>OWID01000008.1_pt1 | contig 161826 bp, 171 predicted proteins | sample 1732661 | NCBI WGS metagenome assembly OWID01 (sample SAMN05065739, study PRJEB22554) | human gut metagenome | biome: ENVO:2100002; feature: ENVO:00000062; material: ENVO:00002003 | host: Homo sapiens | place: USA
GTTTTTGGTGTGCTCTTTGTGAAACTTTCTTCACACAAGAAAGTTTCCGCGGGTGCGGGCTGCGTAAGCCCGCAAAAGATTTTGCAGAATGTTTGGATGCTCTCGCTTGCCGAAAGCAAAAGCAATGAAAAAGGCTTCCGTTTTGCTCGGAAGCCTTTTGTTATTCTTCGGAAATCTCTGTATTACTTACACCGGATTCCAGCAAAATGTTAATCACTTCATTTCGGGAACGGTTCGTTTTTGATGATATATTTTCGATGGATTCTAAAGTTTTTCCTTTGATGCGGATGGAAATTACCTTATAATCATCATCGCTTTTTTTAGGAATTATAATTTTTTTGGATTCCATGCTCTTGTGCCTCGCAAAAGGTTGAAAATAGTTGATTTATCTCTTATTTCATGCGCTCAAAAAGTTTTAAAAACAGCTCAACATCGCTGTCGGACATTGCCCAAATATAATCCATCGCTTTTCGCTTTGTAGTTGAGGATTGTTGCCCATCGTCAAAAAATTCCATCGGCGTTATATCCAGATAATCGCAGATATATAAAAATTCTTCCATAGAAGGCAAAGAACGACCGGAGCTGATGTTTCGAATATAGCTTGCACTGTGACCTAAATCCAAGCTCATTTTGCGCTCAGAAATGTTTTTCAGCACACGTAACTCTGTGATTCGATTGCGAATGAATTGCTCGTCCATTTTTGACCTCCTTTCGTTCTTCCATAACCATAATAAACGATAGAAATATAAAAATAGAGCATTTAAATTGCTTGTTTCTATTGAATATAGCGTTTAAATTGTTTATTATAGAAGAAACAGATGATAGTAGTTTGCACATTCGGAGAAATTTGATGTGTGAAATAAAATGAACGAGAAGGGAGGGCAAAAAATGAAGAATAAGTATCAGGCAATCTATGAAAAGTTGGCAAAACAAAATGGCGTTACTCCTCAGCAGGTGCGTGAGGATATGGCACAGGCAATCCGTATCGCCTATGAAAACCCGCAGGATGAACAAACTCGACAGTTCCAGCAAATGGTTCCCCGTAAGGGCGAAATCCCAACCCCTGAGGAAATGATGGACTTCGTCGCTCAGCAGTGTTCTGAACGACAAAATAACCCGTTTTGCTGATGCAAAAAAAGAGTGAGTATGCTCTGTGCTCACTCTTTTTTTGTGTAATTAAAACTATGTTTACAATGAAAGTTTATGAATAAATTCGGGCAATTTCGTCCTTTAAACTGATCAACTTTTAGAATATTGTGCGCTCTTTGGAGAAAATGGCAAATACGCAAAACTTAGATAAGCGCGCTTTTAAGCAAACAAAAATAGACGGAGAATAGCCTAGAATAAGCGGATAAAGATGCTTTTACTACTAATATATTAGATTGTAGGAAATCAAAAATATTTATAGAAAAATTCTAAGTATATTACAAATGTTATTGATAATACAGCTTGAGAACGACAAAAGCATCGTGAAATATCCTAAATTTTGCATGTATTTTTTTGCATAAAGTGGCCTGAAAAAACTTTTTTTGGGATATTTTTACGATAATTTTCAAGAATATTATCATATTTAATAATCTTTTAAAAATATTTAAAAAACTATTGATTTTGAACATGTTTTTTAATAAACTAGATACAAAGGATTTCTGCGTTCAGCAGTGTATTTTTCGATGGACTGTTTTGGGGGTAAACGTCTGGGTTGGCGAAAGAAAAGATGCGGTCTTTCTAACTTGTATCTGTCAGGTACAAAAAATAAGCATGTGGCAAAAAAGTGTTGCTTTGACTGCAGGCTGTCTGCAAGCAAAACAATAGGACATTAAGATCCCACAGATGAAAGACGGTTTGAATTTTTCAATAAGGCGTGTAAACAGGGGAGCAGAACGGAAGAATATTTTTTTGCTGGGACAGGGATAGCCTTTCAATTTCATCTTAGGAGGATATGAAATGAAGAAGAAAATGACGAATATTCTTGACAGAATATTCAAGAAGCCCTTGTATCGAGTATTTTTATTCCTGCTGGGACTTCCAACATTTTTAGTTTCCTTCATTGTGTACTGTGCACGGAAGAGCAGTTACGCAAAGACGGATAAAACTTCAGAAATTAGAGCCCGTATTCTGGCTGAATTGGAAAAAAGCGGAGAAAAACAGGCCTTGTACAATGAGACAAGGATGTTCCTTGAAAACAAGAGAGCTTTCTTCAAGAAAGAGTCGGGTGACTTTGAAAAGAATGTTCAGCGCGAATTTGAAAAAGAACTGAACAAATTGGTTGAAAGGCGCCTGCAGGAGGACGAGGAGTACAAAAAGAACTATCGTCCAATCACTTTGCTGGGTGTTATGAAAGACCTGCTGCAGAACAATGCTTTCCTGGTCTTTTCGATCATCACCTCGCTGCCAATGTACCTGCTGCTGCTGATCTACAGCAATCCATATGCAAAATACATCTTTGAACGTCTGGTTATGATGGTCTTCGTACTGTTCGGTGTAGTATTCCTGGTATTCACCATCCTGTACATGTCTCCAATGGATCCAGCAGTTAACATTCTGGGTCAGACAGCAACACAGGAACAGATCGTGGAATTCAACCGCGTATACGGTCTGGATCAGCCATACATCGTACGTCTGTTTGAAGCTTTCAAAGGCCTTGTTACTCTGGATATGGGTCGTTCCTATGCAGGTAACGAAGTTGTTATGGAAGCAATCAGCCGTAAATTCCCTGTAACCCTTCAGGTAACCTTTGCTTCGCTGGCTGTTGCATTGATTCTGGCAATTCCATCCGGTATTATCTCGGCTGTAAAACCTTATTCGACCTTCGACTATGTCTTCATGCTGATTGCGCTGCTGGGCTTGTCCATCCCGAACTTCTGGCTCGGTCTGGTTTTGATCCTCAACTTCTCGATCAACCTCCACTGGCTGCCAGCGACCTATTCGGCAACGGACTGGACAACCTTGATCATGCCGGCTATCGTTTTGGGTACTGGTTTGTCCGCATCGGTTGCACGTATGACACGTTCTTCCATGCTGGAAGTTATCAATCAGGACTACATCACCACTGCAAAGGCAAAAGGCTTGAGCAGCAAACGTGTTATTCTTAAACATGCGCTGGGCAATGCGATGATCCCAATCGTTACTGTTGTCGGTCTGCAGTTCGGCGGTATGCTGGGCGGTTCGGCAGTAACAGAGAAGGTATTCAACATCAACGGTATCGGAAGCTACATCGTAGACAAACAGTTCATTCCTGATATCCCAGTTGTACTGACAGGTGTTGTTTACGTTTCTGTTGTCATCAGCCTTGCAAACCTTGTTGTCGACATTTTGTATGCATTCCTGGATCCTCGAATCAAGTCTAAAATGAAGAACTATTAAGGAGGAACTTGTTTACCATGAATAACAACAGCAACGCAAGTTACCTGAAAAGAGAAAGGAAAAGAAAGCTGAGCCGCTTTACCGAGTATAAATCGGCCACCTTTGCAACAGGTATCACCTTTGCAATTTTCCTTGTCATCCTTTTTGGAGCATTTGACTTTGCAACACAGTCGTTCAATATGGGAACAGTATCGGCTTCGCTGATCTATCTTGTTTCCACTGTTATTCAGGCACTGCTGACCTTTAAGATTAAGTCGGACATCCTGAAAAAAGGCGAAGTTTCGTCTGCTACCCGCAAACTGGGCTTTATCATGCTTCTGTTTGTACTGACCGCAAACATCTTTATTGCGATTGCAGCCTTCAACCTGATTAAAAAGGACAAAGGTATTGAGTACAACCTTGCGATTTACTCCGTGCTGACCTCCTTTACCGTCATGATGATCTCCCTGCTCAACCTCTTTAAAGAGTACGTAGCAAACACCTTCATGCTCGGTATGGGCGTACTGGCTGGTCTGACAATCTTCTATGCAGTTGTTATGCTGCTGATTCACAAATTTGTTCACGGCAAAAATGTGGATAAACACATGAAACCGATTGGCTACCTGCTGATCGTCAGTGCAATTTCCGGTAACGTATTTGCACTGCTTCTGGGTCTGGTTATCATCACCAAGATCAAACATGCTGGCGATGAGATCTCCGTTGAGTGGATCGAAGTACTTCGCCGTCTGTTCCGCAACAACATGGCAATCATCGGTATGTTCGTTGTTACCGTTCTGCTGTCCATCTCTCTGTGCAGCTACCTGACCTTCGATTACTCGATTGCAACCGACAACAACTACAGCGCACTGCTGCTCGAGCCAAGCCTTGAGTACCCATTTGGTACTGATGACTACGGACGCTGCGTATTCACCCGTATCGTCTTTGGTGCTCGAATCTCTCTGGCTGTTGGTATTGCAACCACAGTTGTTCCGATCATCATCGGTGGTGCACTGGGCGCAATCTCCGGTTTCTACGGAGGCAAGAGCGACAACATCATCATGCGTCTGCTCGACGTTCTGTACGCTGTACCAGGCATCCTGCTTGCAATCGCAATCGTTGCTGCATTTGGTACCAGCACCTTCAACCTGATTATGGCGCTGTCCATCGGTTCGATTCCAACCTATGCGCGTACCGTCCGAGCCAGCGTTCTGGGTCTTGCAAACAGCGAATTCGTTGAAGCAGCAAAAGCCTGCGGTGCAAAAGACCACATCATTATTTTCAAACACATTATCCCGAACTCTCTGGCACCTATCATCGTTCGTGCTACTCTGAGCATCGGTGGTGCGGTACTTTCTACCAGCTCTCTGAGCTACCTGGGTCTTGGTGTTGAACCACACGTTCCAGAATGGGGCAACATCCTCAAGGCAGGAAGTACATATCTTGAGACCAACCCATACCTCGCAATCTACCCAGGTCTTGCAATCATCCTGCTGGTACTTGCTTTCAACTACATGGGCGACGGTTTGAGAGACGCACTGGATCCAAAACTGAAATAACATAGGAGTGGAAAGATGGAAAGCATTTTAAAAGTAAATAATCTGCATGTTCACTATGTTACTGACGATGAAGTTGTAAAAGCGGTCAACGGCATCAGCTTTGAGCTGATGAAAGGTGAGAGTATCGGTCTGGTTGGAGAAACCGGTGCTGGAAAAACCACCACTGCACTTTCGATTATGCAGCTGATCCCAGATCCGCCTGGCATCATCACCGAGGGTGAGATCATCTTCGAAGGAAAGAACATGATCTTCAACACCGAAAAAGAAAATCAGAAGATCCGCGGAAACGGTATCTCGATGATTTTCCAGGACCCAATGACCGCGCTGAACCCGATTATGACCATCGGCGATCAGCTGACCGAGGTTGTTCTGCAGCACAAAAAATGCAGCAAATCCGAGGCAGAAAAACAGGTTAAAGAGCTGCTGGAAACCGTCGGTGTAAAATCTGACCGTTTCAACGACTATCCGCATCAGTTCTCCGGCGGTATGAAACAGCGTGTTGTTATCACCATGGCACTGCTGTGTAATCCAGATCTGCTGATTGCTGACGAGCCGACCACCGCTCTGGACGTAACCATCCAGGCACAGGTACTGGAAATCATCATGCAGCTGCAGAAGAAGTTCAACATGTCTCTGATCCTGATCACCCATGACCTGGGTGTCGTTGCAGAAACCTGCGACCGTGTAGCCATCGTTTACGCTGGTGAGATCGTTGAGATCGGTACCGTTGAACAGGTATATCTGAACACCAAACATCCATACACCAAAGGTCTGTTCGATTCGATTCCAAAGATTGATGAGGACACCGAAAAACTGATCCCAATCGAGGGTCAGATGCCGAACATGGCAAAACTGCCAAGCGGATGCTACTTCCACCCAAGATGTAAGTACTGCCAGGAGATCTGCAAGAAGGAGGCACCTCCGGTTCGCGGAGAAAATGGTCATACTTACAGATGCCATTTTGATTTATTCCATGAGGGGAAGGAGAAATAATCGATGAACGATGCAAAAACACTTTTGGAGGTCCGCAATCTTAAAAAATACTTTGCGGTTCCGAACGGCTACCTCCATGCGGTAGACGATGTTTCCTTCACCATCAAGGAAGGCGAAACATTGGGTATCGTTGGTGAGTCCGGTTGTGGTAAGTCCACTCTGGGTCGTGTTATTCTCCGTCTGCATGAGCCTACCGATGGAAAAATCATCTACAACAACATGGACATCACCGAGTTTGACAAGGAAGAAATGAGAAAAATGCGTCAGCATATGCAGATCGTTTTCCAGGATCCATATGCTTCGCTGAACCCTCGTTTTACCATTGCACAGATTATTGAGGAGCCTCTGAAGCTTCACAATATCTATAAAACAGAAGCGGAACGCCGTAAACGCGTTGAAGAGCTGATGGATCTGGTAGGTCTGGCAAAGAGAATGTACAACATGTACCCGCATGAGTTCGACGGCGGACGTCGTCAGCGTGTTGTAATTGCTCGTGCGCTGTCCATCAATCCAAAGTTTGTTGTCTGTGACGAGCCAGTATCTGCACTGGACGTTTCGGTTCAGGCACAGATCCTCAACCTGATGATGGATCTTCAGGAAAAACTGGGCCTGACCTACATCTTCATCTCCCACGACCTGTCGGTTATCAAGCATATTTCTGATAACATCGGTGTTATGTATCTGGGTCAGATGATCGAAAAGGCACCAAAACAGGATATCTTCAAAAATCCGCTGCACCCATACACCGTAGCTCTGCTGTCGGCAATTCCTTCCACCAATGTTCGTGAGAAGAAAAAGAAGATCATCCTCAAGGGAGAAATTTCTTCTCCAATCAATCCAAAAGAAGGATGCCGTTTCAGCCCACGCTGCCCATTCGCATGTGATATCTGTCACCAGAAGACTCCAGTTCTCCAGGAAGTTCAGCCAAATCATTTCGTAGCATGTCACCGCTATCAGGAAATGATGGAGAACAAACTACACTTCTAGTCCTGCCCTTTGGACGGTGCGGGATCGGCTTTCCGCACCGTCTCAAATATAATTTAGGGAAATCATCAAGGAGGAAATGAAATGAAGAAAAGAATTTTAGCAGCTCTCCTCTGCGCTGCAATGATGTTGACAGCTACCGGCTGTAACGTCAAGACCAAGGATGATGTTACAGGAGGAAGCACTTCTTCCAGCGACACCACTTCTGAGAGCACCACAGCTAGTGGAGACAAGGTAACCGTTAAACTGCTGACCACAAGCTCGAATGAAACCGACGCTAACGTTATCCGTGACCAGCTGACCAAAGCAGGCTTTAACGTAGAGCTCAACATGCAGCCAGACTACAGCTCCTCTCAGGCACAGGAATCTGCCGGCAACTTCGACCTCGAAATTTCCGGTTGGACTACCGTTACTGGTAACCCTGACTACGCTGTAAAGAGCTTGTTCAAGACCGGCGGTGACTACAACAAATCTCCAGTTGCAGACCCAGAGATCGACGCTCTGATCGAACAGGCTGGTACTGAGACTCCAGAAGAGTATGTAAATACCTATGCTGAGTTCGAAAAGAAACTGGTTGAAGAGAACGCATACATCGTTCCACTGTACACCAGCTACAAAGCTCAGGCTGTTAACACCACAGTTCTGGTTCCAGAATCTGTACACATTTCCAAATCCCGTTCTATGAAGTGGGAAGATATTGAGTTTGTTGATTCTTCCAAGAACGAAACAGACCCACTCCTGCTGACCCAGACTCTGAGCACTCTGACCTCCCTCGACCCAATCAAAGGTAACGACGGTTCGATCAACATGCTCAACACCAACATGTACGTTCGTCTGGTTAACCTGACCGATGACGACCAGATCACCTCTGAAGATTCCCTGTCTTACAACCATGCAATCGCTGAAGGCAACCAGGAATACTACTTCATCCTGCGTGACGACATCAACTTTGCAAAAGTTGAGAACAAACAGGCTGTTGACTCCGGCGAAATGGTAGGCGCTGAGGACGTTGTATTCTCCCTCGAGAGAGCAAAAGATCCTAACTCCGTTCCAGAACACAGAACCTACACTCTGCATGAGTCCATGGACACCATCGAAATCGTAACCGATCTGGCTGCTCTTGAATCCCAGACCGTTTCCGGTTCCGACACCACCGTTCGTGCAGCTCTGGAAGAAGGCCTTGCAACTCCAATCTCTGAACTGGTTGCAGACAAGACCGCTGTTGACAACGCAGCAGGTAAATACCAGGTTGTTAAAGTTACCACCAAAGAGCCATTCCCACAGGTTCTGAACTATCTGGCACACCAGTCCGCTGGTATCGTTAGCAAAAACCAGGTTGAGAGCATCAACACTTGGGATGTTGCTACCTACGACAGAAACACCGATATCGGTTACGGCGATCAGTCTGTAGTTACCGAAGGTTCCACCTACGACAACCACCTGATGGCTTCTGGTCCATACATCCTGCTGTACAAGAACGACTACGAAGTTGTATTCCAGGCTAACCCAGCTTACATGCCAGGTACCGACAGTGCTCCAAGAATCAAGAACATCACTGTTAAATTCATCGCTGACAACGACGCAGCTCTGTCTGCTCTGAGAAGCGGCGAGGTTCACTGCCTGTACTCTGTACCAGAAACCAAATACGACACCGTTGAATCTGATCCAAACCTCCAGCTGACCAAGATCGAGGCAAACAGCGTTTCCTACATGATCTTCAACCTCAGAGAAGGTTCTCAGATGAACAACGTTACCCTGAGAAAAGCTGTTCTGGCTGCTATCAACCAGGAAGACCTGATTGCAGTACACGCTGGCCAGAAACTGCCTGCATACTCCACTCTGAGCCCACTGGTAGATACTGGCAACAAGCTGGTATACGAAGAGGGCAAAGCTCAGGAACTGCTGGCACAGTACCAGGCAGAAATTGCTGGTTAATCTCTTTTCACAAAAAAAGAACCGACCTCCTTGTGAGGCCGGTTCTTTTTTTATATCTGTGCTAAGCGACAATAGCAAAGGTTTCCTGCTGGCCTTCACATTCCAGAAGCTTCTGGTCGATTTTGGCGAGCATCTTTTCCTTGTCCCGCGGCAGTGTCCCTTTGACTCGCAGTTCCAGAAAGTCGTGGAATCCATCGTAAACAAGCCCAGGGACCTCCAGCAGCTCGATCAGGCGGCGATCCTCCTGCAGGTTTTCCACCTCACTGGCGGGTACAAACCGTCCGGCTTCTACCTCGCGGTAGAGTGGTGCGCGCTTGTGCAGGAACAACGAAAAATTGATGACCCGTTCTGGATGGGTGCGGTTAAAAAATTCCGCCGTCTTTTCCGCATTTTCAATGCCGCGTCCCTTGCCGGCGATGCCGGTCATCATGTGCGCATTGAAGATCATGCCTGCCTGCTGCATTCGCTGGATTTCGCGGTAAGCCTGTTCGAGGTTGTGGTCCTTTTTCATGAAGAGGAGGACATCGTCCAGGCCACTTTCGATGCCGAGATACAGGCGGCGGACACCTGCTTCATACAGCTGGCGCAGTTCAGCGTCGGATTTCTGGTGGATATTGGTGACGGTAGCATCCATATTGATCATCTGGCAGTCTGGAAAATAGTTGTGTACCATCTCCAGAATATGCAGCAGATGATCGGTTTTCAGCCCAAAGGCGTTTCCGTCGCCCAGAAAAATAGTTTTGGGATTGCCGCCGGCCTGCTTAACCCGCTGAAGCTCGGCTTCAACCTGTTCGATTGGCAGCTGGCGATAGTTCAGATGCTTAAACAATGTACAAAATGTGCAGCGGTTGTAGGAACAGCCTACGGCAACCGGCAACATATAGGACGATTTTTCCATCGGTGGACGGCAGATCTGACCTTCATATTCCATACAGATCCCTCCTTGGGGCAGTGCAAAATGTTGTGTATCCTTTAACAATATTTTATCACGATTTATTTTTTCTCACAAGCATCCACTGAGATTGAAACGATAGATAATCTCGATAAAAAAATGGAATCTGGATAGTCCAGATTCCATTTTGAATTATGGTTTAATTTTTCTGCATTCAAGGTAGAAGCGCTTGTCACTGGCCTGACCCATCGAAAAGGTTTTACGCGGAAGGGTGCCGTCGATGAGTACCGTTTCAAACAATGACTGTTTCGGGATGGAAGGGAAGAGGATGCCGATATTATCCACCTGTGCAGCCAGCTGACGAACGATATTTTCTCCGTGAACATAGTCGACCTTGCCGGAGAACTCCTGGATATAGTGGTCGATGAAGTTCTGTACTGTACCGGTAACGACATTGGACGAAGGATCTGCAATCCAGATGCGCTTGGTTTCATCGCCGATGATGCAGTCGAAATATTGCTGTCCTTCCTGTGGTGTAAAGGAGACATGGTGATGTCTGCCCAACTGGTGCAGGAAGTTGACGGTGTCAACACCGAAGAGCACACGGTTGATCGGTTCAAAATCAAACGAGTCGTCGTGCAGGTTGACAATCTCTGCCAGTGTATAACGTGCCGGATGGTTTTTCAGCTTCTGTTCAGACAGCGTTCTTTTCAGTGCATCATAGTGCAGCTTGGCGGTAGCGAGCGAATTGTTTCCATCGCCAACGGCATACAAAAAGATACCCTTGTCGGTGATACCGTACTTCTTCTCCATCTGCTCCATCGTTGCCAGAGCAGTGAGCGCCTGGTCGATGCGTTCGCTCTGCTGTGGAGTGACCAAATAGCCGCTGATACTGCCGCTGTCCTTCATCAGATCAAAGGAATAGAGCGGCTGCATCTGGTCGAGTTCCTCCTCCAGAAAGGAGAAAACAGTGTTTTCACGGTCGTCCACCAACAGCATGGTGTGGGAAACCTCCAGCGGAGCCAGATCCCGAATGGTCAGTCGAGGCTCGATGCGGTTCTGCATGACGCCCTCGGTGGCACGTACGGTGGTTTTGGAGCCAGGATGAAACTCATATTGCTCCAGGTCAATGACACCGATCAGACCATGGCGGATTTTGCCGTTGTGCAGGACACGGCGGGTATAAATATAATCATGAACCTCGGAAAAGACATGGCGGCGCAGATAGGTGCGCATGGCACGATTGACAGCGGCGATGTGCTGTTCAAGGTCCTCGCTGTTCAGATTGATTTCAGGGACGATCATGTTCAATGTAGATGGCTTGGTTTTGACAAAGTCTGCCACCTCATGCCAATACTGCGGCTGGGAAGTGTACTGGTCACAGGCAATGACGCTCCAGGCAGTCATGTTTTCTACATTGGGAACCAAGATGTCACCCTTGGAAAAACCAGTGTTGTTCACGTCTGCGATCCTCCTAATATCATCCAAATGAAAAAGAATTTTTGGTGAAAATAGTTGTTTATATCACTATCATATCACAACTTTCAATAAAATTCCAGCTAAATGATAGATTTTTTCAATGGATTTAATAACAAAACAAAAATTTTTTTTGATTTTCTTATATTTGCCTACAAATTGCTCAATTTTATGCCCTGGAATATACGAAAATATAGAGCATATCGTATAAATTGTATAGCAATTATAATAAATTCACAACAATAATACCATAGATTCAGGAAAAAGACAAAGGTTTTCTGATGATCATTCGGAGGAGCCGCAAAAGTTTAAAAGAACAGCTTGGTAACGTCGGTAACACTGGCAGCACCCAGCAGGTCACGCTGGTGGTAATCGAACAGCAGTGCAGTCGGTTTTTGCTCCAAAGTGCGCGGGTCAAAGGAGAAGATTTGCAGATGGGACTGGCGCGCCAGCTGCTTGGAATCTGCATCCGAAGCTGGGAAGAAGCGGGCAGCAGTTTGCTCGTCGCGGTAAAAATCGCGGATGGCGTCGCGGAAGGGAAGATTCTGCTCGACGCTGACCCAGTCAGGCAGCTTTTTCGGTTTGCTGTGCAGACACAGATCGTACAGGCACAGGTCATGCAGCAGCGGCAGCTGGTCTGCGCGCTCGGGATGCCGTGCAAAATAGTAGTCGCGCAGAGTGGTGCAGCGATCCTCCAGATTCTGTGGAATCAGCCGCAGACCATGTTGGACGCGGTAGTCGCCGAAATCCAGGAAGAAGGAGAAGCAGGACGCCTCCTGGTCGAGCATCCAGCTGATCTGATAGGAGAACAATCCGCTGTTATAGTAGTCCTCCACCACCGACTCCATGTCCTTGAGGCGCATGAGCTCCGCGTAGGAAATCCAGTTGGTGCGGATAACCTGAAAAGGTGCTTTGCGGCTGTACACCAGTCCGTAACTGTCGGCAGCCTGTGCCATGTAGGAGCCTTTGAGCACCTTAAGAAAGCCCATCTGCATCTGCTGAGGGCGGATCTGCATCACCGTGTCAAAGCTGCGTCCGAAGCTCTGGAAATCCTCAAACGGCAATCCGGCGATAAGGTCGAGGTGCAGATGGATGTTCTTTGGTTTGTCCAAGGTGCGGCAGATGTCCAGCAGCCGCTCGGTGTCGGTGGTGCGGCGGATCTCCCGAATGGTGTCGGGATTGGTGGACTGAACGCCGATCTCGAACTGGAACAGTCCGCGCCGTACCGTGGAGAGAAAGTCGATCATCTCCTGGTCGATCAGATGGGCGGTCAGCTCAAAGTGGAAATTGGTGATGCCGTTGTCATGCTCTGTCAGATACTTCCAGATGGCCATGGTGTGCTCCTTGGAGCAGTTGAAGGTGCGGTCCACAAACTTGACCTGGTGGACTTTGGCATCCAGAAAGCGCTGTAAGCGCTCGAATACCAGCGGCAGCGGCAGATAGCGCACCTTGCCGGCTACCGAGGAAAGACAATAGCTGCACCGGAACGGACAGCCGCGGATCGACTCAAAGTAGAGAATCTTGCCGGAGACGGCATCGAGGTCGGGATAGGGAAAGGGCAGCTGTGCCATCTCTAGCGGCGGAGCGGATGGGTTGCGGACGATATTGCCGTCGCGATCTCTCCACACCAGCGAATGAACCTCGTGCAAGTCTCGCTTGCCGTGCAGCGCCTGCATGTATTCCAGAAACGGTTCTTCGCCTTCGCCGCAAAATACACCGTCGAGCGCTGGATTCTGCTGTAAAATCTGTTCGCTGTTATAGCTGACCTCCGGACCGCCGGCAAGGATGGTCACCTCGGGGCAGATGCGCCGGTATTCATCGGCAAGGTCGAGCATCATCTCGATGTTCCAGATATAGCAGGAGAGCAGCAGCACGTCAGGCTGCTGGCGAAAGAGCTCGTCCAGAATGTCCGGCAGGTGCTGGTTGATGGTGTATTCGGCGATCTCGCTCTGATAGCCGCGCTCAGCGGCAAATTCGTGCAGGTAGCGGACAGCAAGGTTGGTATGGATATATTTGGAATTGAGTGCGGTCAACAGGACCTTCATGGTTTTGCAATGCTCCTTTATTTTAAAAATCATTACCTTGATGATACCACAGCCGAACAGGAATGAAAATATCCAAATTTGATTAAAGCAGGAAAGGCAGGGAAAGAATAAAGCAGGATACAGCACAATCGAACGTAAAGTCAAGGAGGTTTTGGTATGCAGCGCAGAGCAAAAATTGGCATGTACAGCGACCGTGTCATTCTGTCGGTGGAGGAAACGACGGAGGGAGCGGCTCCCTACTGTCTGTACCGTAGGGAGAAGGAGGGGGATTTTTGGGACGAGTTTCACCACACCGATCCGCAAAAGCTGGCGGAGGCGGTGCGTCCGATGAGCGAGCTGGCGCACCGGCTGGGATGCAGTGAGGTGGTGTGCCTGGGATATGGCGTCCTGCGCTATGAGCAGGAGGAGTTTCGGCAGGTATTGGAGGAGGCAATCGGAGAAAAGGTGATCGCCGTCTCCGGTGCAGAGCAGGCGAGAGCCGCCTGTGCGGCGATGAACGAGCTGTGTCAGGGACAGGAAGTTTGCACGATGGGAGTACACAGTGCAGATTTAAGCACCCAGCTGTTTGGCAATCTCGACGGTCAGCTCTGGCAGGAAAGTTTTCCGCTGGGATGGCGCAATTTTGCATCGTCCACCGATGGCAGATTGATTCCCGACCGGCTGGAGGAGGAGCAGATGCGCCGAAAGATTCTGGCATTGCTCCGTCAGACCTCCTGCCCGAGCCATCATCAGAGTGTTCAGTTGATGGCTTCGGGATTTGATGCAGTTTCCCGCTTTTTGCAGCTGCTTTCCGGCAGCAGCGGACGCACCGGTGAGCGGCTCTGCTTGGACAGGGAGGTATTTGGTCAGCTGTTCTGGCTGCTGCGTGACCCGTCGCTTCGCTGGCTGGGTGCGCTGGAACAGGCAGCAGGACAGTTTCCGCAGAAGGTATTTGTACAGCTGCTGATCCTGGAAACGCTGATGTCATTTTTGAATGTGCGGCAGGTGCAGTTCTGCCAGCTGTGTCTGGAGGATTATCTGTGCAGAGAGGAGAAAATCTGCCTGGGCGAATTCTAAAACAGTGAAAAGAATCGGACAAAAAACAGCGGGGAGAATATGTATAATTTTTAAAATAATCACCTAAAAACGGGCTTTTTGAAGCGGATTTTTCGGTTGTGACTTGACAAGTGGCAGCAATACTGGTATATTTATACTACATTGATAGGAGTCGGAGGTGAGAACAGGAGATGGAAGAAAAGAAAACAGCAGTCCCACAGGTTACACAACAAACCTGTTCTCATGAGCGGCGACCGTTGGTACCCAACAGCTGTATCGGGGAATATCGCATCGTGCGGGCCATCTCGCAGAACGGAGAGGGCATCACCTATCTTGCGCAGGACTCGATCATCGGCGACACGGTACAGGTACAGGAGTTTTTTCCGGCGCACATGGCCAGACGCGGACAGGATGGCAACACTCTGGAACCGCTGGCAGGCTGTGCGACCAATTTTAAATATTTTCGTGCATCGTTTATGGATTTGTATCAAACCCTGCAGGCGGAGAAGGACAACGCCTGCCTGATTCCGATGATTCAGATTCTGGAACAGAATGCCACCGTCTATGTGGTCAGCGAATATCGGGAGATGGGCACGCTGGAGGAATATCTGCAGATGCAGGGCGGAAAGGAAAGCTGGTGCAAGGCAAAGCACTATCTGCTGCCGATCTACAATGCGCTTTCCAGTCTGCACAAAAAGGGAATTACCCACCAGGGGCTAAGCCCGCAGAACATCCTGCTCGATGAGGAAGGAACGCCCTTCCTGCGAGGATTTTGCCTGTCGGAGATTCGCACAGCGCAGGGAGATCTCGAGTCCGAGCTGTTTGCGGGATATTCTGCACCGGAGCAGTATCAGGAGGACGCCTGGCAGGGAGTCTGGACCGATATTTATTCGATGGCGGCAGTAACCTATCGGGTTCTGACCGGCGTGGTCCCGCCCGAAGCGCCGGAGCGCAAAAAGAAAGACACCTTGCGTTTTGCGGCACAGTTGGATCAGAACATCCCTGATACCATCTCGGAAGCACTGGATGTAGCGATGCAGCTGGACACCAGCAAACGCTACGACAGCATAGACACCCTGATGAGGAAGTTGTTGGAGATGCCCTCGTCCAATACGGCGATATTCTCTATGGAGGATAAAACCGAGCGGACAGCGGTGTTTCCTGCACAGGGAGAATTTATAAAAGAAAAGACAGAGCCGCAGGAGGATGAACGCACTTCCCGTGCAAAAACGGGCAGCGTATATATCGTTGTAACCATGATGGCGACTCTGCTGGTGCTGGTTTTGGGAGCGCCGCAGCTGTACCGCCTGTTTATTGGCGGCTGGACGTCCTCTTTGGGAGAAACGTCGGATGTGCTGGGCAATCAGACCGGTCAGCCGATTGAGCTGCAGCCAGTGACATCGGAGGAAGAACCGCACAAGGTGGAAAATTTTGTCGGACGCAAGGCGACCGATGTTACCTCGAATACAAGATACCAGCAGTGGTATTACTTTGAGACGGTGGAAAAATACAGCGATGATTTTTCCGAGGGGATGATTGTCGAGCAGTCGATCAGCTCCGGTACCGAGATCAAGAAAAAAACAACGATGACGCTGTATGTCAGCAAGGGTCCGGAGACGCAGGAGCTGCCGAATCTGTCGGGACAAACGATGGAAAACGCCATCGCAACGCTGGAAGGCATGGGTAAACGCTGGAAGGTAGTGGAAGGAGATAACAGTACGGTGGAACCAGGAGAGGTTTTCCGTACGGAACCGCCGGCGGGCACCGAGCTGAACAAAAACAGCAGCGATCTGATTCTGCTGTATGTGGCAAAAGATAACGGCAGCCAGCAGTCAGAGGATGACGAGCAGCAGGATACACAGACAGACGATACACAGAGCGATACATCACAGAAAAAATATCTTCGCAAGGAAAGTTAACGAAGAGAATATAGGAATGTTCTGGAGGGCAGAAACGGATGAAGCTGTGCAAAATAATGCACAACAGTCCGGAGCGTCCTCCCGTTTTTTTGCATAAACAAACAGAAAGAACGGTGTTTTGCAAGAAAGGGTCGAAGAATGATTGAAATTGCAGGATAGATATGATAAAATAACACAAGCGTGAAATAGTCAGTGATTTGAGCGAAAAAATTTGAAGGGAATGATCTTGGAAGATGAAGTTAGGTTTTTCGACATTAGGCTGTCCTCAATGGAACTGGGCAGAGATTCTTGGGACTGCAAAGGATATGGGGATTGATGGTATCGAGATCCGCGGCGTCGAAAATGAGATCGACCCGATGAAGATAACCATCTTTGATGAGGAGCATATTGAAGCAACCCGTGCACAGCTGGAGCAGTCCGGCATCGAAATTGCGATGATCGCGTCTTCGGTCGTCCTGGGAGATGAACCAGGCAGCCCAAACGGTGAAGCACAGATGGCGCAGGCAAAAAATCAGATTGACTTTGCTGCAAAAAATCATATTCCTTTTGTCCGCGTACTGCTGGCATTGAATTCCAAACCGGCAAAGGTCCATCTGGATGCGGCAAAACAGCGCTATGAAGAGCTGTGCAGCTATGCAAAAAACAAGGATGTTCGTGTGCTGATTGAAACCTACGATGTTTTGTCCGACTCGGAAAAGATGCGCTGGTTTATTGGCGATGCAGACGAGCAGACCCGTGGTGTTCTGTGGGACATTCAGCATCCATACCGCAACTGCGGAGAAAAACCAAAGCGCACAGTGGAACTGCTGGGTGACAGCATCTACTATGTCCATGTGAAGGACTCGGTGATCGACGACAACGGAGAAACCGAATATCGTATGATGGGCCTGGGCGATCTGCCAATCTTTGATGCGGTTCGCGCGTTGTACCGCCGCGGATACGACGGCTATCTGACACTGGAGTGGCTCAAGCGCTGGAGACCGGAGCTGAAGGATGCAGACGTCATCTTTTATCATTTCCAGACTTATATGGAAACTCTGCTGGAAGAAGTGGAGCATGCAAAATAGAAAAAAATCCGCAGGAACAATTCCTGCGGATTTTTCTTTTCATAGGATGTTATAGGGACAGTGCGCTGTCAAGGAAGCGGCTGTCCGTCTCTATCAGGACAGTTTCCACTGTGTGCGAGGAAAGAGCCTGCAGTCGCTCTGCTTCCGGAATCAGGGCAGACAGCAGGGAGACCAGGATCAGCAGCATGAGAACAGATTTCATAAAAATACCCTCCCAAAACAAATTGGACAATGCCCTTCTGGTGCAGGGCGGCTTGTCTGTATTGTATCATGGGAGGGAAGAAAAGTTTGTCGCAAAACAGAGAGTTTAGCTCTGATATTCGACGGCGTTTTCGGTGACCGGCTGAATCGAGTTAATCAGCTTCATAATGTCCTCGGAGTTGCTGGAACGGTCGGTGTAGCAGTTGACACTGATGACGCCCTGCTGTGCTTTTTGATAATGCACAAAGTAGAATCCGGCGGGACTGCCTTCGGTGGCACCGGCTGAATAGGTGAAGGTAAAGGAAAACAAGCCGTCGTCCTGCTCCTCCACTTCGGTTTTCAGGTCCGAAACGGTAGGATCTGCCTTGATGGAGTCCTCCAGCACCTTGACGGAGTCTTCCAGCTGCACCATGCTCTGATCGGAGGAGTCGTAGAAAATGAAGATGCGGCAGGCAGGATTGTCGGGGATGGTAGCGGTCATATTGTAGGCCAGCGGGTCATAGTAGACGACAAAAGGCTGCTGGACGGTCACCTCAAAGCCGCTGTCAAAGATTTTGTAGCAGCCCTGGGTCGCGTTGCTTTCCAGATCGTCTGGATTAAATGCAGCGTCGCCCGATTCTTCCTCCTCCTGGTTTTCGTCGGATGTCTCCTCATCACTCTCTTCCTCTTCGGTGTCCTCTGTGGTGTCTGGAGATTCTTCCTCCGGTTCAGACGGAGAAGAGGTATCTTCTGTCGAGGCATCCTGTTCCTCGTCGGAGGTTTGCACCTCAGGGGCAGGGTCCTGGTTGTCCGATGGATTATCTGAGGCGGGACGAGAACATCCGCCGAGTGCAACAATACCGGCAAGCAGTGCGGCAAGGAAAATTTTTGTTAGTTTCATTGTGATTCCACCTTTCCAAATTATCCACAATGTACGATAATGTTATTGTAACACAGGCGGCGTTGAGAAGTAAATGGTGGAGGAAAGAATTTTACAAAGGGAAAAAGGAGGATGCGGCGTGCAGAAAATAATCATTCTGGTGCAAAAGAGCGAGGACAACGACGGACACAGAGTGAGCCTTCTTGCCAGAGAGCTGGCCTGGGAAGCGTTGGAGGAGCTGACGGGTACTGCCAAAGAGTTGCTGAAGGCGCAGGGAGTATGTCTGGAAAAGGAGCAGAGCGGTCGTCCTGTGTGGAAAGGAATAGGAGCAGAAGTTTCGATCAGCCATACCGGACCGTTTGCGGCGGCAGCGGCTTCCTTTTTGCGCATTGGAATAGATCTGGAACCACTGGGACGGGAACATCTGCGGGTTGCCAAAAGGATGTTTTCGACAAAAGAGCAGCTGTGGATGGAAACGCAGCGGACAGCAGGTGTACAGGATGCTTTTGCGCAGCTTTGGACCTTGCGGGAAAGCTATGCCAAGTGGACAGGACTGGGTCTTGCAAAGATGCCGCCGGTGGAATTTCTGCCGAGTGAGGGAACGGTTGTGTGCAGCGACACTGCCTGTCAGGCGGGAAGTATCCGCTTGGCAAAGTGGGAGCTGATGCTGTCGTATGTGGCGGATGCAGGCCAGAAAATAGAGGTGCAGATTGGTAAAATAAAAAAATAAAAAAATTGGAAAAAAGTGCTTGACAAAATCGAATTGGTTGTGTATAATAATCTACGTTGTCGAGTGCGGCAACGATAAAGAACAATGCGCGGGTGTAGTTCAATGGTAGAATCCCAGCCTTCCAAGCTGGTCGCGTGGGTTCGATTCCCATCACCCGCTCCATAAAAAATGCGCCAATAGCTCAGTTGGATAGAGCAACTGCCTTCTAAGCAGTAGGTCGGGAGTTCGAGCCTCTCTTGGCGCGCCATATGGTGGGTATGGCCTAGTTGGTTAGGGCGCCAGATTGTGGCTCTGGAGGTCGTGAGTTCAACTCTCACTACCCACCCCATGAAAAAAGGCTTTTATGAAACGATAAAAGCCTTTTTTCTATATCTATTGGGCTGTCGCCAAGCGGTAAGGCACAGGACTTTGACTCCTGCATCCCGTGGGTTCGAATCCCGCCAGCCCAGCCAAATAAACACCCAACAAACGCTTTGATGATGCGATTTGTTGGGTGTTTTCTTTTTCTTATCAAATATGGAAAAAAGCCTTTGACGACACTTTGACGACACATGTACCTAAGAATCAGCAGCAGATAAGTCGGCACGCAGGTCTTCAACGTCATTGTGGACATAAATTTTGGTTGTGATGACGACATCGGAATGACCGAGAAATTTTGAAACCGCATAGATGTTTTTTGTCCTTCGATAAAGCAGCGTCCCGCAGGTGTGCCGGTATTCATGAGGAGCAAAAACGCCTGACCTTGTTTTGACCTTGTTTTTCAGAGCCGTTCAGCAGCCTGCTCCATCTTTTGCAAACAGAGTTGTCTGCTTACTCCTGTTGTACAAAGGCCTCCATAAAAAATTCCCCGACGGTTCTGTTGAGGAGAACCGTCGGGAAAAAGGTTTCTGTTATATTTTGCTTGTGTGAGCAATCTTTTTTGTGGAGATAGAGGCGATGTCCTTCGAAAAGGCATATTCATCCTCCAAGGAAGGATGTGCAAATGAGATGCCGCCGACCCATGCCGCACCAGCTTGACGCAGAGCATGGGCAGCTTCGTTCATCGTTGCACCGGTGGTGATGACATCGTCCACCACAAGAATGCGCTTTTCCTTTACCTCGTCGGGCAGAGCGACAAGGCAGCTGCCGCGAAGATTGTGTTTTCTCTGTTCGGCGCTGAGCGTATGCTGTGCAGAGGTTTGGACCGTCTTTTCCAGAAGCGGCAGACAGGGAAGCTGACACAGTCTGGCAAGCTCCGTTGCCATCCGTTCGGCCTGATTATATCCGCGCTCACGCTGCTTTTTGGGATGCATCGGTGTAGCACAGATGCAGTCGATACGGCAATCGGCAAGTTCCTGCTCGAAGGTGCGGAAGATCAGCTTTGCCAGAACAGCACCGAGCTTTGGCTGATTGTAAAATTTTAAGAGGTGGATGGCGCGCGCAGCCTCCGGTGTGTAGGTAGTAAAGGCAAAGGCTGCGTCCAGCAGTGGGACAAAGACATCGGGAGGAGGCGGGAAGGAAGCGAGGCAGTCCGGACAGCAATGCTGTTGTGGTGCAATGATCTCTCCGCAGAAGGGACAGCGGTTGGGCCAGAAAAAGTCGAGGAACAATTCCGAAAGGGTTGGCTGTCGTTGGCTCATGGCGATTCTCCTTTGATGCAGAAAGGCTGCCCTGCCATTGATGGCAGGGCAGCCTGTTTGTCTGTCAGAATTAGTCCTGCTGAAGTCCGATCAGCGCTGCGCCAATGACACCGGCATCGTTGCCCAGCTGAGCAATGCGGATTTCGGTCCGGTTCTTGGCAAAGCGATCGAAGCAGTAGCTGTCCATATAGGTGCGGATTGGGCGCAGCAGATTTTCACCCTGCTTGGATACGCCGCCGCCGATGCAGATGATCTCCGGCTGGAGGGTATTGATCGCATTGACGATGCTCTCACCCAGTGCGGAGGTATATTCTTCGACAACCGCTTTACCGGCAGTATCGCCCTGTGCAGCAGCGTCAAAGCTGGTGCGTCCGTCGACCTTGTCGATATCGCCGCCGCACAGCTTCCACATCAGCGAATCTGGATTGCGCTGCATGTGCTCTTTGGTGGTGGTGATCAGGCCGGTAGCGGAGCAGTAGGTTTCCAGACAGCCCTTGCGTCCGCAGGCGCACTGTCTGCCGCCCAGATGGATGACGGTGTGACCGAACTCACCGCCGGCAAATCCATAGCCGTTGTAGATTTTGGAGTTGATGATGATGCCCGAACCGACGCCGGTGCCGAGAGTGATTGCCAGCATGTTGGAGATGTGGTGACCATCCTCCATCTTTCCGGCACCTGCCATGAACTCACCATAGGCGGCTGCATCCGCGTCGTTTGCAACAAAGACAGGGATGTGCAGTTCATCTTCGACCATCTGTCCGAGCGGAACATTGTGGAAATACAGGTTGCTTGCAAAGATAACTTCACGTTTCTCATTGTCGACGATACCAGGGGTACCGATGCCGGCAGAGGTGATCTGCGACAGTTCCAGTCCGGCTGCATGGACAGCTGCCTTTGCAGTGTCTGCCATTGTTTTGGCAATCTCCTGTGCAGGACGTCCGGCGTTTGTTTTTTCGCTGGCTTTGGCGATCAGCTCAAACTGCTCGTTGACAATGCCGGCAACAATGTTGGTTCCTCCCAGGTCGATACCAATATAATACTTCATCAAAAACACTCCTCTTGTGATTGTTCGTTGTCCTTTGTCAAACTAAGAAAATGCAAAAAGAAATTTCCCGAATTTATAACTTCATTTATATTTACTATACCATTGTAAGCTAATGTTTTCAATTCTTTTTCCTGTTTTCGTGTAAAATAAAAGGTTATTTTTGTCCGTTTATTGCAGGATGCACATCATTTTGAAAAATCAATAGAAAAAAGCATGGGGATTTTAGAGGGAAAAAGCCAATCCAGGCAGGGAGCGGCATTGACGAGAAGGACGGAAAAATGTATAATAAATTGATAACAACTTTCCAGAGGGGGACTCGGGTTGCTCAATACGCAGACAAAGCAAAGAGAGGACGCATCCGCGGTTGTTTCGCGGGAAGAAATGATGCGTCAATGGGAGATGGCGGGACAGAACCGTCAGCTGCTGATCCACAGAATGGGGCACCCTCCCCGCGCATGGGTCAAAACATTTGGCTGTCAGGGCAATGTTGCCGACAGCGAAAAGATTATGGGAATGCTCATCGACATGGGCTGTGAACCGGCACTGGACGAAAAACAGGCGGATATCATCCTGTACAATACCTGCGCTATCCGCGAAAATGCACAGGTCCGCCTGCTGAGCATGGTCGGAGAGCTCAAGCGCCTCAAGCAGGCAAATCCGAACATGATTATCGGTCTGTGCGGCTGCATGATGCAGCAGGAAGCGGTGGTGCGGCAGATTCGCAACAGCTTTCCGTTTGTGGAGCTGATCTTCGGTACCCATGTACTGCACCGCCTGCCGCAGCTGCTCAATCGCCTGCTGTGTGGAGAACACAGGGTGGTCGACTGCTTTGAAGGCGAAGGCCGTGCCAATCCGATCGCAGAGCATCTGCCCATCCGCCGCACCGACGGCGTGCAGGCTTCGCTGCAGATCATGTACGGCTGCGACAACTTCTGTTCCTACTGCATCGTTCCGTATGTGCGCGGCAGAGAGGTCAGCCGTGAGCCGGACCAGATTCTTAGGGAGGCAAAGGAGATTCTGGCAATGGGATACAAAGAGATCCTGCTGCTGGGACAGAATGTCAATTCCTATGGCAAGGGACTTGCCGAGCCGATCAACTTCACCGAGCTTCTGCGCCGCATCGAGGCGCTGGACGGGGATTTCCGCATCCGCTTTATGACCTCCCATCCAAAGGACTGCACCAGAGAGCTGATCGACCTGATCGCGCAGAGCAAGAAGATCTGCCACAACATCCATCTTCCGGTGCAGAGCGGCTCGGACAGAGTGCTGGGTCAGATGAACCGGCGCTACACCAGAGAGCATTATCTGTCGCTGATCTCCTATGCAAAGGAGAAGATGCCGGACGTCACCTTTACCACCGACATCATCGTCGGCTTCCCAGGGGAAACTTACGAGGATTTTCTGCAGACGCTGTCCCTGTGCCAGGAGGTTCGCTATCAGTGCATGTTCACCTTCATTTATTCGCCGCGTCCTGGTACCAGAGCCGCTTCGATGCCCGATCCGGTTCCGTACAAGGAAAAGACCAAGTGGTTAAACGAGCTGATTGCTGCCCAGCATCAGATCAGCGAGGAGGATAACCGCGCAAGAGAAGGCTGCATCGAACGGGTGCTGGTGGAAAAACCATCCGAGCACCACGAGGGCTGGATGAGCGGACGGTGCGAAAACGGCATGGTCGTCACCTTCCCAGCCGAGAAGGTACAGCCAGGTGACTTTGTGCAGGTCAAAATCACCCGCGGACTGCGCTCGGAATATGAGGGAGAACTGGTAAAATAAATCATGCGTTAGCGTTTTGGGCGTTAAAATCAACGACCCAGGGCTGATAGATAAAATATCTTTTTCGGAGGAGATAACAATGGATATTATTGCAATGGCAAGAGAGCTTGGAAAAGCAATTCAGCAGGACGAGAGATATAAGAGAATCGACGCTGCTAAAAAAGCAAACGATGCAGACCAGGCTTTGCAGGATCTGATCGTAAAATTCAACATGAAACGCTCCGAGCTGAGCACTGAGATGGCACAGGAAAACAAAGATCCTGAGAAGCTCAACGCTCTGGACAAAGAACTCAAAGAGCTGTACAGAGATGTTATGGCTAACGAAAACATGGTAGAATTCAACGCTGCCAAAGTGGAAGTTGACACCATGATGAACTTCATCAGCGAGATCCTCTACGGCTCGGTTAACGGCGAGAACCCAGACACCATTGAAATGCAGACAGGATGCGGCGGCAACTGTGCTAGCTGCGGCGGCTGCCACTAATTTTTTGATGATTTTGTCAGCCAGTATCCTGCAAAGGGTGCTGGCTGACCCTCTATGCAAGGATATGGCAGTTGGGCTGTTGTGCAGAGAAAGGAATCCTCTGTTTTGTGCAGAACAGCCGGAGTGCAGGCAGAAAGGAAACTGGAATGAACGACAGAAAGATCTCGACCAAACCGGTGGACACCACCAAACTTTCCCCAATGATGCGCCAGTATTGGAGCGTCAAGGAAAAATATGTTGACCAGCTGCTGTTTTTCAGGCTGGGCGACTTTTATGAGCTGTTTTTTGACGATGCGCTGATTGCCTCCCGTGAGCTGGAGCTGACGCTGACCGGCAAGGAGTGCGGTTTGGAGGAGCGTGCGCCGATGTGCGGCATTCCTTACCACAGCAGCGAAAACTATATCGCCAAGCTGGTGAGAAAGGGCTACAAGGTCGCCATCTGTGAGCAGATGGAGGACCCTGCCACGGCAAAAGGACTGGTCAAGAGGGAGATCATCCGCGTGGTGACTCCTGGAACGGTGCTGGAAAGCAATATGCTCGACGCCGGCAGCAACAACTATCTGTGCTTTCTTTATCAGAGTGAGCAAGGGGAACACTTTGGACTTGCCTTTGCGGATGTTTCGACCGGCGAGGTAACGGCCTCCCAGATCGACAACGACTGGCAAAAACGGGTGCTCAACGACCTGGGTCGCTTTGCTCCTGCCGAGGTGCTGCTGAACAAGCAGGCAGGTCAGTGCAAACCGATCACCGACTTTTTGAATGAACGGCTGCATGTTCAGGGAGAGGTGCTCGATCAGAGCTGGTTTGAGTGGGAAACCTGCTGCCGTGCCGTTCAGGAGCAGTTTTCCAGCGAAACCACCCAAAAGCTGACGGCGGATCAGGATTCGCCGATCGTCTATGCGCTGGGCGCCATGCTGCAGTATCTGGTGCAGACCCAGAAGCACGGACTGGAAAGCCTGACCAGTCTGGATATTTACAGTGACAACCAGTATATGACGCTGGATCTGACTGCAAGGCGCAATCTGGAACTGACCCAGACGATGCGCAACGGAGAGCGGCGCGGAACGCTGTTGTGGGTACTCGACAAGACCCAGACCCCGATGGGAAAACGTCTGCTGCTCTCCCAGATTGTAAAGCCCCTGATTAACCCTACCGCCATCAACAAGCGTCTGAATGCGGTGGGCGAGCTGCGCAATGACACCATCCGTCTGGACGACATTCGGGAGGTGCTGCGCGGCATCTTTGACCTGGAACGTCTGATTACCCGCATCGTCTACGGCTCGGTGACGCCGCGGGAAATGCGCTCGCTGGAAGCGGCAGCCCGTCAGCTTCCGACGCTCAAGGAGACGGTCGGAGAGGTCAGGGCGGTCTACCTCAAGCACATCATGCTCGACATCGACCCGCTGGAAGACATCTGCGGACTGATCGACTGTGCCATCGACGAGGACCCGCCTGCCGTGCTCAAGGACGGCGGCGTCATCCGCAAGGGCTACAGCAAAGAACTGGATGATCTGCGGGAGATCGTCCATAATACCAAAGGAGTGCTCTCCTCGATTGAGGCAAAGGAGCGGGAGCGCACCGGCATCAAAAACCTGAAAATTGGTTTTAACAACGTCTTTGGTTATTATATTGAGGTGACAAAATCCTTCCTGTCACAGGTGCCGCAGGAGTACATCCGCAAGCAGACGCTGACCGGAAGCGAGCGATATATCACCCAGGAGCTCAAGGAGCTGGAGCAGACCATTCTGGGCGCGCGTGACAAGATTCTGGTGCTGGAAAACCAGCTGTTTGACGAAGTTCGTCAGCAGGTAGCGGCACAGATCCACCGCGTCCAGAAAACAGCCAATGCGATTGCATGGTTGGACCTGTATGCGGATTTTGCAAAGGTTTCGATCGAACAGAACTACTGCCGTCCCGAGGTAGACCTTTCGGGAAAGATTCACATTCAGGACGGACGTCATCCGGTGGTCGAGAAGATGCTAACCGACACGTTGTTTGTGGCAAACGACCTGCTGCTGGACAAAGAGGAAAATCAGGTCGCGATCATCACCGGCCCGAATATGGCGGGCAAATCCACCTATATGCGGCAGGCGGCGCTGATTGTACTGATGGCACAGCTTGGCTGCTATGTTCCGGCGCGCTCGGCGCAGATCGGCGTGGTCGACGGCATCTACACCCGTGTGGGTGCATCGGACGATCTGTCCGCCGGACAGTCCACCTTTATGGTGGAAATGAGCGAAGTGGCACAGATTTTAAAGAGCGCCACCGCAAACAGCCTGCTCATCCTCGATGAAATCGGGCGCGGAACCTCCACCTTTGACGGCATGAGCATCGCGCGCGCGGTGATTGAACACATCGCCAATCGAAAAAAACTGGGCGCAAAGACGCTGTTTGCCACCCATTACCACGAGCTGACCGAGCTGGAACAGTCCTTCCCGAACATCAAAAACTACAATATCGCCGTCAAAAAGCAGGGAGCGGATATCTACTTCCTGCGCAGAATCGTCCGCGGCGGCACCGACGACAGCTACGGCATCGAGGTATCGCGTCTGGCGGGTATTCCGGAGGAGATCATCCAGCGTGCCCAGCAGATCTTAAAACAGCTGGAATCGAGCGGGATTCCTTCGGTAACAACAAAGACAAAGCGCAAGCAGACCCAGGAGCCCGAGCCGATGGTGCTGGTGCAGCAGGACGACTCGGAGCTGGTGCGCCGCTTAAAAGAGATCGACGTCGAGAAGATCACGCCGGTGCAGGCGCTGGTGCTGTTAAGCGAATTAAAGGCAAGAATCTAACAAAAGCCCTGCCCGAATGGGCGGAGCTTTCAGTGGGAAAGAGGTTTTGACAGATGGTATTTTTTGCCGATAGAATTTATCAACTGCGCAACGAAAAGGGCTATACCCGCGAGGAACTGGCTTCTCAGCTGGGATGTATGCCTCGACAGATTCAGGATTATGAGGAAGGAAAGCTGTATCCTCATGCAATCACCATGGTGGACCTTGCGGACTTTTTTAACGTTTCACTGGACTATCTGATGGGCCGCACCGAGTGCCGCGAGATCAACCACGGAGAACATCATCAGGACAAATAAACCTTTAGAAGCAGACAGAAAGGATGACCAGGGATGGGTGTGATAAAACTTCTCGATGAGCAGGTCTCCCAGCTGATTGCTGCCGGAGAGGTGGTCGAGCGGCCATCCTCGGTTGTCAAGGAGCTGGTGGAAAACTCGATCGACGCGGGCGCTTCCAAAATCACCGTCGAGGTGCGCCACGGCGGCGTGACGCTGATCCGCGTCAGCGACAACGGCAGCGGCATTGCGCCGGAGGATGTGCCGATGATGTTCCTGCGCCACGCCACCAGCAAGGTCCACAGCCAGGAGGATTTGAGCTGTATCGCCACGCTGGGTTTCCGCGGCGAGGCGATGGCGTCAATCCATGCGGTTGCTCGCGTCGAGGTGCTGACCCGAAAGCAGGGCACCGACGAAGGTGTGCATTACAGCGGCGAAGGAGATCAGATGGGTCAGGTGACGCCGGCAGGCTGTCCGGCAGGAACCACCGTGAAGGTGGCAGACCTGTTTTTCAACACGCCGGCTCGAATGAAATTCTTAAAGAAGGACGTGCAGGAAGGAAATGCCGTCGCAGCGGTGGTCGAGCGCATCGCGCTGTCCCACCCCGAGATTTCCTTCCAGCTGATCCGCGAAGGACAGACCCGACTGCATACTCCAGGCGACGGCAAGCTGCTGTCGGCAATTCATGCGGTGTTTGGCAAGGATTTTGTCAAAGGTCTGGCGGAGGTAAACTATACCCAGGGTCAGCTCAAGGTCAGCGGCTATGTCAGCCTGCCCGCGGCCTGCCGTTCCAACCGCACCATGCAGACCTTCTTTGTCAACGGACGTTATGTCAAGAGCATGACTGCCCGCACAGCGATGGAGGAGGCATACAAACATTCGATCATGGTCGGCAAGTTTCCGGCCTGTGTGCTGAATCTGGAGATTCCCTACACCGAAACAGACATCAACGTCCATCCGGCAAAGATCGAGGTTCGCTTTACCAACGAGCGGCCGGTATTTGATACGGTGTACTACGGAGTGAAGAATGCACTCAAGCAGCAGGACTACACGCCGCTGCCAAAGCAGCCGGCCAAGAAGATGACCGTCTTTGATCTGCAAAGACGTCCCGAGGTGGAACAGACGCAATTAAAGGAACTGGTATCCACCGCAGCCGGTGCTCCACCGGTGCAGCACATGAGCGCACAGGAGTACCGCAGCTGGGCACAGCAGCAGTCAAAAGGAAGCAAACAGTCGTCCCAAAGCTGGCAGTATCCAAAGGAAACTGCCGTCCAGCACCAGACACAGCGCCCGAAGCAGACAGAGGAAAGCAGAAAAACTGTTCAGCAGACTGCGCCAAAATCCCTTCCTCGCACCGAGGAAGAAATCCAGAACCGACTGAAGGAGCTGCCCGACGAGACACTTACCTTCCACGACCACGACCGTGCACGCGCACAGTGGGAGCTTGCCCACCCGATTATTCTGGTGGAGGAACCGCACTTCTCAAAGGAGGAAGAAAAGGCATCCGCTGTGCCAAAACAGGAAAAAGCAGCTCCTGCTGCGAAGCAAAGACCCGCCGAGCAACAATCAGCTCCGAACAAACCGGCAGAGCCAAAGCCGGTGGAACAAACTCAACCCGTTTCGGTACAGCCCAAAGAAGCCGCACCAAAGGAAAAGCCGGACATGCAGCTGCGGCTGGTCGGAGAGGTGCTGGGAACCTATCTGGTGGTCGAGGGAGAGGACAAGCTCATCCTGATTGACAAGCACGCGGCACATGAGCGGCTGATATTTAACCGCCTCAAGCAGCAGAGCTTCACCGACGACCGTCAGCTGCTATTGGAGCCGGTGATGGTGCATTTAAGCCGCGAGGACTATCAGGGTGCGACACAGAATCTGTCGGTATTTCAGCAGGCGGGCTTTCTGGTCGAGGACTTCGGCGACGGTGATTTGATTGTGCGCGAGGTGCCGGTGCTGCTTTCGGGCGCGCAGGTGCAGGAGATTGTGGAAAAGACCGCGCATGATCTGGCGAAGAACAAAAAGGATCTGACGCCGGAAGCGCTCGATGAGCTGCTGCACTCGGTGGCATGCAAGAGCGCGGTCAGAGCCAACGATAAAAACACCCTGCCGGAGCTGTGGGAGATCATACAGCTGCTGCAGGAGGACGAAAACGCAAAATACTGTCCGCACGGACGCCCTGTGGCCCGCATTCTGACACGGCGGGAGCTGGAAAAGATGTTCGGACGGCTGGGATGATCGGAGGACACAGGATGGAACAGAAGATACCGCTGGTGGTGATTGCAGGCCCGACGGCATCGGGAAAGACGGCGGCAGGCGTTTATCTGGCAAAGCAGTTAAACGGCGAGGTCGTCTCGGCGGACTCGATGCAGATCTACCGCGAGATGACCATTGGCACGGCAAAACCGGTGCCGGAGGAGATGGAAGGGATTCCCCATCATCTGATCGACTTTGTCGATCCGTCCGACAGCTTTTCGGTGGCGGAATATGTACAGCTTGCACAGCAGAAGATTGGAGAGATTCACAGCCGCGGCAAGCTGCCCATCCTGGTGGGTGGAACCGGACTGTATATCAGTTCGCTGGTGGACAACATCCAGTTTTCCGAATCGGAGAGTGACATTGCCTACCGTGAAGAGATGATTGCATTGGCGCAGAAAGAAGGAGCGCAGGCACTGTGGGAAAAGCTCAACGAAGTCGATCCTGCGGCGGCGCAGAAGATTCACCCTAACAACGTCGGACGGGTGGCGCGTGCATTGGAAGTCTACCACACCACCGGCATCCCGATTTCGGTGCATCAGGAGCGCTCCCGCACAAAGCCCTCTCCCTATGCGCTGTGCATGATGGCACTGAGCTTTCGCGACCGGCAGAAGCTGTATGATCGCATCAATCTGCGGGTCAGCCTGATGGTCGAGCAGGGACTCGAGCAGGAGGCGCGGCAGCTGATCCAAAAAGGATACGGTGCCACCAGCTTTCAAGCCATCGGCTACAAGGAGATGGGTGCCTACCTTGCCGGCGAGGAGACGCTGGAGGAAGCCTGCGAGCATATCCGGCAGGAATCGCGCCGCTATGCAAAGCGGCAGCTGACCTGGTTTCGTCGGGATGAACGCTACCACTGGTTTTATGCGGAGGATTATGAGGACAGGGAACAGATGTACCAGCAGATGGCAGAGCATGTTCGCCGTCAGCTGGATCTGTAAGGAGCAGTCCAAAAAATTTGGAAAATACGGGTAAACACGACAAAAAAAGATCCGAAAAAGGTCTATACTGGCAAAGGAGGTCATAATATGCTTAATTTGCAGGATGTTTTTTTAAATCAACTTCGAAAAGATAAGACGATGGTCACCGTCTACCTCATCAACGGCTTTCAGCTCAGAGGCTGTGTGCGCGGATTTGACAGCTTTACCATCATCATCGAAAATGAAGGACGGCAGAATCTGGTGTACAAAAACGCCATCTCCACCATCACGCCGACCCGTCCGGTTAAGCTGATGGACAGCCAGGAAACGTCGGCTGTGTCCGAAGCTGCGGAGCAGCCGCAGGAACAGTAAACCGATCAAACAAGCCTGTGCCGCGGGAGGAATGAAATGGCGGGTTATCAAAGAGGAAAAAACAAAAATGTACAGATCGTAGCGGTGGTGCTTGCCATGATGCTGATTTTGTATCTGGTCAGCCAGCTTTGGGGATTTGCCAACATCAAAATGCGCACCGAGCAGGTGGTAGAGGACACCGTCTACGATTTTGTGCGTGCCGATGCGATGGTATTTCGCAGTGAAGAGATCATACCACAGGTCGCCAGCGGCGTGACGGTCTATAACTATGCCGACGGCGAAGAGGTGGCAAAAGATCAGGAGGTTGCAGCGGTTTATCAGGACAAGACCGTTTCGATGGTCAATAACCAGATCGACCAGCTGCAAAAGGAACTGAAGTCTTTGCAGGACGCGCAGACGGTGAAGGCGACCCGATATTCGGCGATCACCAATCTTTCCAGTGAGATCAACGATCAGGCGGGCAAGATTGTCGATGCCTCCGCAGATGGCGTGGTCGAGGGAATCAGCGACCAGAAGGATTCGCTGGTCAGTATGCTCAACCGCAAAAAGATTGCGCTGGGCGAGGAGGACACCTTTGCAGACCGCATCTATGAGCTGCAGTCGGAAATCAGCTATCTGGAGCAGACTAAGGAGGGCGAAAAGGGCGTTTCCATCACTGCTCCGGCAGCGGGATACTTCTGCAAAGAGGTGGATGGCTACGAGAGCGTCCTGAGTGCAGACCTGCTGGAAGATATGACCTATGAGCAGTATCAGCAGCTGGAATCGGCATCGGCGCAGACGGTGACCAACGCCGCAGGCAAGATCATCAAGACCCACGTCTGGTATCTGGCGGTGGATCTGGACCAGGAAGAGGTGCAGAAATTTGAGCTGGATGCAAAGGTGAAGCTGGATTTTCACTTTGCAAACGGACAGACGAGCTCGGCGACGGTGGTCAACATCATTCCCGATGAGCAGCACAAAAATGCGGTGGTCGTCTTTGAGTGCAAGGACATCAACGAACAGCTGCTGGGAGTCCGAAAACAGAGCGTCGATATCACCTTCACCACCTATTCCGGTCTGCGCATCAGCGCAAGCGCACTGTATCACGAACAGAACATCCCGGGCGTCTATGTCCTGGACAAGACAACCATCCGGTTTAAACCGATAGAAATTTTAAAAGATCAAGGCAGCTTTATCCTGTGCGAACCAAAACAGGGAACCGACGAAGAACACACGCTCAATCGTCTCGATCTGGTGATCGTGGAAAGCGGCGGAGTTTCGATGCGCGATGGTACTACACTGGACGAAGACATGGTAAAAGGAGTGGAATCAAGCAATGCAGGCAGTTAGTGAACAACAGGTCGCAGAAAATGTACAGCAGATTCTTCAGACAGTCCGTCAGACCGCTCTGGAGGCAGGCAGAGATCCTGCCGAGGTGCAGGTGATGGCGGTGACCAAGACGGTGGACCCGCAGCTTGTCAATGCAGCCATTGCCCAGGGGATCACCCTGCTGGGCGAAAACAAGGCGCAGGAGCTGTGCGAAAAATATGACAGCTACCACAAGGACGGCGTACAGATCCATTTTATTGGTCATCTTCAGACCAACAAGGTGCGTCAGATTGTGGACAAGGTGCAGATGATCGAATCGCTAGACAGCTTCCACCTGGCACGCGAGATTGAAAAACAGTGCGCTGCCATCGACAAAGTGATGGATGTGCTGGTCGAGGTAAATATTGGAAAAGAGGAAAATAAGAGCGGCATTTTCCCTGAACAGCTGGACGAACTGCTGCAGCAGGTGGCACAGCTTGGGCACCTGAAGGTGCGCGGATTGATGACAATTCCGCCTGTATGCGAAAATAATGAGCAGGTTTCGCAATATTTTTCCCGAATGCGCCAACTCTTTATTGACATAAAGCAAAAAAAATATGATAATATCAATATGGAAATTCTGTCTATGGGAATGTCCGGCGACTATCCTGCCGCAGTAAAGTATGGTTCAAACATTGTCCGAATTGGTACAGCTATGTTTGGGCACAGGAATTATAAAGGAGCTAAGTAAAATTATGGCACTGAGAGATACTTTGAGAAATCTGATCGGAATTCCAGAAAATGATTATGACGGCGAGTATGATGACGAAATGCAGAACGAGGAGGTTGAGCAGGAAGAAGAAGCTCAGATTCCTCTGTCTTCGCAGTCTTCTGCGGATAAAAAGCACAACAAGGTTGTCAACATCCATGCAACTACCCAGCTGGCAGTTGTGCTGGTAAAACCGGAGCGCTATGAGGATGCGGCTTCCATTGCCGACCACCTCAATGCGAAAAAGACGGTTGTTCTGAATCTGGAGCAGACCAGCAAGGATGTTTCCAGACGACTGATCGACTTTTTGTGCGGCGTAGCTTACGCAAACAACGGCCAGATGAAACGGGTAGCAAACAATACATACATCATCACTCCATACAATGTAGACATTGTGGGCGACCTTCTGGACGAGCTGGAAAACAACGGCGTCATCTTTTAATGGATGATGGCGTCGAATGGACAGGTGCAGCGCGGAGAGGACGACCGTCTTTTCTGCGCGCATATTGAGGATTTGGCACGGCAGATGCAGCGAGACAACCTGCCGTGCTTTACCCGTTTTTTGGATGGAAGGGAACAGGCGCTGGCAGCGATGACGCTTGCAAAGCTGCATCTGCCAAAGGAACAGATGCTCTTTTATGCAGGTTTTGTTGGGCAGTTGCCGCAGGGAGTTCCCGATGTGGGACGTCGGATGCTCGGCATCTTTCCGGACTATCTTGCCCAAAGCGAGATGATTGCTCCAGAGGTGCTGTACGAGCAGTTTCCGATTTGTAATGTCGCGCTGTTCTACCGCGCACAGGATGGACTGACCCACCGCGACCTGTTGGGTTCGCTGATGGGACTGGGACTTAAGCGGGAGATGATCGGCGAGATTTTGACCGGAGAAGATCTGGCGGTGCTGTTCTGTACACAGACAGCGCAGGACCTGATTTTGTCCGAACTGGAACGGGTTGGACGCGCAGGTGTGCGTATCCAGCCGAACTATTGTGGTGATTTGCCGCCGGCCTGCCGATTGCAGTATCGCAGCGGGACGGTCAGCTCCCTTCGTCTGGACTGTGTGGTGTCGCTGATGCTCAACCTCAGCAGGGAAAAGAGCGCGGCGCTGATCGAAGGCGGACAGGTGAATCTCAACTTTTTTGAACAGACAAAAATCTCCAAAGAGGTCGCACAGGGGGATATCCTGTCGATTCGGGGATATGGACGGTTTGTGCTGGTGCAGATCGGCGAGAAAAGCAAAAAGGGCAGACTGCATCTGACCGTCGGACAATATGTGTAGAAAAATCCTGGAGCAAAAGCTCCGATGATATAAGATGGTGCTTGTAAGGGAGGTACTTTCAGATGTTGACTCCGGAAACCATTGCCTCCAGACGTTTTGACAAACAGATGGGCGGCTACAAACAGGATGAAGTGGATGAATTTCTGCAGCAAATTGCGCGGGAATACGCTGCTTTGCTCTCCGAGAAGGAGGAGCTGGAAAGCAAAATCGAGGTGCTGGCCGAAAAGGTGGAGCAGTACCGCGAGGATGAGGACAGCCTGCGCAGTGCGCTGATCGGCGCACAGAAGCTGGGCGACAGCGTCATCCGTGAATCCAAGGCAAAGGCAGATTACATCGTTCGTGAAGCACGGGACAAGGCGGATCGAATTTTGGATAATGCGCAGAAGAGCATTGAAAAAGAGCAGATGGCACTGGTCAAGATGCAGAAAGAGGTCACCAAGTTTAAAAACCGTCTGCTGACTTTGTACCGTCAGCACCTGGAGATGATCAGCGCGCTGCCGGAGTATGACGACGAACCGGCGCCAGAACCGCAGCCACAGCAGGAAATGCCTCAGCCGGAGCCGCCGGTCAGGGAAGAACCACAGCCGCAGCCTCAGATGCAGCAGGAAGAAGCTGCAGAACCACAGCCACAGCCTGAACAGGAGCAGGAGGAAGAGGAGAGCAATCTCATCGACTTTACTGCGGCGCTGGAAAATAACATCCGCGATACTGCTTCCTTTGAAACAGTCAGCGTGCAGAATGCACCTGCGCCGGCCCAGCCGTCACAGCCTGCTCAGGGACATCCGGTCTTTGCCGGAGGTGCCGAATCGAAATTTGGTCCGCTCAAGTTTGGCGAGGGCTTTGATGTGGAGCGCGACAGCTCGTCGCGCGGTGGATTGTTCTCCAGAAAAAAACACCGCTGATAACCATGCCTTCACTGAAATTTACATATAAAAAATAAGAGGAGAGAAGATACGATGGCTCAGGATTACAACAAAACCCTGAACCTGCCGACCACCGAGTTTAACATGCGCGGCGCGCTGCCACAGCGTGAACCTGCATGGGTGGAAGAATGGCAGGAAAAACAGTTATACCACAAGATGATCGAAAACAACGAGGGCAAACCGATGTACGTTCTGCACGATGGCCCTCCGTATGCAAACGGTGACATTCATCTGGGCACTGCACTCAATAAGGTGCTCAAGGACTTTATCATCCGTCAGAAAAATATGAGCGGCTACAAGGCTCCGTATGTTCCAGGCTGGGATACTCACGGTCTGCCAATCGAGCTGAAAGCCAGAAAAAAAGCAGGCGTCACCAGCGACATCAGCCCTGTTGAACTCAGAAAAATCTGTAAAGAATTTGCACTGCACTACCTCGATACCCAGAGAACCCAGTTTAAACGTCTGGGCGTGCTGGGCGAGTGGGAAAACCCATATATGACCCTCAAACCGGAATTTGAGGCAAAACAGATCGAAATCTTTGGCAACATGGCGCTCAAAGGTTACATCTACAAAGGTCTGAAACCGGTTTACTGGTGTCCGGACTGCAACACTGCGCTGGCAGAGGCTGAGATTGAGTACGAAGAGGACCCATGCTTCTCCATCTATGTAAAATTTGCAGTGAAGGATGACAAGGGCAAGCTGGAAAAACTGGGCGTTGATCCTGCAAAGACCTTCTTTGTTATCTGGACCACCACAACCTGGACTCTGCCTGGCAACATGGCAATCTGTCTGGGTCCTGACTATGAATACTGCGCTGTCAAAGCAAACGGCGAATATTATATCATGGCAAAAGAGCTTGCTCCTGCTGCTATGGAAGCTGCCGGCATCGCTGATTATGAGCTGATCGGCTCGATCACCGGCAAAGAGCTGGAGTACATTGTCTGCCAGCACCCATTCCTCGACCGTGAGTCGCTGGTTATCGTCGGCGACCACGTCACACTGGATTCCGGTACCGGATGCGTACATACCGCTCCTGGACACGGTGTGGAGGACTTTGAGGTCTGCGTCAACCATTATCCTGAAATCTCCATCGTCGTTCCTGTCGACAATGAAGGCCGTCTGACCAAAGAGGCCGGCGAGTTTGCAGGACTCAAGACCGACGATGCAAACAAAGCGATTGCAAAGAAGCTGGAAGAAACCGGCAATATGTTTGCAGTTCAGAAGATCGTCCATCAGTATCCACACTGCTGGAGATGTAAACATCCAATCATCTACCGTGCAACTGAACAGTGGTTCTGCTCGGTGGAGGACTTCAAAGCGGACGCTGTCAAGGCAATCGAGGGCATCAAGTGGATTCCATCCTGGGGCGAAGGCCGCATCAAGAACATGGTCACCGACCGTTCTGACTGGTGCATCTCCCGTCAGAGACTGTGGGGCGTTCCAATCCCGATCTTCTACTGCGAGAACTGCGGTGAGTTCCACATCGACGAGGCTTCGATCAAAGCTGTTTCCGACCTGTTCCGCAAGGAAGGTTCCGACGCATGGTGGACCCACGAGGCAAATGAAATTCTGCCGGCTGGCACCAAATGTAAGAAGTGCGGCTGTGAAAAATTCAGAAAAGAAACCGACATCATGGATGTATGGTTTGACTCCGGTTCCTCTCATGCAGCAGTGCTGATGGAGAGAGACAACCTCCAGTGGCCGGCTGACCTTTATCTGGAGGGTGCTGACCAGTACAGAGGCTGGTTCCAGTCCTCCCTGCTTACCTCGGTTGCATGGAAGGGCGTTGCTCCTTACAAGGCAGTCTGCACCCACGGCTGGGTTGTTGACGCACAGGGCAAGACCATGCACAAATCGCTGGGCAACGGCATCGCACCGGAGGAGATCACCGAGAAATTCGGTGCAGATATCCTGCGTCTGTGGGTTGCTTCCTCCGATTACCATGCAGATATCCGCGTTTCCAACGACATCCTCAAACAGCTGTCCGAGGTATACCGCAAGATCAGAAATACTGCCCGTTATATCCTGGGCAACCTCTATGACTTTAACCCAGACACCGATTCGGTTTCGGACGATCAGCTGGAAGAACTGGATCGCTGGGCACTGGCAAGAATGGACGAGATTGCAAAGGAATGCAACGAGGCTTATGATGAGTTTGAGTTCCATCAGGTTTACTATGCAATCCGCAACTTCTGCAGCATCGACCTGTCCAACTTCTATCTGGATATCATCAAGGACAGATTGTACGTTGAAAAGGCAGATTCCGTTTCCAGACGTGCCGCACAGACTGCGATCTACCGCATCCTGCGCGATATGACACTGGTATTTGCGCCGATCCTTGCCTTCACCTGCGAGGAGATCTGGGCAAACCTGCCAAAATCCAAGGATCATAACCCAGACGCCTGTGTCTTTAACGAGATGCCAAAGGGCAGCAAGGGCGATGAGACCGCAGAATTCATGGCAAAATGGGATCGCATCCGCGCTGTCCGCGACGACGTCAACAAGGCGCTGGAGAACGCAAGAAACCAGAAGATCATCGGCAAATCGCTGGAAGCTAAACTGACTCTGAAGGCAGACGGCGAGCTGTATGACTTCCTCAAGGCAAACGAAGCTGTTCTTGAGCCAGTCTTTATCGTCAGCAAGGTAGTTCTGGAGCAGGGTGCTGTTGCAGAAGCAACCGGCGAGATGGAAGGACTCCAGGTTACCGTTTCCAAAGCGGAAGGCCACAAGTGCGAGCGCTGCTGGGCTTACAGCGACACCGTCGGTCAGGACCCGAACCATCCTGATCTGTGCGCACGCTGTGCAGCAATTCTTGGCTAAATCAAATACTGCGGTGCAGGAAAACAGGCCTTCCTGCACCGCTTTTGTGTGCTTATACAGAAAGATGAAGAAGGTCCCCCAAACAGGGGCAAAAGGAGGAGCCAATGTTAAATTATCTGTGGCTGATCATCGCGGCGGCGCTGGTCGGAGTGGATCAGCTGATTAAATTCTGGGCAGAAAATACATTGCAGCAGGTCGGCAGCATTCCGGTGATCGAGAACGTTTTTCACCTGACCTATGTGCAGAATTTTGGTGCAGCGTTCAGCTCCATGCAGAATCAGCGCCTGCTGTTGGTGGGTCTGACCTCGGTGATGCTGGTGGTCATCCTGGTGCTGCTGGTGATGCGAAAAATTCGTTCCCCCTGGTTGGTCGCTTCGTTCAGTCTGATTCTGGCCGGAGGGCTGGGCAACCTCATCGACCGCATCTTCCGACAGGGAGGCTATGTGGTCGACCTGTTCGACTTCTGCCTGATCCATTTTCCGGTGTTTAACTTTGCAGATGTTTGTGTCTGCTGCGGCACCGGTCTGCTGATTCTCTATCTGCTGTTTATCGAGCGAAACGAGCATCAGAAATTTGCTATTTCTCAGGAGGTCAAACGTCATGAGTAACCGTCTTTGTCTGGTGGTGGAGCCGCAGCAGGACGGACAGCGCCTGGACAAGTTTTTGCAGGAAAACATCGACGGCATGAGCCGCAGTCAGGCACAAAAGTGGATTTCACAGGGAACGGTGACACTGGAGAACAAGCCTGCCGGAAAGAATGACAAGCTCCGTGCGGGAATGCAGGTGTTTGTCCAGCTGCCCGACGGTGTGGAGATCGACGGCGAAGGTGAGATCGACTGGGAGGAAGTGCTGCATCCCGTTGTGCCGCCGCAACCGGAGGATATTCCGCTGCAAATCGTCTATGAGGACGAACATCTGCTGGTGGTCGACAAGCCAAAACACATGGTCGTCCATCCGGGTGCCGGCAACGACAGCGGAACCTTAGTCAATGCGCTGCTGTTTCACTGCAAGGGAAAGCTGGCAGCCTGCAACGGCATCGAACGGCAGGGCATTGTCCACCGTATCGACAAGGACACCAGCGGCTTGCTGGTCTGTGCAAAGGACGACGAAAGCTATCGGGGACTGAGCCGACAGATTCAGGCACATTCGGTCGACCGCTTTTATGAAACGGTGGTCTATGGCAACGTCAAAGATGAGGAGGGCTGCATCGACCTTCCGATCGGACGCAGTCCAAAGGATCGGCAGAAGATGGCGGTACGCACCGACTGCCGCCTGCCCGACGGCAGTCTTGCCGGTGCAAAAGAGGCAATCACCCACTTTGAGGTGCTGCGCCGTTACGATGGCTTTACCCATCTGCGCTGCCGGCTGGAAACAGGACGCACCCATCAGATCCGCGTCCATCTGGCCTATCTGGGCCATCCGGTCGCAGGAGACGAGGTGTACGGTCCCAAACGGCCGATCAAACGCCTGGAAGGACAGTGTCTGCACGCCAGAGCGCTGGGCTTTGATCACCCGATCACCGGCGAGCGCCTCTATTTTGAGTCGCCGCTGCCGGACTACTTTACCGCATTTTTAAAGATGCTCAAACCCAAAGAGGAGGACGACGATGGACAAACCGAATTTTAAAGGGCTGCTGCTGGTTTCGGACATTGACGGAACGCTGGCAGAACTGAGCTATATTCCAAAGAACAATCTGGAAGCGATCCGGCAGTTTCAGCAGCTGGGCGGCAGCTTTACGCTGTGTACCGGACGCCCAAAATGTGCGCTGGGAGAAATTTTGCCGCAGGTGACGGTCAATGCGCCGATTATCACCATCAACGGCAGCTATATCTATTCCCAGCAGACCGGCGAGGTGCTGTTTGAAGCGCAGCTTCCCGACCATGTGCGCCCGTTTGTTTTTGAGCTGCTCGAACGCTTCCCACAGATCGGTGCAATGCTGGTCGAGCCGGACAACTACTGGGTGATCCGTTGGGGAGACGAGTCGATTCAGGGCGTGGCAGAGCGCAAGGCAATGTACGAGCGGGAGGACTGCTGCAAATATTATTCCGAACAGGACGGTCCGCAGCATTGGCATAAGGTGGTGCTGATTATCCCGCCGGAGCAGATTCCTACCGTGCGCGCCTACATCGAAGGAAAAAATCCGCAGGGATTTTATCCGGTGCAGAGCGATGCCTTCTATCTGGAGCTGGTGACCGACGGCGTGGATAAGGGACGCGGCATGAAGATGATTCAGAAGGCGATGGGACTGTGCAAAACAGCTGCCATCGGTGACCGCGAAAACGATCAGCCGATGCTTCAGATCGCCGATTTTTCGGCGGTTCCGAAAAGCGGCGACCCAAATCTGCAAAAAGAGGTTGATTTTATCGCCGATTCGTGCGAAAATGGAGCTGTATCTGATTTTATCTGCTATCTGCAACAAACATATAATCGCTAAGATTGTATGAGATTATAGAGCAAACGGAAAGGAATGATCCCACAACATGAACAGCAATTTGAAAAAAGAGCTGTCTATCACAGCGTGCAAGGTGCGCATGGGTGTCATCGAAGGGACCCACTGTGCAAAATCCGGTCATCCGGGCGGCTCTCTGTCCGCCGCAGACATCATGACCTATCTTTATTTTTCTCAGATGAATGTTGATCCGCAGAATCCTAATAAGCCGGACCGCGATCGCTTCGTCCTCTCGAAAGGTCACGTTGCACCGGCGCTGTATGCAACACTTGCACACCGCGGCTTCTTCCCAGTGGAGGAACTGAAAACTCTGCGCAAGATCGGTTCCAGACTCCAGGGTCACCCTGACATGAAAAAAATCCCTGGCGTGGATATGTCCTCCGGTTCGCTCGGACAGGGCATCTCTGCTGCCTGCGGCATGGCAAAGGCTGCCAAGCTGACCGGTGCAGATTACCGTGTCTATGCGATGCTGGGCGACGGTGAGATTCAGGAAGGTCAGGTTTGGGAGGCTGCTATGTTTGCTTCTCATTACCAGCTGGACAACCTGTGCGTGCTGGTAGACAACAACGGCCTGCAGATCGACGGCAACATCAAAGATGTTATGTCCCCTTATCCGATCGACAAAAAGTTTGAGGCGTTTGGCTTCCATGTCATCAACATCGACGGCCACGACTTTGACCAGATCGAAGCAGCTTACAAAGAGGCCTGCACCATCAAGGGCAAGCCAACCGCAATCATCGCAAAAACCGTCAAGGGCAAGGGTGTTTCCTTTATGGAGAATCAGGCTTCCTGGCATGGAACCGCACCGAACGACGAACAGTACGAAATTGCGATGAAGGAACTGGGCGAGCAGCTGGCTGCGCTTGAAAAGTAATGGAGGGGGATTGAAACGATGGCAGAGATCAAAAAGGTTGCAACCCGCGACAGCTACGGCGCGACACTGGCTGAGCTGGCGGCAGAAATTCCAAACCTGGTAGTGCTCGATGCAGACCTTGCAGGCGCTACCAAGACAGCAAAATTTAAAGCAGCATGTCCGGAACGTTTTATCGACTGCGGCATCGCTGAAGGCAATATGATGGGCGTGGCAGCCGGTCTTGCAGCGGCAGGCATGATCCCATTTGCAAGCTCGTTTGCTATGTTTGCAGCAGGCAGAGCGTTTGAGCAGGTTAGAAACTCGATCGGCTATCCACACCTGAACGTCAAGATCGGTGCAACCCATGCAGGTATCTCGGTCGGTGAGGACGGCGCGACCCATCAGTGCTGCGAGGATATCGCTCTGATGCGCACCATCCCTGGCATGGTTGTTATCAATCCTGCCGACGACGTAGAGGCAAGAGCCGCTGTCCGTGCAGCTGCTCAGTACGTCGGACCTGTTTATCTGCGCTTTGGCAGAATGGCAGTTCCGGTATTTAACGATCCGGAAACCTACCATTTTGAGCTGGGCAAAGGCATCGTTCTGCGCGAAGGTAAAGATGTGACCGTCGTTGCCACCGGACTGATGGTAGCAGAGGCGATCGAAGCAGGCAAGATGCTGGAGGAAAAGGGTATCGACGCCAGAATCATCAACATCCACACCATCAAACCGCTCGATGAGGAGCTGATCTGCAAAGCAGCATCCGAGACTGGCAAGGTGATCACCATCGAGGAACATTCGGTCATCGGCGGTCTGGGCGACGCAGTCTGCGCAGCAGTCTGCGAGAACGGCATCGGCTGCAAAGTGGTCAAGATGGGCGTCCATGATGAATTTGGTCACTCCGGTCCTGGCGGCGACCTCATCACCGAGTTTGGTCTGCGTGCAGCAAACATCGTTGAGGAAGCCTGCAAACTGCTGGGCAAATAAGATTTCACAGGCGTATGTGCCATCAAAAAGGCGGTCAGCAAAAGCTGACCGCCTTTTTTTAACTGCCGATTTGACAAAAGCGTTGCTCTCGATTAGAATTAAAAAAACGAAATTGTTTTGTAGCTGGAAAGGAGCAAACTATGGAACAGAAACCGGTCAATTTTACCTCCCGCGAGGATGCCTGCCGCTGGGCAGTGATGCGGGTTCGCGCCCTGATTGCAGGGGAAAAAGATTTGATAACAAACCTTGCCAATGCCTCCGCCGCCATCTTTGAGGCGTGGAAGGAGGTCAGCTGGGCAGGCTTTTATCTGATGAAGGAGGGAGAGCTGGTACTCGGTCCCTTCCAGGGCAAACCGGCCTGCCGCCGCATCAAGGTGGGCAGCGGCGTCTGCGGTACAGCAGCTGCCACCAGACAGACCCAGCTGGTTCCCGATGTCCACAAATTCCCGGGACATATCGCCTGCGACGGCGGTTCCAACTCGGAGATCGTCGTCCCGATGATCCGCGAGGACAAGGTTGTTGCGGTGCTCGATCTGGACAGCTATTCTTTCGACCGCTATGGACAGCCTGAGCAGGAGGCGCTGGAAAAGATTGCACAGCTGCTCATCGACGGCTGTGACTGGGAGCAGCTGTAATGGACAGGCTGCAATCCTGGACACAGCAGATCAAAACGATGCTGGCGCAGGGTGAGAAGCGGCATCTGCTCATCACCGGCAGCCGCGGCGCAGGCAAGACAACGCTGCTGGAGCATCTGCTGCAGGAAGGGCTGCTCGATGGCGCAGAACACGCCGGTGTGTGCTCCTATGCAGTGCGCGATAATGGCGGCTATGCAACCAAGGTGATGCTGCGCGACCGTTGTACCGGTCAGGAGCAGCCCATGGCTTACGGTGACGGCAAAGGAAAGCCGAAAGCAGACCGCGAGGTTTTGGATCACTTTGGCACCCAGGCGCTGTGCCGCGCCGCAGAAGCGTCGGGAAGCTGGGCGGCAGTGGATGAGGTCGGCTTTCTGGAAAGCGCCAGTGAGAGCTACTGTGCGGCGCTGGTGGAACTTTTTAATCACAAGCGGGTAGCGGCGGTGCTGCGCAAGGCAAACCTGCCGCTGATTTGCTCGCTGCTAAAACGGTCGGATGCGTTGGTGTTCGATCTGGATGAACAGCAGCAAACTATCAAATAACAGGAGAACATCTATGGAAAAAAGCACACAGAACAATGGTCAGGGACTGTACAGTCCAAGAGGAAAGGTTTCGCTGGGACAGGCGGTGCCGATGGCGCTGCAGCATGTGGTCGCGATGGTGGTCGGCTGTATCTCGATGCCGATGCTGGTGGCTGGTGCAGGCGGACTTGCCGGAAAAGAACAGATCGTCATGGTACAGGCGTCGCTGCTGGGTGCGGCAATCGCCATCTTTTTGCAGCATTATCCCATCCGCGGACTGGTAGGCAGCGGACTGCCAGTCATGATCGGCAGCGGCTTTGCCTTTCTGCCGACGCTCAGCTCGATTGTAGGTCAATATGGCATGGCGGCGATGCTGGGCGCTCAGCTGTTTGGCGCATTGATGGGAATTTTGGTCGGCGTCTTTTTCAAGTATATCCGCCGGCTGTTTCCACCGATTGTCACCGGAAGCGTGGTCGTCACCATCGGTATCTCGCTGTATGATACCGCCATCAACTATATGGCGGGCGGCGTCAGCACAGCTCCCGACTATGGCAGCATGAAAAACTGGCTGCTTGCCCTGATTACACTGGCTACCGTCATTGTGTGCGGTCAGTTTGGTAAAGGTATGGTCAAGGCTTCCTCTACACTGCTGGGCATGGTGGTCGGCTATCTGGTGGCGCTGGCGATGGGCATGATTGACTTTTCCGGCATTGGCGAGGCGGCATGGTTTCAGCTGCCGCAGCCGCTGCACTTCGGTGTCGAGTTTGTTCCGAGCGCAATGGTAGCGCTGGGTATCGTCTTTGTGGTCAATGCGGTGCAGGATATGGGACAGCTGGAGGCCAGTGCAAACGGTGCATTTGACCGCAATGCAACCCCAGGTGAAATTTCTGGCGGCGTCATCGCCAACAATATCGCCAGCATGATCGGCGGATTGCTGGGCGGTTCTCCGGTAGCGACCGCAGGACAGAATGTCGGCATCGTCACCACCACCAAGGTGATCAATCGCAAGGTCTTTACATTGGCGGCAGGCATCGTCGCTCTGGCGGCACTGATGCCTAAATTTGCGCTGATTCTGACCACCATTCCACAGCCGGTGCTGGGCGGAGCGACCATCACCGTCTTTGCCAGCATCGCTATGACCGGCGTGCGGATGCTTGCCCGCGAAGGACTGAGTGCCCGCAGCATGTTTATTGCCGGACTGTCCATCGCACTGGCGATCGGTATTCCGCAGACGGCAAATGTCTTTGCAGGATTCCCGCAGTGGATGACCGACATCTTTGGACGTTCCGAGGTCAGCATCGTGGCAATCAGCTCGATTCTGCTCAACCTGATCGTTCCGAAGGAGCAGAAGGCAAAATAACAACCGACAAACACATCATCAGGGAAAGGACGGATTTTGTGGGAAAACTGGCAGAAATCAAAGACATGGAAGAAGTCATCGAAAACGGAAATGAAGAGTCCAAGACCTTTTTGGAATTTGTACAGCGTCAGCAGGAGCACAACCGGAAGGTGGAACTGCTGTTGAAGATGGTCGCCGGCTGTGCAGCAGGCGTGCTGGTGGTCGCGGCAGTTTCGGCGCTGGTACTGGTCCCACGTGGGGTGTCCGCTCTTTCCGAGGTGCAGCAGATGGCTCCGCAGGCAAAGCAGGCGCTGGAGAATGCTCAGCAGGTGCTCGAACAGGTCAACGCAGCAAATCCACAGCAGGTGCTGGAGGACATCAACAGCCTGACCAAAGAGGGTGAAACTGCGATGCAGGAGAGCGTGGAGGAACTGAAAAAAGCGGTGGATGTTCTGGAACAGATCGACATCGACGCGCTCAATGAGGCGGTGGATAATCTGGGCAAGGCGGTCAGCCCGCTGGCAAAATTGTTTGGAGGGAAATAGATGGATTACTCGGTAAAGGATTTTTATGTTCCCACCATCACCTACTTCACCAGTGAGAACAAGCTGACCGGCAGCCGCAACGGGATGAACTATAAGTTTACCCCTGACAAGAAGGAAGGTACCCTGCTTTTGCAGGTGTGGTATGGAGAGTTTAATCTGGAACACAGCGAGTTGGTGGACCAGACGACCTTCATCATGGAGACGCTGGAAAAAGAGGGAATGGGCGCTGTCGAACAGTGGCTGTATCAGCAGTACGACCGTTATGCCTCCACTGCACAGGCGGCAGCCTACCTGAAAAAGCAGAAAAAGCGGGAAGTCTAGGGAGGAAAACGGCAATGAAGGACTGTTATACGACCAAACGCCTGCTGCTGCGTCCTGCCAGCATTTCCATGGCGGCGGCACTGGCAGATTACTACCAGCGCAACGAGGCGTTTCTGCGCCCCTTTGAGCCGCAGCGTGAACCTGCCTTTTACACCGAAGCTTTTCAGCGCAGCATTTTGGAGCAAGAGGAGATCAACGCCTCCCAGGCACAGTCGTTTCGGTTTTATCTTTCCATGAGGGAAGAGCCGGAAAAGATCATCGGCAAAATCGGACTGAACAACATTGTTTGGGGATGTTTTGAGTCCTGCTTTCTGGGATACAGTCTGGATGCGGAGTATCTTCGTCGCGGACTGATGACCGAGGCGGTGAACGAGTGTGTCCGCATCGCCTTTGAGGAGCTGGGACTGCATCGCATCGAGGCAAACATCATGCCGCACAATCAGGCGTCGCTGGGCGTGGTGAGAAAGTGCGGCTTCCGTGAGGAAGGTCTGGCGAAAAAATATCTGAAAATCAATGGAGTTTGGGAGGATCATCTGCACATGGTCCGCTTAAACGAAACGGAAGAATAAGAACAAAAAGCAAAAGCTCCCCGAAAGGGGAGCTTTTGCTTTTGAAAGAAAGGATATTTGAGCTGTGGGCACCATCGAGTGAAGGAGACTTGGCAGAAGAGTGAGGAGAAAAACTGCCGAGGTGTGCCCACAAGAGGATATCAAAATCAGGATGCGGATGCCGGTGTGCTATTTTCAGACGGTGTATCCGCAGGTGCAGTACCATCTGCAGGTTTTTCCGGCGGTGTGGTGCCATCAGAGGTGGCATCGTCTCGCTGGAAGCGTCCGCCGCCCATGCCGCCCATACCCATCTGGGTACGTTCACTGCCATCCGAGGAGATGCTGGTCATCTCGTCGGAGAGGGTGACGTCACAGAGCTTGGTGGCGTCGGTCAGCTCACCCATGGTGATGATCTGGCTGTCCGAGTTGGTGGTGCCGCCGGTATAAAGTCCCAGCGTCATGCCGGAGGTCATACCCGAGGTGCTGATGACGGCGGACTGGAAATCCTTCTGCGGCTCGACCGAGAAGAGGATCTGTCCGTTTTCATCGCAGAGGCTGATGCGGGTCTGGGCGGACTGTGTTTCATTCCAGGTGACCATCAGTACCGACTGGTCGCCGGAGGAATCCAGGCCCTGTGCCATACCGGAGCTGCCAAAGGCTGCTACGGTGCCGCTGCTGATCGAGCTTTCTCCGTCACAGTCGATCGCACTGTCTGCGCCGCTGGTCGGACCAAAGACAAGCACTGTTCCGCCGGTGACGGTGATATTGCCGTTGCTGTCCAGTCCATCGCCGCCGGCATCGACAATCAGTGTGCCGCCGTTGATGAAGATGTCGCAGTTGTCTTCGGTCATCATGCCGCCGCGTCCTCCGCCTCCTTTGGCAGGAGTATCCGCAGTTTCGGTGGATGTGGTTGTCTCAGCAGTTTTGAGCACCAGTCCATCCTCGGTCAGTTCATATTCGCCGCCGCCCGCTGCGTTCAGACCGTCGTCGCTGGCAACTAAAGTGGTTGTGCCGCCGTTGAGAGTCAGCTGGGCAGCCTCCAGACCTTCATAGCATTCGCTGATGTCGATGGTACCGCCGTCGATGGTCAGATAGGCGTCGGCATGGATGCCGTCGTCGCCACTGCTCAGTGCAAGGCTGCCGTTTGTGATGTTGATGCTGTAATTGGAATGCAGGCTGTCGTCGGCAGAGTCGATGGTAAAGTCGCCATCGTTGATGGTCAAAGCATTGCCTGCCTTGATGCCTTTGGTGCTGACGGTGGTGTCGCTGTCCTCGGTGGAGGCATCGTCAAAATCGTCCGGGTCCACAAAGGTGGATGGATCGAAGGTGGTATCGCCGCTTTCGCCGATGGTCATTTCCGGCGGTTGACCCATCTCAGACTCGGTGCCGTCCGGCGGTGTTGGACGGGTGCTATCGGTGCCGTCAGCTGGTGCAGTGCCATCCGGTGGTGTGGTGCTGTCCATCGTTGATGGGTCAAAGTTGTGGCGTCCGCCGCCCATGCCGCCCATACCGCCGCCCATGGTGGCAGTGGTATGCTCCGGTCCGTTTTCTGCGCCGCCGCCGCTGATAATATCAAAGCTGCCGCCGTTGACGGTCAGATCGGTTTCGGCCTGGATGCCGTCGCCGGAACAGCGGATGACAAAGCTGCCGCCGTCAATTTTGACCCAACCCTTGGTGCTGTCCTCGGTGTTGCTCGCCTGAATACCATCCTTTTCGGAGGTGAGGGTAAAAGTACCGTCGAGAATCGAAACAGAGTCCTTGCCGCGCAGGGCATGGCTCTTGGAGGTGATGTCAAAGGTGCCGCCGGTGATGACGAGGTCGTCATTTCCGGCGATGCCGTGTTTATAGTTGCCGTTGACGGTCAGACTGCCGCTTCCGTTGACGACAAGGTCGTCCTTGGAAAACAGCGCAGCGTCGGGATTATCCTCGTCCTCCAGATAGGTTTCACCATCGGAAAGAGTGTTCTGGCTGTCTGGAGCAAGGGTCACCTTGACCTTGTCGGCCTGCCGCACCAGAATCGGGCTGCTGTCCGAGCAGCTGATGCTGGCGTTGTCCAGCACCAGCCAGACCTTTTCGGTTTTGTCGGCGTTGACGACGATCTGGCCGTCGTCGAGGGTGCCGCTGATGAGGTAGGTGCCGGCTTTGGTGATGGTGACAACGCCGTCGGCGATTGAAACGCCGGTGCCGTTGCTGGAAGCAGTGTCACCGTCCAGTGTGATGGTGGCGGCGCTGTCGGCGTCATAGTTGTCATCCAGTTCAAAATCGGAATAATCAGAAGAGGAAGTGTCACCGGAAGTGCCGGTGGTGATCTCCTCGGTCGTATCAGTGGAGGAAACGGCGGCAGTCTGGCTGCATCCGGTGCAGAGCAGTGCAATGCACAGCATCAGCACAACCAGCTGCCGTCGAAATGAAAAAGCAGATAACAAGCAGGAAACCTCCTTTGCCTTACAACTCGTCGCGCACGGTGGAAAGCCGTCCGCAGGTGATGTTGAGATTGCCGTTGCGGCAGCGAATCTCATCCAGAAAGTTTTTGTTGATGCCGGTGTCTTTCAGGCGCACCAGATAGCAAAGTTCATAGAGGCTGCCCATGTTGCTGGTCTTGACGTGGATCAGCTCATGGCGGGTGGTGTATTTGTCAAACAGGTCGTCAAAGACGCCCTCGTAGTCGAGCGATTCAGGAATAGTGATTTTAAGCTCCCGATCCATCAGCTTGGGAGCAGCAAAGCTGGTGCTGTACAGAAGAATGTTGGCGATGCCGATCAGCAGGAGGAAGAGTAGCGCATAGCCGAGGTATCCCATACCGGTGGCAAGACCCAGCGCCATGGCAAAGAACAGACTGCCGATCTCTCTTGCGCTGCCAGGAACGGAGCGGAAGCGTACCAGGCTGAATGCACCCATGACGGCGACGCCGGCGCCCAGATTGCCGTTGACCAGCATAATAACAATTTGCACCATCGCCGGAAGCAGCGCCAACGTGACGACAAAGCTCTTGGTGTAGGTGTTTTTGTAGCAGTAGATGGCGGCGGCGGCAGCACCCAGAATCAGAGAGGAAAGGGTGCACAGGATAATGGCCTGCCAGTTGACGGTTGTGGAAATGACGCTCGCAAAGAGAGTATCAAGCATAGATTTTGCCTCCAAAAACAAGATTTTTTTCCCATTGCGGGAAGATGTAGTGCTGATAGCAATAGCCGTATTTGGAAAAAGAAGTAGGGAAGATGCCCGCCTCGTCGAGCAGCGCGCTCAGCCACAGAGGCATGGCGGCAGGAATCTTGATTTCCATGAGGACATCGTTCTGATGCTCCTCTGGCAGCAGCGAATATCCTTCATCTCCGAAGGAGAGGGAGAGATGATGATCGCGCCAGCGAATGTTCTGGTCAAAGGTGATTCGCAGCTCCGAGTCCTCCTCGCAGTACATGGCGATGCGGTCATAGGCAAGAAAAACCTTAGGTGTGGTGTGCCACAGGTGCTGGAACCAGTCGATCTCGTGCAGGATCTGTCCATCACAGATGGGACGCAGATTGGCAGACTGATAATTTCGATACTCCGACAGACTCATTCCCACACGGCGTTTGTAGACGACGCCCTTGTATTTCTTCTTCAGCTCCAGAAAGACCGTTTCGTCGCAGCTGGACGGGATGCCGTAGCTGCGCAGCCGCAGTTTTTCTTTGTAAACCGGCTTTTGCAGCGAGGCACGGATGAGTGCATAATCGTCGGTATCAAAATAGATGCTGCAAATCGTGTGCAGACCGTATTCGTCGATTTTCATCCGTCCTTGCAGATGTTCCCGCAGAAAGCGATACTGCTGCGGTGTCAGCATATATTTTTTCTCATATCGTTTAAAGATGTTCTGTGCCATTTGAAACCTCCGTTTGTTGTGCTCCTGATGACCTTCAAAGAATACAACCATAGTCTTAAAATAGTCTGAAAAAATTCTTTCAGATTGTTTTAAGGTTGATAACGTACAATCACAATCAAAAAGGATAGAATCGTGGAAAGGCACAGTGTTTTATGCTATGATAGTATCATGGAGGGAAATTGCCATGATGGTATTGCAGAGAAAAGACTATGACCGTTATAAAGGATATTTTCCACAGATTGCAGGGAAGGAAAAGGGATGGCAGATGCTGTCCTGCTGCTTTGACAGCCCTTTTTCACAGGAGCAGTCGCCGGCATCCTTTGCGGTGGACAGTCGGGAGCATCCCAGCTGTGCCGCAGTGATGATGGGGGATTTTCGCTTCTTTTTTGGAAAGCCGCAGGCAGGCTTTTTACAGGAGGCGGTGGGAGAGCGCACCAATCAGCTAGTGATAGCGCCGGATCACCGGTGGCTTGCGCTGGCGGAGGAAATCTTCGAGGATGCGCTGCGCTATCAGCGGCAGAGGTTCCGCTTTTACCGCAATGCACAGGTACTGAATAAGCTGCGGCATCTGTCCCAGCATCTGCCGGAGGGAACTAGGCTGGAGGCCATCGACCGCTACTGGTTTGAGCAGAGTCGGCACCATACCTGGATGTACGATTTCTGCTCGCAGTTTACAGATTATGAAAGCTACCGGCGGCACGGACTGGGATTCTTGCTGACCAGGGATGGAAAGCCGCTCAGCGGAGCCTCCTCCTATCTGGTTTCCAACACCGGTTTTACCATACAGGTGCAGACCGCCGAGGATCAGATGCAGCGAGGATATGCGCTGCACACAGCGGCAGCTCTGATCTATGCAGGTGTACAGCGCGGAAAATATCCAGACTGGGATGCTGACAATCCCATTTCAGCACATCTGGCGCAGAAGCTTGGCTATCTGCCTGAAGAGCAGTATCCCACGGTATTGGTACAGCGTTTTTGACAGGAAGGAAATGGAGAATGAGAGTTTTAATTGTAGAGGACGAAAAAAGACTGGCACAGGCGCTGGGACAGATCATGGAGGAACAGCGGTACAATGTGGATATGGTCTATGACGGTCAGGATGGATTGGATTATGGACTGAGCGGGCAGTACGATGTCATCGTACTGGACGTGATGCTGCCCAAGATGGACGGCTTTTCGGTGGTCAAAAAGCTGCGGGAGAACAATATTTCTGTTCCGGTGCTGATGCTGACCGCCCGCGATGAGATCAGCGACAAGGTGACCGGTCTGGACTGCGGCGCCGACGACTATATGACCAAGCCTTTCTCGCCGGAGGAGTTGCTGGCGCGGATTCGGGCGCTCTCCCGCCGTCAGGGAGATGTGGTGCTGGAGGATATTCACTGGGCGGATCTGACCCTAAAGCTGTCCTCCCGTACACTGCACTGCGGTGCAAAATCGGTCAGCCTGGGCTTTAAGGAGTTTGAGGTGCTCAAGCTCCTGCTTGCCAATCCCAAAGGCATTGTGTCCAAGGAGGAGCTGATTGTGAAGGTATGGGGCAGCGATTCCAATGCGGAGGACAACAATGTCGAAGCCTATATCTCCTTCCTGCGCAAGAAGTTCTTTTATCTGGGCTCCCGTGCCGGCATCGGCACTGTCCGCAAGGTAGGCTATCATCTGGAGGAGAATTGAGGATATGACCCGAAGATTGCGCAGAAAATTTTTGCTGATCAACATGGTGCTGGTGTCGATGGTGCTGTTGATCGTGTTTATCGGGCTGTATGTCAGCACCCAGCGCCGGCTGGTGATGGACAGCACCAAGGTAATGGAGCGCTATTTTGACGACGGACAGCATCCGGCTCCCAAGCTGGAATTTGACAAGATGGGAGACAGAAAAAACTTTCCTCTTTTGCTTTCCTTTTGCGCGGTGCTGGACAGCAACGGCAACCTTGTTTCTTATCAGAGCGATAATATGAGGCTCAGCGAGGATACCGTGACACAGGCGGTGGATGCTGTCAAACAGAAGTTAGAAAATAAGGATCAGACCAGCGGCGTACTGCATGGATTGGGTCTGCGGTATCTTGCAAAGGAGCGGGAAGGCCAGTGCTGGATTGCCTTTGTCGATCGAACGCAGGAGATCGAGTCGATGCGCGACTTTGTGGCGTCCGCTCTGCTGATCGGCGCAGGAGGACTGGTGGCGCTGTTTTTCATTAGCTTTTTCCTGTCCGCATGGGTGGTGCGTCCGGTGGAAAAAGCCTGGACACAGCAGAAGCAGTTTGTAGCGGACGCCTCCCATGAGCTGAAAACCCCGTTGACCGTCATCCTTGCCAACACCGGCATCCTGCTCTCGCACAAGGAGGATACCGTCGCAAATCAACAGCGCTGGGTGCTCAATACCCAGGAGGAAGCAGCCAACATGAAAAAGCTGGTGGAGGACATGCTGTTTCTGGCGCGCAACGATGCGGGAGCGCAGATGGTGTACAGCCGTGTCAACTTCAGCGATGTGGTTTGGAGTGCGGTACTGCCGTTTGAGTCGGTTGCTTTTGAACAGGGATTGCAGCTGGACAGCGACATCGCCGAAGATCTGACGGTGATGGCCGACGAAGGCAAGCTGCGTGAATTAGTTCGAATATTGCTGGACAACGCCTGTAAATACTGTGCGCCCAAGGGCAAAATCTTTGTCCGGCTGGAGAGACAGGGTGAAAAGATTTTCCTGTATGTTCGCAACAGCTCCGAGGAGAAATTGCAGCAGGATCAGCTGGAAAAATTATTTGAACGGTTTTACCGCGCAGACAAATCCCGCAACAGAGAGAAGGGCAGCTATGGACTGGGGCTTGCAATCGCAAAGAGCATCACCCAGCAGCATCATGGAAAGATTGCCGCCCACTCCACAGCAGAGGGAGAAGTCGTCTTTACGGTGACACTGCCATGGGCGGATGGGAAAAAAGCCTCCTCTCATTCTAAAAAGGAACGGAGAAAAAAAGACCAAAACGGTCATATTGCATAATGTTTTCAGACAGAATGTGTGCGCTTAACCGAAATATGTTGCTTTATTGAAAAACCTATTGACTTTCTGTGAACAAATTTGGTACTCTTGAGACAGAGAGCTTGGGTTGTTACTGGCAAGCAGGCAAAACCAGGCCTCACGAAAATAGTTTCTGCACTCTTCTTCCAGGTGTGGAGGACTGTTTTCGTGAGGTCTGGTTTTTTTATTTTATCTTTTGCGGAAAGCGGGAAAGGGAAGCTGGAAAGCAAGGTAGACAAGATGCGGTTTCAGGTAATAAAAGCAATCAATAACAATGTTGTCAGCTGTGTGGATGAGGCCGGATGTGAGCATATCGTGATGGGCCGAGGCCTGGGCTTTCAGGCAAAGGAACTCAAGGTCATCAACGAGGAAGATGTTGAAAAGGTATTCCGCATCACCAATCAGAGTGAACTGGAACGTCTGAAAAGGGTGTTTACACAGCTGCCGCAGGAACAGATGGAGGTTTGCACGCAGATCATCCAGTATGCCTGCGATATTCTCAAACGCGATCTGAACGAAAGTATTTATTATACGCTGGCAGACCATATTAATTTTGCAATCCAGCGCCAGCGCGAGGGCATCTATTTCACCAATGCACTGGACACCGAGGTGCGGCTGTTCTATCCGCAGGAATATGCGGTTGGACTGCATGCACTCGAGGAGATCCACCGGATGCTGGGCGTCCAGCTGTCGGAGGAGGAAGCTTCCTCGATTGCGCTGCACATCGTCAACGCCGAGTATGATAATTCGCTGGGAATCACCATGCATGTCACCAAGGCGCTGGGAAATATGCTGCAGATTCTCAATCACTGGGAAACGATTGAGATTGACCATGAGTCGCTGTACTGTGACGAGCTGATTGTGCATATGAAGTTTCTGGCACTGAGCGTTTTCTCGGATACACACGGCGACAAACGGGAGCCTGCATTTGTCAATCTGGTGCGCACCAGCTATCCGCGGGAATTTGGCTGTGCATCGGCAGTAGCAGATTATCTGGAAGAAAATAGCGGACACAAGGTGTCCGATGAAAAAAAGGCATATTTGGCAATCCATCTGCATCGAGTCAATCGGATGGAGTAAGACCACAGAAAGCGAGGAATTTTGATTATGGGACTGTTGGATAAACTGTTTGGCAAAAAAGAAGCGGAAGAGATGGAGATTGGCGCACCTCTGGAAGGTGAAGTTGTACCGATCAGCCAGGTAAACGATCCGACCTTCAGCGACGAAATCCTGGGCAAAGGCATTGCGATTCGTCCGACCGGTAACAAGGTGTATGCTCCATGTGACGGAACCATCGGCATGATGTTTGATACCGGCCATGCAGTCAGCATGACCAGCGCTGACGGTGCAGAAATCCTGATCCATGTTGGACTGGAAACCGTGGGACTGAAAGGCAAACATTACACCATTCATGCAGCAAACGGCGACGAGGTTAAAAAAGGTCAGCTGCTGATCGAGTTTGACCGCGAGGCGATTGCAGCAGAGGGCTATGACACCATCACACCGGTGGTCATCTGCAACTCGGCAGATTACAGTGAGGTAAAAACATTTACCGGCAAAACGGTAAATGCAGGGGAAAAGATTATTGCGCTGGTTAAATAAGACCGGCGGGCAAAAGAAGGAGTTTCTTACAAGATGAAAAAAGGAACAGGGCGTCCGGTGTTCTCCGGTGTAGCCATCGGAAGAGCCTATATTTACAAGAAACAGCAGGCTGCGCTTCCGACTTCCTGTGGAGATGCAAGCGTTGAGCAGCGTCACTTTGAGGAAGCAAAGGAAGAAGCCCGCGCACAGCTGCAGGCACTGTTTGAAAAGACCTGCAAAGAGATCGGCGAAGAACAGGGCATGATTATCGACGTACAGATGATGATGCTCGACGATCTGGACTATCTGGAAAGCATCGAAGCAATGATCAAAAACGGTGCCAGCGCAGCAGAGGCGGTCAAGGAGACCGGTGATACCTTTGCAGCGGCATTTGCAGCGATGGACGACGACTACATGAAGGCCAGAGCGGTGGACGTCAAAGACGTTTCCACCCGCATTGTGACCATCCTGTGCGGAGGAAAGACCGGATTTTCGATGGAGGAACCAGGTATTCTGGTTGCAGAGGACCTGACTCCATCCGAAACAGTGCAGATGCCAAAGGACAAGATCCTCGCATTTGTCACCCGACAGGGTTCCTCCAACAGCCATACCGCCATTCTGGCGCGCATCATGAACATTCCGTCGCTGGTACAGACCCAGATCAATCTCGACGACGAGATCGACGGCAAACAGATGATCGTCGATGGCTTTGAAGGCTGCTATTACATCGAACCAGATGAGCAGACCTTGGCAGTTATGAAGGAAAAACGCCACGCTACCGAAGAATATCGTCAGCAGCTGGAAGCATATAGAGGAAAAGAAAGCGTTACCCGCGGCGGACGAAAGATCAACCTCTTTGCCAATATCGGCAATCCGGACGATCTGGTTCATGTCATCGAGGGCGATGCAGAAGGCGTCGGCCTGATGCGCAGCGAGTTCCTCTATCTGGGCCGCACCGATTTCCCAACCGAAGAAGAACTGTTCGAAGCCTATAAAAAGGTGGTTGAAGGACTGGGAGGCCGCCGCGTAGTCATCCGTACTCTGGATATCGGCGCCGACAAACAGGCCGATTACTTTGGACTCGAGCACGAGGAAAATCCGGCGCTGGGTCTGCGAGGCATTCGAATCTGCCTGGAGAGGGAGGACGTGTTCCGTCCGCAGATGCGCGCGATCTACCGTGCAAGCGCATACGGACCGGTCAGCGTAATGTTCCCGATGATCGCTTCTCTGTGGGAAGTGCGCAAGGTGAAAGAATTCTGTGCAAAGATTCGGGAGGAACTGATCGCCGAGGGCGTCGCTGTCGGCGAGGTGGAGCTGGGAATCATGATCGAAACACCGGCTGCCGCCATCATGAGCGCACAGCTTGCCAAGGAAGTAGACTTCTTCAGCGTCGGAACCAACGACCTGACCCAGTATACCCTGGCGATTGACCGTCAGAATCCAAATCTGGATGCCTTTTATGATGCACATCATCCGGCAGTGCTGGAACTGCTGCGGCAGGTTGCCCACAATGCACATGAAGCAGGCATCTGGGCAGGCATCTGTGGCGAGCTTGGCGCAGACGCAAGTCTGACCGAAACCTTCCTGGAAATGGGATATGATGAACTTTCCGTATCGCCTGGCCGTGTGCTGGAGCTGCGGAAGAAAGTATGTGAAAGTGAGGTTCAATAAACTATGAAACAGTTTCAGTATGTAATCACCGATGAACTTGGACTGCATGCACGTCCGGCTGGCCAGCTGGTCAAAGTAGCTGCTGGATTTGCAGGCTGTGATATCAAGGTAGGCACCGAGGCAAAGATGGTCGATGCAAAGCGCATTATGGGCGTTATGCAGCTGGGTGCAAAGAAAGGCACCGCACTGACCATTACCTGTGAGGGTGCGGACGAGGAAGCTGCAGCAGAAAAGCTGGAAGCATTCCTGAAAGAAAACCTGTAAGAATAACGCAGGTTTGTAACTATGTCAATGGAATGGGCTGCTGTGGGCCGGCAGTACCATGGAATAGGAGAGTGCGGGAGCGAGCGTGGTCCTGACTTCTCCATGTTTATAAAGAGGAGGCACAACCTTTATGATGCGTTTTTTACAACGATTAGGTAAATCCTTGATGCTGCCAGTTGCTTGTTTGCCAATCGGCGGTATTCTGATGGGTATCGGTTACTGGATCGACCCATCCGGCTGGGGCGCAAACAGCCTGCTGGCTCTGCTTTTGATCAAAGCAGGCGGCATTTTGATCGACAATATGGCAATCCTGTTCGCACTCGGTGTAGCGGTCGGCATGTCCAAAGACCAGGAAGGTACTTCTGCTCTGGCAGCAATCATCTCCTGGCTGACCGTTCAGACCATGTTGGGAACCGCTGTTGTTCAGCTGATCATCGGTGCTGACGCAGTTGTTGACCCAGCATTTGCAAAAATCAACAACCAGTTTATCGGTATCCTCTGCGGTCTGATCGCAGCTGGCTGCTACAACCGCTTCTATAAGACAAAGATGCCAGACTTCCTGAGCTTCTTTGCAGGACGCCGCTTTGTACCGATTATGACTGTTGTTACCACCCTGATTATCTGCATCCCGCTGTACTTTGTATGGCCAGTTGTTTACAACTTCCTGGTATGGGTCGGCGAAAGCATCCTGAGCCTGGGCGCAGTCGGCGCTGGTATCTACGGTTTCCTCAACCGTCTGCTCATCCCAGTTGGTCTGCACCATGCACTCAACAGCGTATTCTGGTTCGACGTTGCTGGTATCAGTGATATCGGTAAGTTCTGGGGTTCTGTTGAAGGCGGCGTTCTCGGTCAGACCGGTATGTATCAGGCAGGTTTCTTCCCTGTTATGATGTTCGGTCTGCCAGGTGCTGCATTTGCAATGCTCCACACTGCAAAACCTGAGAAAAAGAAAGTTGCAGCTGGTATTCTGATGTCCGCTGCTCTGTGTTCCTTCTTCACTGGTGTTACCGAGCCTCTGGAATTCTCCTTCATGTTCCTGGCTCCTGGTCTGTACTTTGCACATGCACTGCTGACCGGTATCTCGGTTGCTCTGGTAGCTGCTCTGCCAATCCGTGCAGGCTTCCAGTTCAGTGCAGGTTTTGTTGACTGGTTCCTCTCCTTTAAAGCTCCATTTGCTCAGAACCCAATTCTCCTGATTCCAATCGGTCTGGCATTCTTCGTTATCTACTATGTTGTATTCCGTGTACTTATCACCAAATTCAACATCCAGACTCCTGGTCGTGAAGAGGATGACAGCAGCGCTGAGATGGATATTCAGCTGTCCAACGATGACTTCACCGGTATGGCTAGAATCATCCTCGAAGGTGTTGGCGGTCCTGAAAACGTTACCAGCGTTGATAACTGCATCACCCGTCTGCGTCTGGAAGTTAAAGACCGTCTGCTGGTAGATGAGAAGAAGATCAAATCTGCCGGTGTTGCAGGTATTGTCCGTCCAGGCAAGACCAGCGTACAGGTTGTAATCGGTCCAAAGGTTCAGTTCGTAGCTGACGAGTTCAAGAAAATGGTTAAATAGGACCAATTCAAAACACTCTGATAAAGAATAGCAAACGCCGCCGTCTGGCCCACAGACGGCGGCGTTTGCTATTCTTATAAAAAAATTCCTCCCTTCGAAGGAAGGGAGGAAACGAGCAAACACTTATTTGTTTTCGTATTTTGGTTCACAGGTGATGTTGACGCCCAGACGACGGAATACCTTTTCATCGACCTGCGAGAGGATGACCGAGGAATGAACCTCACAGCCGCGCAGCTTGTTGAGCTGTTCCATCGCAAGCTCTGCGGTAGGATTGGTTGCTGCACAGATGGACAGCGCGATGAGAACCTCGTCGGTGTGCAGGCGAGGATTGCGGTTGCCCAGATGGTCGACCTTCAGGTGCTGGATCGGCTCGATGATGACCGGAGAGATCAGATGAATGTCGTCGCTGATGCCGCCCAGACGTTTGAGTGCATTGAGCAGCAGAGCCGAGGAAGCGCCCAGCAGATCGGAGGTCTTGCCGGTGACGATGCTGCCGTCCGGCAATTCCATTGCTGCAGCAGGTGCGCCGGTGAGCGCTGCTTTCTGCAGAGCAGGAGAAACAACCTTGCGGTCGTGGATGCTGATACCGGCTTTCTTCATCAGAAGTTCCAGCTTGTAGACGATCTCCTCGCTGATGGTGCCCTGACGCTGTCCGCACAGAGCAGTGTAGTAGCGGCGGACAATCTCCTGACGGGAAGCCTCGGAAACAGCTTCATCGTCAAAGATGCAGTTGCCTGCCATATTGACGCCCATATCGGTTGGAGATTTGTAAGGACATTCGCCGACGATCTTGTCGAACATTGCCTTGAGTACAGGGAAGATTTCGACGTCACGGTTGTAGTTGACGGTGGTGGTTCCATAAGCTTCCAGATGGAACGGGTCGATCATGTTGACGTCGTTGAGGTCAGCAGTAGCGGCCTCGTATGCCAGGTTGACCGGATGGTTGAGCGGCAGATTCCAGATTGGGAAGGTTTCAAACTTGGCGTATCCAGCGTTGATGCCGCGCTTGTGGTCGTGGTACAGCTGGGACAGGCAGGTTGCCATCTTGCCGCTGCCAGGACCAGGAGCGGTGACAACGATCAGTCCGCGGCTGGTTTCGATGTAATCATTTTTGCCGTAGCCCTCGTCGCTGACGATCTTGGAGATGTTGGACGGATAACCTTCGATTGGGTAGTGGCGGTATACACGCACGCCCAATGCTTCCAGACGCTCCTGGAATGCCAGTGCGACAGCCTGACCCTGGAACTGGGTCATGACAACGCTGCCGACGTACAGACCAAAGCTGCGGAAGACGTCGATCAGTCGCAGTACGTCTACATCATAGGTGATGCCCAGGTCGCCGCGGACCTTGTTCTTTTCAATGTCGGACGAGTTGATGGCGATAACCACTTCCACCTGATCCTTCAGCTGCAAAAGCATCCGCAGCTTGCTGTCCGGCTGAAAACCTGGCAAAACACGGGAAGCGTGGTAATCATCATAAAGCTTTCCGCCAAACTCCAGATAAAGTTTCCCGCCAAACTGGGAAATGCGCTGGCGTATGTGCTCCGACTGTGTGTGAAGATATTTGTCATTGTCAAATCCGATTTTTTGCATACTTCCACGCCTCACTTTCAAAAAACTGTTGATTGATGATATTGGAGATTTAAAACCCAGCTATCAATTATACAGGAAACCGACACCGTTTTCAAGGAAAATGCCTGCTGGCGGCTGACGAAATTCGACCCCGAATTTGGTGTGAAACCGTAAAAATTGCGAAGGGAGTGTTTCACAGCAGCCATCCTAAAAACAAAGCCCTCTTCATGGGGTGAAGAGGGCTTTTTAATGTGATTAGAACTCGAGATTTTTGCATTTGGCAAGGCCAATAATGCTGAAAACGATGGCGGTGATGCTGGCAGCAGCGCCAACGATGCCCAGGATGAAACCGGTGATGGAAAGACCTTTCATAAAGCAATACCTCCTGTAAAAGATAGCATCAATACATGCTTCTATTATAAAGAATAAAGGGATAAAATACAAGGGTTAATTGTTGGGAAAACAGATTTTCCAAAGCTCCATCCGACTTTTCAAACAGGATACAGCTTAATGGGACTGGCTGGAAGCTTTCTCCTTGTGTTTCATCACCATCTGGTAAAATTTCTGTTCGTAGTATTGATAGCCTTGCTCGCCGATGACAAATGGATTTGGAACGCCGTCCACAATGTTGCGCACAATGGCCAGACGCTGCAAGCCCATATCCAGACAAGGATGGGTGGCGATTTCTGCATCCACATGATATTCACGGCAGATGCGGCTGAACTTCATCCAGGAGTCGTAGTAATCGTCGACATTGGAGGAGCGCAGGATGCCGGAGCCTCCCCACAGAGCAGCCTGATGCGGACGACCCTCATCGGTGACAGGGATGATGAAGGAGAAGCAGCCTTCGGAATGTCCAGGGGTAAATACTGCCTTGATTTTGGTGTCGCCAAATTCCAGCTCCTCACCGTCGACCAGGAAATGGTCTACCGGCAGGTCAATAGCTTTCCATGGCGCGCTTTCTGGAAAACTTTTAACCAGCTCATAATCAATTTTGGAAAGATAGATCTTTGCCCCGTATTTTTCTTTAAAATAATCGGCTCTGCCGTAGTGGTCGCCGTGGCCATGGGAGATGACAATGGCACATAGCTGATGCAGGTCCAGTCCGAGGTCAGCAAAGCCCTGTTCGATGATGTCGATGCACCGCTGGTCAGGATTCATGCAGTCGATCAACACCAGTCCCTGCGATGTTTCCAGCACAAAGCAGCCGACGATCTCATCCCCGATAAAGGACAGTTGGTCAAAAAAGCGTGTTGCAGGGCAGACCACCAGGTCCTGTTTGTGAAAGTCGGGGGCTTCTGTTCTTGATTTTCTCCAGCTTTTCATTGATAATACCTCCATGAAAAATAATGATCCTAGAATAATCATAACATATAATCATGAGGGAATACCATGTATTTATCTCATTTTTTGTAAAATAATTTTCATCTATTTCAGCATTTGTTCCAGCTGCTGGGCAGTGCGCGGATGACAATTTTGAGGGAGAATTCCCGCACGATGTAGTGTCTGGGAAACCTTGAGCAGCGTCGGCTGTTCGAGATTTGCGGCAGTCAGCAGGGAAACATCGGAAAAGATTTCATCGGGAGTGCCGTCGGCAAGAATGTGGGAATTGTTGAGCACCACAACTCTGTCCGCCCACGGATAGATGCGGTCGGCCTCGTGGGTGGAGATCACTACCGTGATGCCGCTGTCCGAGAGGGTGCGCAGAATCTGGTCGATCATCTGTGCGTGCTTGGGATCAAGGGCGGAAAACGGTTCATCGAGGATGAGCAGCTCGGGCTGCATTACCAGAATGTCGGCGATGGACACCCGCTTTTTCTGTCCGCCGCTGAGAAAATGGGTCGGCTTGGAGCGGAAGGGCGTGATGGACAACCGGTCACAGACCTCATCCACACGGGCGCGGATGACCGGCTCCTCCAAACCGAGGTTGTACAGACCAAAGGAAATCTCGCCTGCCACGCTGGCACAGAACAGCTGATTATCCGGCTCCTGAAAAACGATGCCCACCTTGCGGCGCAGCTCCAGCAGACCTTTGCGGGAGTAATCCACCGGCTGTCCCTCATACAAAACCTGTCCTTCGGTCGGCTTGTAGACTCCGTTGAGATTTAAAAAGAGGGTGGATTTTCCAGAACCGTTGCTGCCCATGATGGCCAACCGTTCATGGCGGCGGATGGTCAGGTTGACATGGTCCAGCGCCAGCGTCTGGTCGGGATAACGGTAGGAGAGGTCCCGAACCTCCATCAAAATGTCGTTCAAATCAGAAAACCTCCTTTTAATAAGAGAGAAAGCGCACAACAGAATCCCAGCCAGAGAATACAGAGAATCCATTCCTTGGTGCAGGCAGGGTGGGTTTCTTCCAGCACACGAATCTGCCCGTCGTACAGGCGGCTCTCCATAGCGTCATAGAGCAGCGAGGAACGCTTGAGCGAACGCACCAGCAGCACCGACAGCATCTGACCCATGCAGGAGAGCTTGGAGCGAAAGCTGCGGTTTCCCAGCCGGCAGTTCTGCGAGGTCTGGATGGCGTCGGCGATGTCCAGCAGCACAAAGATGGAGCGGTAGATCAACAGCATCAGCTCCAGCAGCAGCCATGGACAGTGCAGCCGGCGCAGCACGGTGAGCAGGTCGGTGATGGGTGTGGTCAGAATCAGAAAATACAGGCAGGAGACGCTGGAAAAAGCGACCGCCATCAGCTGTGCCCAGTGGACAAAGGAGGCGCTGCTGATGCCGAGGTAGCGGGAAAACACAGGGATTGCCAGCAGCTGAGGCGGTGTGTCCGAGAGGACGAACAGAATCGCCACCGAACTCAGCGCCAGAAAAACCGCCGGTCCCAACAGCAGACGGAAGTAGCGGGAAGGAGAAAGGCAGGCGAAGCGCAGAGTTGCTGCCATCATTCCCAAAAAGATGAGCAGACAGACCACCGGTTCACGGAAGGTGACACAGACAACCAGTGAGCCGACGCTGAACAGCGATTTGAGGGCGGGACTCTTTTGACGGATGGGCGAGGAGTAGGCGAGCTTATCAAACAGAATCATGGTTGATAAAAACCTTTCTTAAAACAAGCGGCGGGCGAAGGCGGTTTGCCTTTGCCCGCCGCGGTGGTTCAGGGCAGGATGGGGAGGGAAACTTCCCTAGTCCTTCTTATATTTTTTGCGTGCGACAAGATAACCGAATCCAAAGCAGAGCACACCGGAGCCGAGTGCTGCCTGCAAGCAGAACAGCAGGCTTTCGGTCTCGCCGCCTGGCGGTTCCAGGATGCTCTCGGCCCAGGGCTGATAGTCAGGGTCGATTTGAGCGATGGCTTCCTCCGCAGCGCCGTCAGCGCCGCCAAACTCGGAATCTTTGATCTTCAACAGCGGGAATACCGCAATTACAACGCACGCCAGCAGCAGTGCAACAATGGTCAATTTTACAGATTTTGTCATCGTGGGTTCCTCCGTTCCTTATTGATGTGCGTAGGCAAGTTCGGACAGCTCGCTGGATGCGTAGGATTCCAGTGCCAGCATGACAGCCACCGACAGCAGACCTTCGACAATCGCCAGCGGAATCTGAGTAACAGCGAAGATTCCCATAAAGGTGGTGATCGACGCCATCACGCCGCCTTCGGCTGCCGGATGCGCCAGACCCAGCTGCACGCTGGTGACACAGTAGGTGAACAGATCGCCCAGACAGGTGGCGAGAAAGACGGATACCGATTTATTTACCTTGCATTTTCTGCACAGACGCCATACGCCGTAGCTGAGGAAAGGTCCGGCAATCGCCATCGAAAAGGTGTTGGCACCCAGCGTGGTCAAGCCTCCGTGTGCAAGCAGCAGCGCCTGGAACAGCAGAACGATGATGCCGATGACGCTCATCGCAGCTGGGCCAAACAGGACGGCGCCCAGTCCGGTACCGGTCGGATGAGAGCTGGAGCCGGTGACGCTGGGGATCTTCAGTGCGGATAAAACAAAGGCGTAGGCGCCAGCCATCGCCAGGATGAGCAGTGCTTTGCGGTTTTGAGAGATGGTTTTGCGGATCGAGATTAGTCCTGCCGCCAAGAATGGCAGGCAGACAGCGCCCCAGGCAATCGCGTGTCCCATGGGCAGGTAGCCTTCCATGATGTGCATGGCGCTGGCGCTGGACGGCATGACAAACAGCATCGCCGCCGCAAGGCTGAGAGCAAACAGACGTTTTTCACTTTTCTTCATGGTAAATACCATCCTTTCCGCATCCTGATATGGATGCAGAACCAAAGCTGGGCAACTTTGGTTCACAAATTTAAAATATGCCGGTGACCGCTGTTTCAGAGCAAAAGAAAAACCTTTTGAGATTTTCTCCCAAAAGGCGCACCAAAACAGGGAACCCCCACCGGATTCCCAATTCTTGCGCCTGCTATCTTCCATAGAAGGAGCAAATCCCTTACAGGGCAGGTCTTCTGGCTTCGGCGTCATCAAAACCGGAGGTCTTCCCACCTGAACGATGCAGGCAGTGACATGATGCGGTTTCTCTTCCGGTACAGCAGTGGAGACTGCGCGGGCTTTTCCCGACTTCCCTATTCTCAGGAGAACATCTGTTTTGCAGGTGATCTCTCTGCACCCTGATAAGGTTAAATTGTGAAGAACAGGCCAATTCGACCTGTTAAGACAAGAGTAGCACAGGGAATGATTCTTTGTCAATCACCTGTAGAGAAAACAAGGAATTATCTGGTCGTTTTTGCTAAAAAGTGGAAAGACTCTTGCCCGAAACTCGGGAAAGATGTATACTGAAAATAGAAAAATCTGTGGAAAGGACTGGGACCCATGAGATTGTTTGTGGCGATTTTGCTCAGCCAAGAAATGACCGATGCGCTTTGTCAAACGATGCAGACGCTGCGCCAGCATACGGTGGCAGGACGCTTTTCCCGCAGGGAAAATCTGCATCTGACGCTGGCCTTCATCGGCGAAACCAACCGCGTTGCACAGGCAAAGCAGGCGCTTTCTTCGGTGCAGGCTGATCCTTTTTCGATGCAGCTGGATGGCGTAGGTCGGTTCCGGCGCGACGGCGGCGACATCGTCTGGGCAGGTCTGCGCAAAAACAAGTCGCTGGAACAGCTGGCACAGCAGGTCCAGCAGCAGCTCAGGCAGGCTGGTTTTGTGCTTCAGGACCGCTCCTTTGCGGCGCATTTGACGCTGGGCAGGGAAGTGGTGCTGGAGGACGGATTTGATCTGCGCAGCTTTGGAAAAACAGTCCCTGCTGTTTCCATGCAGGTAAACCGTATCAGCCTGATGAAGTCGGAACGGATTCAGGGCAAGCTGACCTACACCGAAATTGGTTTCGTGGGATTGAATAATGATACGGACAGAAAATCGTAAAATCCTACAAAAACTTTGCGAACGAAAATTCCTTACAAAAATTGCTTGAAAAGCAGTGGGAATGGTGCTATCATTGTACATGGAGAGAGTACAACAGTAATATGCTGTACTTCTGATAAAGACAATTATTCTCTTTCCGGCGGACACTCAAGCGGAACGAGAAAAAATAGAAAGGGAGAGATTACCATGAACGACAACAAAATGTGGGCACTCGTAAAAGAAAAGGCAGCTCCTGGTCTTGCCCTCAAAAGAGTAGACATTCCAGAGGTTGGCACAAACGATGTTAAGATCAAGATTCATAAAACTGCTATTTGCGGTACCGATGTACATATTTATCAGTGGAACGAATGGGCTCAGCACACCATCGCTGTTGGTCAGACTGCTGGTCACGAATATGTTGGTGAAATCGTAGAAGTTGGTCCTGGCGTACAGGGCTTCAAAGTCGGCGACATCGTTTCCGGTGAGGGCCACATCACCTGCGGCAAATGCCGTAACTGTCTGGAAGGCCACAAAGAAAACTGCAAAGACGCAAAAGGCGTTGGCGTTAACCGCGACGGCTGCTTTGCAGAGTACCTGGTAATCCCAGCAAGCAACGTATGGCCAACCAAACCAAACATTCCAGAAGAGATGTACGCAATTTTCGATCCATTCGGCAACGCTACCCACACCGCTCTGTCCTACGACATGCTGGGTGAGGACGTTCTGATCACCGGTGCAGGCCCAATCGGCATCATGGCAGCTGCAATCGCTAAATTTGCAGGTGCAAGACACGTTGTTATCACCGACCTCAACGAGTATCGTCTGGATCTGGCTAAGAAACTGGGCGCTACCAGAACCGTTAACCTGACCAAAGAAAAACTGCCGGATGTTATGGCAGAACTTGGCATGAAGGAAGGCTTCGACGTTGGTCTGGAGATGTCCGGTGCAGGCTCCGCTCTCAACGACATGATCGAAAACATGAAACACGGCGGCAAGATCGCTCTGCTGGGTCTGCAGAAACCAGGCAACGGTGTTAACTGGGAAACCGTTATTTGGAACGGTCTGAACATCCGCGGTATCTATGGACGTAAAGTTTGGGATACCTGGTACAAGATGACCACCATGCTGGAAGCTGGTCTGGATATTTCCGCAATCATCACCCACAGAATGAACATCAAAGACTATAAGAAAGGCTTTGATGCTATGATTTCCGGTCAGTCCGGTAAAGTAATCCTCAACTGGGAGGACATTGACAAACTGGAACCACAGTCCCAGGATTGCTAATTCAAGAAACTAATTTTTAGAAAGGGTTGATTTAGAAATGGCACGTAAAAACGACATTCTGAGCATTTACACCAAAGAAGTCGAAGATATCAAAGCAGCTGGTCTTTTTAAAGGTGAGCTTCCGCTCGTATCTCCACAGAGCGCAAAGGTAAAACTGGAGGACGGCAGAACTGTTATCAACATGTGTGCTAACAACTACCTGGGCCTGGGCGACAACCAGAGACTGATCGACGCTGCAAAGAAAACCTACGATGAAAGAGGTTACGGTGTTGCTTCCGTACGTTTCATCTGCGGTACACAGGATATCCACAAACAGCTCGAGAAGAAGATTTCTGACTTCCTGGGTACAGATGACACCATCCTGTACTCCTCCTGCTTCGATGCAAACGGCGGTCTGTTCGAGACCATCCTGACAGCTGACGATGCTGTTATCAGCGATGAGCTCAACCATGCTTCCATCATCGACGGCGTACGTCTTTGCAAAGCAAAGAGATTCAGATACAAAAACAACAACATGGAAGACCTCGAAGCTAAACTGAAAGAGGCTGACGAAGCTGGCGCAAGAATCAAACTGATCGCTACCGACGGTGTATTCTCGATGGACGGCATCATCTGCAACCTGAAAGGTGTTTGCGACCTGGCAGATAAATACAACGCTCTGGTTATGGTTGACGACAGCCATGCAGTTGGTTTCGTAGGCAAACATGGTCGTGGTACTGCTGAGCACTGCGGTGTTGAAGGCCGTGTTGATATCATCACCGGTACTCTGGGTAAAGCTCTCGGCGGCGCATCCGGCGGCTACACCTCTGGACGCAAAGAGATCATCGACCTTCTCAGACAGAGAAGCCGTCCATACCTGTTCTCCAACTCCCTGGCTCCAGCCATCGCAGGCGCTAGCATCGAGATGTTCAACATGCTCGAGGAAAGCACCGCTCTGCGTGACCATCTGGAAGAAACCACCACTTACTACCGCGATCTGCTGGTTAAAGAAGGTTTCGACATCATCCCTGGCACTCATCCATGCGTACCAGTTATGCTCTATGACGAAGTTACCGCAGCTGAGTTTGCTGAGCGCATGAGAGCAAAAGGCGTTTACGTTGTTGCATTCTCTTATCCAGTAGTTCCAAAGGGCAAAGCAAGAATCCGTACTCAGGTTTGTGCTAGCCACACCAAAGAGGATATCGACTTCATCGTTAAATGCTTCAAAGAAGTTAGAGCAGAGATGGGCCTCTAATCCTCACTTGATACAAACAGCAAAAGCCACCGGTTTTTCCGGTGGCTTTTTTGCGGATACGAAAAAACAGGGACGATGTCATACCGTCCCTGTTTTATTACTGAATATTGTAGCTGTTGGCAACAAAGTCAACGGTGACAGTGGTGCCGTCGCTGAAGGTGGTTTTCTGCTTCATGCCGGTGTCGTCGAGAAGCTCGTGCTTGAGCATTTCGCACTTAGCGACCTTTTCATGTAGACCGGCAACTACCTCACAGCGGCGGAGGTTTTCCTGCATTTCTAATGCAGCGGCATCGCTGAAGGAACCGTCGGTGTTGGCGTAAGCGCCGTCACGGATGAGGTACGGTGCGCCGCCGTTGAGCAGAGCGTACAGCATCAGGTCCTCGGTGTCGCTGAGTTTGTCCATCATCCATGGTTCGATGACACAGTCATGGTAAACAAGGTTGAACAGCGGAACCGGAATACCATCCTTTGGTGTGCCTGGCGCCTGCAGCATAAAGTGATACGGTGCATAGTGGCAGAATACCAGACTCTGCATGCTCCAGTCAGAAACCTCCTCCGAGCTGGAGAGGATGCCCTTGGAGAGCAACCAGTCAAAGCAGTTCTTGCGGTACTGATAGCACTCTCGGCGGGTCATGCGGTGCAGTGGGTTTGCACACTCGTCGCCTTCGTTGCAGGTGAACACATCCAGATAGGTGCCGTCCAACTGGATGCCATGGGAGAGAATCTCGGTGAAGTTTCTGCGCACATAGTACGGTGCCTGTGTGCCGCACAGATAGGTCTGAGGACCGCCTGCCCATCTGGCGTGCTGCGGATAGGTGCCGTCCGGCAGCATGGTAGCAAAGGCAGGATCGAAGGTCGGCGCATCCAGATAGTAGTCGCGATACTGGTCATGGATGCCGAACATGAATCCCAGACGGTGCATGGTGTCGACCAGCGACTTCATGCCTTCCCAGCCGCCCGCTTCGATGCAGGCCGGCAGATAGTCGGGATGGTGATTATCGTAGCCTGGTTCTGCCCATCCATCCAGATGCAGATACATCTTTCGAACGCCGAGCTGATAGAGGTTTTCGACCTCCTTCTCTCTGGCAGCAAAGGTGGTGAGGACGTTGTTTTTCTCAGGATTTTCAGGATCATAAAAGTCGGACTTTGGATTGACATGGGTCTTGATGCCGCAGTGGACAAAGGAGCAGCCGATCAGATCGTTGACCGAAGGAACGCGGGCAGCTTTTTCCTCCAGCGAGGTGAACAGACCGTGTTCCTTGACGTAGTTGCGGTAGACCTTGCACAGGTCGTTGTAATCGCAGTCAGCAAGGAAGGTGTATTCCAGGCAGCGACGATAATCCATTTTGCCAAGGCTCGGTTCCCACCAGCAGCCCACATGGGTGTATGGTCCACCTGCTGGATGTTCCGCATAGACGCCGCCGTTCCATGGAGTCGAAGCGATGGCGATATAGCCTGCGCGGTGTTTGACCTGACCAAACCACGGCATATAGCCGCCGGAGGTGAGGAACTGACCGTTGAAGGACAGCTTGCCAAGCTCAACCGGCCAGTTGTTTGGAACAAGCAGTCCCTGACCGTGGTTGAGCAGGGTGTAATTCTCTTTGGAAGCTTCCTCAAATTCCATATAGCCTGGCCATCTCACCTGCTGAATGGAAAGGTCCTTTTCGCAGACAGGAATCCATTCAAAGTGAACGGTACCGTTGACTGCCTCCACCCAGACAAGGGTGTCGAAGGCGTAGGAATCGGATTTGCCCAGATAGTTGCGGTAGGTGGAGTGGATGCCCTTGCCGACGCCGCAGCAAAACTCAGTGTGACGGATTTCCTGCCAGCGGGTGAAAGGCACGACGCCTATTTCAGTCTGCATACAGGGGCAATAGTTATCGCTCCATCGCCATGTTTTTCCATTTGCTTCGATTTGATATTGCAGTGTAGCTTCGTCCAGAGTCAGGACGATTTCTCCCACAGATACTTTCATTTCAAGTTCCCTCCTGCTGTCGTTTGATGAAAGGTCAGCATCTTCCCGTATCCTTTCAGATTGTTTATATTATAACAGATGATGGCAGCGGACTCAATGTAAAACCGCAAATTTACCCACAGAAGCAGGCAGTTTTTAGGTTCGGAAACAGTGGGTGCAGCATTCCGGCACCTGACACTGTTCAAAGTAGCGCTCCTCCAGCGGAATCCAGCGCTCACGAAAGGCGGCGACGGCAGCCTCGCCGTTTCGATTTCGGATGCGTTCCAGCTGAACCTGCGGGTCGACGGTGAGGAAGATGCGCAGTGTGTAATCATTGCGCAGGGCAGGATGGCAGGAGTAGGAGCCTTCGATAACAGTGACCGGCTTGGCAGGCAGCTCGATGGCAGGACCGAAATCCATGCGGTGACAGTCGAAGGGACGGTAGGAGAGGGGCTGCATCTGCGTCAGAGGGAGCAGCACCTCCTGAAGAAAGCGCTCGTGGTCGATGTTGCCGCCTGGCTGTGCGTATCGCTGAGGACTGCGCTGATGAGGCTGTAAAAAGAAGTGGTCCATGTGGACAACATTGCACCCGATGGCTTGTTGGAGCAGCGCTGCAAGCGTTGTTTTGCCGGAGGCGCACCGTCCGTCGATGGCAATCAGCACCGGCTGTTGCTGGGGCAGGAGGGCGTCTATCTCCTGAAGGATCGTTTGTACAATCGTTTGCATGAGAAATCATCCTTTCCGGAAGGTTCATTCCCTTTATTTTAGCGCAAAACAACGCAAAACGCCAGCGTCAATCGCTGGCGTTTTGCGTAATAGATAAGAAACCAGATATACAAATGAAAACAGGATGTACAAAAATAGGTTTAATAGAGGCTTTCTGCCATTTTTATAATTTCTCTTTTTGTGATGGGGCCGCTGATAAGGTGGATGTAGCGGCCATCCTGCCAGATCAGCGAGGTGTGTCCTTTGAGGTCTCCTCGATACTTGGTGTAAAGGTAGGCTTTGTAGCCGTCGACCGAAACGGATTCCACCATACAATCCTCGGTATCCAGCGAGAGGAAGGTGTTGAAATCCATGCAGGAGTAGGAAAGAACATATTCGGTTTTTTCGCTTTCGTAGATGATCGCACCATAGCCGGTGTGAATGGAGGAGGTCGTCTCCTCAAAGCCGGCGGGAATGTAGGTGGGTTCGCGGAAATCATCCGGCATCAGCGACGGAGCATCCTCCGGTATCTGACCAAACATGTCCTCCACATGAAACTGGGTGGACAGCTCGTGGGAACGAACGATAAAGTTGACCACATTGATCTTTACCGCGTCCACCGAGAAAAACAGAGCAGTAAAGCTGGCCATAGCAACCACCACAAAGGCGGCAGCAACTTTTAGAATCTTTTTGCACTGCTTTGCAGAATCTGCAAAGCGGCGTTTGCGTTTGGCATCGGAAAAAACCTGCTGCATCCGGCGATCAAGCTCGTGCAGATCCGGTGCAGGGATGTCCGCAAGGGATGTGTCGGCGTCAAAATCCTCTACTGTACGCCGAGCATGTTCCAGTGCGGCATGCTTGAGCAAAAGGTCATCATATTCCTGGTTTAACAGATTGAAATCGTCGTCAAAAGATGAATTCCGGTTACTTTCACTTTCCGGGGAAATCTTCATCTGTTTTCCCCCTCCTCCCTTAAAGCGTAAGCTTTTTTCAGCGCCTTCAAAGCGCGATGAACCACGACCCGCACACTGGCGGCTTTGATGCCCATCGCTGTGCCGATCTCCTCATCGGACAGGTTGTACAGATAGCGCATCGTCAGAACATCGCGGTATGATTCGTGCAGGGACTCCAGCATCTCATAGAGGTCTTCCTGCTCAAAGCGACGGATCAACGCTTCCTCAGGACCTTCGTCCGTGTCGGGCAAAACCTCCTCCAGTTCCCCTAATCCTAGCTGCGGATGACTTTTTTGCTGACGATAGAGGGTGTAGGAGAGGTTTCTCACCATAATGACGAAGTAGGCACGGGTTTTGTTACAGTCCAGTGAACAAATTAGCGAGCTTTTTTCAATCGCTTTGGTAAAAACACTTTGCACAACATCGTCAGCAAGGTGTTCGTCATGAAGCAGTTTATAGGCGTATCGCCACAAAGGTACCTTGTATTCCTGATAAAGCTGTTCGATCCGCTCAAGTTCACACGTCTTTTTGGACGGCTTCAGCAGTCGGATCATGCACTCATTCCTTTCCGTTTCCAAATACATTCTACAATCTTAATAAATATTGTAGCGGATATTCTTAAACATTACAATGGACGAGATGTGAATTTATAAAAAATCTTTTTGCTGCAGTTGAAAGATGCTCAGGATGGGTAATTGCAAACAAAAATAATGTATGATATAATGACGGCGTATGACACGAAAAATGTAATATTTGTTGAAAGGGTGAAGATCTATGGGAATCATCAAAGCAGCGATCAGCTCGATTGGAGGCAGTTTTGCAGATCAGTGGCTGGAATACTACTGCGCCGGTGAGATGGGAAGCAAAACGGTCATGGCAGCCGGTGTCAAGGTGCGCGGCAGAGATAAACGCAATGCAAACACAAAAGGTTCCGCGGACTATATCAGCGATGGTTCGATCATCGAGGTCGGCGTCAACCAGTTTATGATTCTGACCGACGGCGGCAGAATTGTCGATTTTACCTCCGAGCCAGGCTACTACAAGGTGGACAACGGCAGTGCTCCGTCGCTGTTTAACGGTGGATTTTCCGAGGCAGTTCAGGAGAGCTTTGAGCGCTTTAAGTTCGGCGGCGTGCCATCCCGCTCGCAGAAGGTCTATTTCATCAACCTTCAGGAGATCAAGGACATCGCGTTTGGCACTCCAAATCCGATCAACTATTTTGATAACTTTTATAATGCAGAGCTGTATCTGCGCACCAACGGCTATTTTTCGATTAAGATTGTTGACCCGATCAAATTCTATGCGGAAGCAATCCCGCACAATCAGGACAATGTCAGCGTGGAGGACATCCAAAAGCTGTACATCGCCGAGTTTTTGACCGCCTTCCAGACAGCAGTCAACAAGATGTCGATCGACGGCATCCGCATTTCTCACGTCACCTCCAAGGCGATGGAGCTGGCGCAGTATATGAGCGATGTGCTGGATGAATCCTGGAACGAGAAGCGCGGCATGAAGATCGAATCGGTCGGCATCAACTCGATCAGCTACGATGAAGCTTCCAAGAAGCTGATTGAGATGCGCAATCAGGGCGCGATGCTCTCCGACCCGACCATCCGCGAGGGTTATGTACAGGGTGCAGTCGCCCGCGGACTGGAAGCAGCAGGCTCCAACAAGTCGGGAGCTGCGGCAGGCTTTTTCAATATGAATATGGGAATGAACCAGGGCGGCAGCTTCATGGCGGCAGCAAGCGCTTCCAATCAGGCAGCAGCTGCAGCACAGCCAAAAGCAGCTCCTGCAAATGAGTGGATCTGCTCGTGCGGAGCAAAGAACACCGGAAAATTCTGCATGGAGTGCGGCAAGCCAAAGCCGGAGATGCAGGAATGGACCTGTTCGTGCGGAGCGAAGAATACCGGCAAGTTCTGCACAGAATGTGGAAAGCCAAAACCAGCTGCTGCATTCTGTCCAAATTGCGGCAAAAAGATCGAAAGCCCAAGCAAATTCTGTCCCGAATGCGGCACCAAGCTGTCCTAGAAAACGGCAGTTTGACAACCGAGCAAAGGGGGAGAGAAGATGGAAGTTTTATCCTATCAGTGTCCCAACTGCGGCGCACCGCTCGAATTTAACAGCGAAACCCAGCACTGGGACTGTAAATTTTGCCTGAGTTCCTTCGGAGAGGAGCAGCTGGAGGAATACAACAGGCAGCATTCGCAGGAAGAGGAGCAGACACAGGAGGACAGCGGAGAAAAGAAGTGCTACTTCTGCCCGAATTGCGGCGCAGAGCTGGTCACCGACGACGTTACCGTCGCCACCTTCTGCACCTTCTGCGGAAATCCTTCGGTCCTTCCAAAGAAGATGGAGGGAGAATTTCATCCAAAAGCATTGATTCCATTTAAACTGGACAAAGAACAGGCAAAGCAGGCGCTGTACGACCTGTGCAAAAAGAAACCGCTGCTGCCGAAGGATTTTACCTCGCACAGCCACATCGAAAAGGTGACCGGCATCTATGTGCCGTTCTGGCTGCACGACAGCTATGTCAATGCACAGATGAAGGCGATCGGCAAACGGATTCACGTCTGGAGAACAAAGGATGTCGAGTATACCAAGACGGATGTCTATGACATTGTCCGCGAGGCGGCAATGACCTATCGGAACATTCCAACCGATGCATCCAAGCAGATGAACGACGACATGATGGATGCGCTGGAGCCGTTTTCCTATGACGACCTCAAGGATTTCAACATGGCGTTTCTGTCGGGCTATTTTGCACAGCGGTATGATGTGACCAAGGAAGAATGTGCAAACCGACTGAAGGAAAGAATCACCCAGAGTGCCACAGAAAAGCTGCGGGACAGCTGTTCCGGCTATACGACGGTGGATGTCTCCAGCATGGAGGCGGACATTATCAAATCCAGCAGCCGCTATGTCATGCTGCCGGTATGGCTGTTGTATACCAAGTACCACGGCAAAGATTATCTGTTTGGCATGAACGGCCAGACCGGCAAGATGGTCGGCAATCTGCCGCTGAGCGTCGGCAAGGCCGCTGCGCTGGCAGGAATCATCACTGCCGCTGTGACCATCCTGGGAACGATAGGAGGGCTGCTGATATGCTAAACAGCAAGTGGATGAAAAGGGCAGCGATGCTCTCGCTTTCGCTGGTGCTGCTGTTTGCCTGTGCAGTGACAGCCTTTGCGGCAGAGCCTTCCAAGCTGCCGCTGACCAACTACGGAGAGATCCGTATTGTCGACGATGCAGGGCTCCTCACCGGCAGTGAGAAGGACGAACTGACCGCCTATGGACGGCAGATTGCGCAGGAAACCGGCTTTATCGTCTTTGTAAAAACCACCTTTGACACCGACGGCAAGGAGGTTCGCCGCTATCTTGCCGACGAATATGAGCAGCTTGGCTACAACGACAGCCTTCCGGCGATCATGCTGTGCATTGATATGGGAGGACGCAACCTTGCAGTACTGACAACAGAGGCCTATACCGATTATTTTCCGGTTAAAAAGACCGATGCAATGGTCGATGATGTAGCGCCCTATCTGACAAATGGGGATTATGCCGGCGGTATCCGGTATTTCCTGGACGAGGCAGAGGAGACCATTGTCAATTACGGTGTCAAACCAGTGGGCACCATCGTGCTGGTTTCGTTTGTTTCAGGATTGGTGCTGGCGGCACTTGTGGTCGGCGGCATGGTCTATCTGCATCCGCGCATCTCTTCGAGCAAGATTTCGGCGACTGCTTATCTGCAGGGAGGAAGAGTGCAGATGCACCGGCAGGAGGACCGCTTTGCTCACACCTTTACCACCAGCCGGAGAATCCCTAAAAACAACAGCAGCGGAGGCGGTGTATCCAGCTCTTCGGGCGGCAGATACAGCGGAAGCTCCGGTAAATTCTAAGACGGCTCAATCAATTTTTATTGCAATCAAAAAGGTTCCTGACACATGGTGTCAGGAACCTTTTTTGATCTACAAAGGGAGAGCTTTATTCTTCAGCCATGAATGGATAAGCAATGTCGTTGGAAGGAACAAAGTTTTCCTTGATGACTCTTGGGCTGATCCAACGGTAGAGGTTGAGCATGCTGCCAGCCTTGTCGTTGGTACCGGAAGCACGTGCGCCGCCGAATGGCTGCTGACCAACAACAGCGCCGGTTGGCTTGTCGTTGATGTAGAAGTTGCCAGCGGTGTTGGACAGCGCTTTTTCCATCTTGCCGATAGCGCTTCTGTCCTGTGCAAAGATAGCGCCGGTCAGACCGTATGGGGAAGCGGTGTCGCAGATCTTCAGGGTTTCGTCCAGCTTCTCATCCTCGTAAACATAGACGGTCAGGACTGGGCCAAAGATTTCTTCGACCATGGTCTTGAAGTCTGGAGTCTTTGCTTGGATGATGGTTGGTTTTACAAAGTAACCCTTGGAGCCATCGTAGCCGCCGCAGAGAACCTCTGCATCGGAGGAAGCGTTTGCATAGTCGATGTACTCGCTGATCTTCTTGAAGGAAGCCTCGTCGATAACAGCTGCCATGAAGTTTGTGAAGTCTCTTGGGTCGCCCATCTTCAGTTTTGCAGTTTCTTCCAGAACTCTTTCCTTGACCTGTGGCCAGATACTTGCAGGAATGTAAGCACGGGAAGCAGCGGAGCATTTCTGACCCTGGAACTCGAAGGCGCCGCGAACCATAGCAGCAACGAGTGGTTCTACTTGAGCGGTTGGATGTGCAAAGATGAAGTCTTTGCCGCCGGTTTCACCGACCAGACGAGGATAAGAATGATATTTTGCGATGTTTTCGCCGACCAGGCTCCATACGCCGCTAAAGACAGCAGTGGAACCGGTGAAGTGGAAGCCAGCCATGCGAGCGTCGGACAGCAGGTATTTGCTGACATCCGAGCCGCGGCAAGGAACGAAGTTGATGACGCCGTCCGGCAGTCCAGCTTCCTTCAACAGCTGCATGAAATAGTAGTTGGAGAGAGCAGCGGTCTGAGCAGGTTTCCAAACAACGGTGTTGCCCATGATGGCAGGAGCGGTACAGAGGTTGCCGCCGATCGAAGTAAAGTTAAATGGAGTGATAGCAACAACAAAGCCATCCAGAGGACGATATTCGGTGCGGTTCCATACGCCGTTGGAGTTTTCCGGCTGCTGTTTGTAGATCTGCTCTGCAAAATAAACATTGTAGCGCAAAAAGTCAGCCAGCTCGCAGGCGGAGTCGATTTCAGCCTGGAAAGCAGTTTTGCTCTGTCCGAGCATGGTGGCAGCGTTCATCTTTGCACGCCATGGACCAGCCAACAGGTCAGCAGCTTTGAGGAAGATGGAAGCTCTGTGCTCCCAAGGCATATTTGCCCATTCTTCCTTGGCAGCCATAGCGGCGTCAGCAGCAGCTTTCAGCTCTGCTTCGCCAGCGATGCTGTATTCAGCCAGAACGTGGTTAAAGTCGTGCGGCATGACGCATTTGCCCTTGTTGTCGGTGCGGTACTCTTTGCCGCCGATGATGATCGGAATGTCTACCTTCAGCTCGGACTGACGGTCCAGCTCTTTTTTCAGTGCTGCACGCTCAGGGCTGCCTGGCAGGTAGGCTTTGACAGGTTCATTGTAGGCTTTTGGAACTGCAAAATGTGCGTTGCTCATAATATTAACGTCCTTTCCAGTAAATAAATTTCAAAAAGAGAAGGGGGCAAGGAGGAAAGAGCCCCCAAAAATACATGAGAAAACAATATTCAACCAAGATTAGTCGAACGACTGTTCGGTTCTGGCGATGATCTCATCCTGCAAAGCGCGGCTGAGGTTGCGGAAGTGGTCGCTGTAACCGGCGACGCGGACGATCAGATCCTTGTATTCTTCAGGGTTATTCTGTGCGTCGATCAGCGTCTGACGGTCGATGACGTTGAACTGGATATGGTGTCCGTCCATGTTGAAGTAGGAGCGGATCAGGTTTGCCATGTTGTCCAGTCCTTCTTCTCCGGCGACGACACTTGGAGTGAACTTCTGGTTGAGCAGAGTTCCGCCGGTGCGCAGGTGATCCATCTTGGAGCAGGATTTGATGACGGCGGTCGGTCCATGAACGTCTGCGCCCTTTTCTGGGGAGATACCTTCCGAAACCGGTTTGTATGCCAGACGTCCGTTTGGACTTGCCATCATGACCTCGCCGAAGTAGACGTGGCAGGTGGTTGGCAGCATGTTGATGCGGTAGGTGCCGCCGCGGACGTTCGGGCGACCGGAGACGGTCTGATAGTAGTAATCGAATACCGATTCCATGATCTCGTCGGCGTAGTCGTCATCGTTGCCGTATTTCGGAGTTTTGCTGGTGACAAAGTTGTAGATTTCCGGATAGCCCTCGAAGTTATGTTCCAGAGCTTCCATCAGTTCGTGCATGGTGAATCGCTGTTTTTCATAGACGTTGTATTTGATGGCAGCCAGCGAGTCGGTGATGGTGCCGATGCCAACGCCCTGAATGTAGGTGGTGTTGTAGCGGGCGCCGCCGCCGTTGTAGTCCTTGCCTTTGCTGATGCAGTCGTTGGTGATGATCGACAGGAACGGAGCGGGCATATATTCCTTGTAGATTTTTTCGATGACGTTGTTGCCGCGAATCTTGATGTCGGCAAAATGTTTGACCTGTTTTTTGTAGGCGTCAAACAGCTCGTCATAGGTTTTGAAGTCCTCTGCGTTGCCCAGCTTCAGACCCAGCTGCTTTTTGCTGACAGGATCATAGCCGTTGTGCAGGGTGATTTCCAGAATTTTCGGGAGGTTAAAGTAACCGGTCAGGATGTAGGCTTCGTTGCCGAAGGCACCGGTTTCCACACAGCCGCTGGTACCGCCGCGGCGGGCATCCTCGATGGATTTGCCTGCATTGAGCAGCTCCTGAACGATGGCTTCGGTGTTATAGAATGCCGGCTGGCCCCAGCCTTTTCTGGAGATTTCGCAGGCACGTTTGAGGAAACGCTGCGGTGTCTTTTTGCTGATCTGTACGTTCGAGCTTGGCTGCAGCAGCTTCATCTCGTCCATGCAGTCCAGAATCAGGTAGCTGACGTCGTTGACGCCGTCGCGACCGTCCGGTGTGATGCCGCCGGTGTTGATGTTTGCAAAGTCGGTGTAGGTGCTGCTCTCTTTTAAGGTGATGCCTACCTTTGGAGGAGCAGGCTGGTTGTTGAATTTGACCCACAGACATTCGAGCAGCTCCAACGCTTTTTCGTCGTCGAGGATGCCTTCCTCGACATCATGCTCATAGAACGGATAGAGGTGCTGGTCCAGACGGCCTGGGCTGTAAGCATCCCATGGGTTTAATTCGGTGGTGACGCCCAGATGAACAAACCAGTACATCTGGATGGCCTGCCAGTAGGTTTCCGGCTTATGTGCAGGAACGACGTCGCAGTTGTGTGCAATCTGAAGCAGTTCCTCTTTGCGGACCGGATCGCTTTCCTTTTCGGCAAGCTCCCTTGCCATATCGGCATAACGTTTGCCCAGAATCATGATGGCGTCGCAGGCGATGGACATCGCTTTGAGTTCATTCTGTTTGTCCAGTGCTTCGGGATCGTTTAAGAAGTCGAGTTTATCCAGTGCATCCTGAATATCCTTTTTATAATCCAGGAATCCTTTGGTATAAATTTTCTGGGAGCCGACGGTATGGCCAGGACCACGCTGTTCCATGAACTCGGTGAAGATACCGGATTCATAGCAGTCCTTCCATTCCTGTGTCATCTCGTTGAGGATTTTGTGACGAATCGAACGGTTTTCCCAGTAAGGAATGATCTTTTCTTCCTGCAATTTCAAATCGTCGTCGCTGACCTTGAAGCTGATGAGCTCGCGGTCGTTCATGACGTGCATGTCTTCCAGCGTGTGGCAGCATAGCTCAGGGAAGGTTGGGGATTTCTGCGGACCGTCGCCCTTTTCGCCGACGATCAGCTCACCATCGTTGATGCACAGATGGCGGTGCTCCATAAAGTATTTGAATGCGATGGCGCGCATCTCCGGCACCGAAACGGTGCCTTCGTATTTCTGGTAAGCGTCGGTCATCAGATCGGCGCGCTCCATGTAAATTCTGGCTGGAGTGTCCAGACTTTGACGACGCAGCTTTTGGATGCGTTCGTTCATGCCTCTTTCTTCCATGGGATATTTCTCCTTCCGAATCTGAAAATCAGAATGTGGTTGTTTTGAAATCCGGTATCAAATTGCTTAGCCGCCGATTTTGACGTCGGTGTATCCGGCTGCAATAAACTGGTTCTGAATCTGTTCGAGCCGCTCCTGCGAGGGCTTTTCAAAGGTGACGCCCTTGTATTCCTCACCGAGCTTATCATATTTGTGGTTGCCGGTGTTGTGGTAGGGCAGAAGGTTGGTTTTGACGATGTGGATGTTGTTTTCCTTCAGGTAGCGGATGATGTCCTGAATGTCGCTGTCCTCGGTGTTGACCGGTACGATCAACGGCAGACGCAGATTGATGCGGGCGCCCGCCTCGCTGAGCTTTTTGAGGTTTTCCAGAATCAGGGCGTTGTCCTGACCCATGTACTTTTTGTGGCGTTCAGGGTCGATCAGCTTGATGTCATACAGGAAGGTGTCTACATAAGGGAGGATTCGCTCGTAATTTTCCCACGGAGCATATCCGCAGGTGTCGATGGCGATGTTGAATCCTTTTTTGTGCAGCTGTTTTGTCAGTGCCTCGATATATTCCGGTGACTGCAGCATGACCTCTCCGCCCGAAAGAGTGACGCCGCCGCCCGACTGTTCGTAGAACATCTGATCCTTTTCGATTTCCTTGATCAGCTCACGGATGGAATAGGTGCGGCCACAGATTTCACGGGCGTTGTTAAGGCAATATTCGGTGCAGGTTCCGCAGGCATCACATTTGGTGCGATCTGCCAGAAACTGTCCGTCTACCTCTTGGATGCCGTGCTGTGGACAAACCTCGGCGCAGCGACCGCAGGAGGTACAGCGTTCGGCGTTGTACATCAATTCGGGTGCAAAGCGCTGGCTTTCCGGATTGTGGCACCACCAGCAGCTGAGACTGCATCCTTTAAAGAAAACGGTGGTGCGAATGCCGTCACCATCGTGGACGGAAAATTTCTGAATATTGATGATATTAGGTAAATTCATATCAATCCCTCTAAATTTCATAATATGAAAATAAATGCTATTTAATTTCAATTTCATTATAAAACAAGCGCGCAAAAAAATCAAATCGCAGAATATGAGAAAAAAGAGTGATGATTTTATTCAAAACATCCAATAAAACAGGAAGAACTTTTATTTTGCCATAAAAAACAGAGATTTCAAGAAAAAGAAAAAAGCAGTTTAGTGAAATTATATTTCACTAAACTGCTAAAAATGACTGCACAAGGATCAGATTATTTTCTTCCTTTTTTCTTTTTGCTGGCAGCGGAAAGCACCAGGAGCAGGACGATGACGATGACCGAAACAACCAAAAGACCAATCACCAGTCCAACCTTATTATCATCGCCGGTGTATGGGATGCCTGTTGCAAAGACAGTAGGAGTCAGTGCAAAAAAGGAAGCCGCAAACGCAGACAGGAACACTACCAGGCGCTGAAAAAGATTGCGCATAACAAAACATCCTTTCTGAATTAAAATTCGACAGTAAGTTTATTATAGACCCAGCTTTTACCATTGTCAATGGGATAGAAGATATTGTATAAAATTTTCGCAAAATGTCACTTTTTATACAGAAGCTTATCGCAGAGAGAGCGGGATATTGTAGACCGCACAGGTGTTCTGGAAGGTCTGGTCGGCCAGCTGCTGAGGGTCGATGCCTTTGATCTGAGCGAGCTTTTCCACCATGCGAGGGAGCATAGTCGAGTCGCAGCGTTTGCCGCGGTATGGTTCGGGCGCCATATAGGGACAGTCTGTTTCCACGAGCAGCCGGTCGAGTGGGATTTCGGCGGCAGCTTCGACGGCGCGGCGCGCATTTTTAAAGGTGATGACACCGGTAAAGCCGATGTACATTCCCAGGCGCAGAACCTCTTTGGCAACCTCCGCCGAGCCGGAGAAGCAGTGCATGATGCCCTTCGGACGGTATTTTTTGAGCAGTTCCAGCGTGTCCTGATGGGCGTCACGGTTGTGGATGATGACAGGAACATCCAGGTCCTTTGCCAAAGCCAGCTGCTCCTCAAAGATTTTTTTCTGGATGTCGCGCGGCGCATCATCGTCATAATAGTAGTCCAGTCCGATTTCGCCCAGCGCCATTGCCTTTTCATAGGAGAGCTGCTGAGCGATGACATCCAGGTAGTCGCGGGAATTCTGTGCAGCAATCTCCGCCGACTGATCGGGATGGATGCCGATGCTGCAATAAACAAACGGATATTTTTTGGCAAGTTCGATGCCTGCGACATTGGCACTGGTAGTGTTGCCGACGTTCATGATGGCGCGCACACCGTTGGACGCCATCGAGGACAGAAGCATGTCGCGGTCGTCGTCGAAGCGCGGGTCATCGTAATGTGCATGAGAGTCGAAAATATTTTGCATGGGAACCTCCTTTAGGAGCAAAATAGAAGTTTTTTGTCAAACTTTTGTACACAAAAGTTTGCAAATTCCAAAGACGGCGTCTTTGGTCGCTCGCCGCAGCGAGCGAAACCAACCCCAATAAAAAATAAAATATAAAAATAAAAGCGATAGGGGCAGAAAAGCTGTTTCGATGCTGTGGTGCGAGAGCACCGTTTCCCGCAGGGAAACTTTTGTTCAAACAATCGAAACGTTCCAAAAACAATATCAAAATAAAATCGTCAGTGGCAGAAGAGCAGTTTTGATGTTGTGGTGCGTGAGCGCCGTTTCCCAGAGGGAAAGTGTTCCAAAAGGCAGTGGGAAAGCCTGTGCTTCGTTGTCAGATCAAATCCACCGACGAATTTTCCAGCACATTGGGAAGCAGGGAATAGATGCTGCATTCGCAGAGCAGGTCAAAATGCTTTTTCACCTGCATGAATGCCTTCCATTTGTCGATGGAATGTTCGGTGACACCATGGCGCAGCGCCACGTCGATGAGTCTTTTTTCGAGGATGCAGGCGCCGTTTGGCAGGGAAATAGCGTCGCACAGCTGAATCAACCGGTCGTAATCGTCATAAGGATGGCTGTTTAAAAAATCCTGTAAAAAGGCAAGCTGCGCTTGCGTACAGTCGATCTTTCCGATATAGGTGTGAATATCCTTGCTCGGAAAGGAGTGGGTCAGGCAGATGCGGGCGACCTCAGGCTCTCCGAGCGACATCATCAGGTCGTACCCGTCGAAGATGTGCCGGATACCGCTGATTCCTGTACCGCGCCCAATGTCGTGCAGCAGTCCCATCACCTCAGCTGTTTCTGGATTTAGGCCTGCCTTTTGAGCGATGCGTTTTGCATTGTCTGCAACCGAAAGGCTGTGCTGTTCCCAGGGACCTGGATTGTTTTGAACAGCCTGTCTGAGATAAGCCAGTGCACAGGCAGATGAAATCACAAAAATTCCTCCCGTCGTCCAATCGAAAAAAGAGGAGCATTCGCTCCTCTTTTTTATATCCTTAGCGCAGTTTAGAACCGTTTGGAATCGAATCATCGACAAACAGAACCTTGACGGTCTTGTCATCGACATCCGCAGCGATGATCATGCCGCAGGATTCCTCGCCGCACAGTTTTGCAGGCTTGAGGTTTGCAACCACAACAACCTTTTTGCCGATCAGGTCCTCCGGTTTGTACCATGGAGCAATGCCGGAAACAACCTGTCTGCCGCCCTCAAAGCCGTCATCCAGCTGGAGTTTTAAGAGTTTCTTTGCACGTTTAACCGGTACACATTCCTTGATCTGAGCGACGCGCAGGTCAACCTTGCCGAAATGGTCGATGTCGATCAGCTCTGCAACGCCCTCATATTTTGGAAGCTGTGGATGAGCAGCAGCCTGCTGAGCAGCCAGCTCCTCCAGCTCTTTCTGCATGTCGATACGTGGGAACAGGGTAGCGCCCTTGTGTACGGTTACATTCTTTGGCAGAACACCGTATTTTGCAGCGTTTTCATAGGAAACGTCCTCTGCGGTTGCACCGATCTGCTCAGTGATCTTGGCAGCACTTTCCGGCATGAATGGAGAGAGCAGCGAAGCGGATACACGCAGGGATTCAAGCAGGTTATATAGAACGGTAGCCAGTCTTGCTTTCTTGGTTTCGTCCTTGCCCAACGCCCATGGAGCGGTCTCGTCGATATATTTGTTGGTGCGGGAGATGACCTTGAATACCTCTGCCAGAGCGTTTTGGAAGGCGTATTTTTCCATCTGCTCGTCGTATTTTTCGCGCAAAGAGGAGATCATCGAGATCAGTTCGTCGTCGATTGGATCAGCTTCACGCTCCTCCGGCAGAGTGCCGCCGAAGTATTTTTCTACCATCGAAACCGAACGGGACAGCAGGTTGCCCAGGTCGTTTGCAAGGTCGATGTTGATGCGGTTGATGAGCGCTTCGTTGGAGAAGTTGCCGTCCGAACCAAATGGGAATTCGCGCAGCAGGAAGTAACGCAGGGCATCGACACCGTAGCGCTCTGCCAGAACATATGGATCAACGACGTTGCCCTTGGATTTGCTCATCTTGCCGCCGTCCAGCAGCAGCCAGCCATGACCGTAAACCTTCTTTGGCAGCGGCAGGTCGAGTGCCATCAGGATTGCAGGCCAGATGATCGAATGGAAGCGGACGATCTCCTTGCCGACAAAGTGAACGTCAGCCGGCCAGTATTTCTCAAAGTCGTTGTACTTGTCGTTTTCGTAGCCCAGCGCATTGATGTAGTTGGAGAGTGCGTCGATCCATACATAAACAACATGTCCTGGGTCAAAGTCGACCGGAACGCCCCAGCTGAAGGAGGTACGGGAGACGCACAGATCCTCCAGACCTGGTTTGATGAAGTTGTTGATCATCTCGTTGACGCGGCTGCGCGGCTCGAGGAAGTCGGTGTTTTCCAGCAGGTCGCGGATGCGGTCGGCGTATTTGGAGAGACGGAAGAAGTATGCTTCCTCCTCAGCATCGACAACAGGACGTCCGCAGTCCGGACATTTGCCGTCCACCAGCTGAGTTTCGGTCCAGAAGGATTCGCAGGGTTTGCAGTATTTGCCGACATATTTGCCCTTGTAGATGTCGCCTTTTTCGTACAGCTTTTTGAAGATTTTCTGTACCGAATGCTCATGGTAGTCATCGGTGGTGCGGATGAAGCGGTCATTGGAAATGTTCATCAGCTTCCACAGATCCAGTACGCCGCGCTCGCCCTCGACGATGTTGTCAACAAACTGTTTTGGAGTGACGCCGGCTTCCTTTGCCTTGTCCTCGATTTTCTGACCGTGTTCATCGGTACCGGTCAGGAACAGAACATCATAGCCCTGCAAACGTTTGTAGCGGGCCATGGTGTCGGTGGCAACGGTGCAGTAGGTATGGCCGATGTGCAGTTTATCCGATGGATAATAGATCGGCGTGGTGATATAAAATGTTTTTTTGTCATTGGTTTCCATGTATTTTGGTCCTCCTGTCTATCCATACCGCAATGGCAGAGTCAAAGATAAAGATATACGGTCAAATTATAGCATTCTTTTGAGGTAAACTCAATGCTTTGTATTTAATTCGTGAAAGCTTCTGCAATGTTTGGCGTGCAGTCAGCTTAACCGCTGGGTGCCAAGCTGGATTTCATAGAGGCGGGCTTTGCCGCTTTCCACTTTGGCAAGTTCCGGCTCCCAGATGGAGAGGAACAATTTATCTCCCGGCTGCAAGTCGGACAGCTCAAGACGGCGTTCCTTGCCGGTATCGTAGTGTATATACAGGATATTTCCATATTCTGTAACATCAGAACAGTCGAGAGTGCAGTCCTGCCCAAATGTTTTGTTTTCTTCTCTCAGATCACGCACACGGATGGTCTGGTTTTCCGCATCGACCTCGAGCAGCTCAACATTAAAGCCGGTGTGCAGGACATTCTCTTTTTGGCATGCGCAGCAGAAAAGGACGAGCATCAAGGCAAGCAGGATGGAGGTTAAGGCAGAAAATGTTTTTTTCACAGAGATTCCTCCTCAATTATAAATGACAGAATTCTGTAATAAGTTAACTCAGCCGCTGGGTGCCAAGCTGGATTTCATAGACCTTAGCAACATCGGTCATGGCCTTTTGAAGTTGTGAGTCATAGATCCACACAAGCACCTCATCTCCTGGCTGCAAATCGGCAAGGGAAATGTGGGTGACATCGCCGCTTCCGTAGGTTACATAGATGATCCGGTCCTCCTTTTCGGCTTCGGAGCAGTCGAAGGTACACTCTTCCAAGAGCATCTGACCGCTCCTGTCCAGATTGCGCACGCGAATGGTCTTGTCCTCCGCATTGACTTCCAGCAGTTCGGCGTTGAGTCCTGCGTGCAGCACGTCCTCCTCTTTGCATCCGCAGCAAAAAAGAGCGAGCATCAAAGCGAGCAAGAAAGATGTTGTGATACGCAGATGGGTTTTCATAGCACTTCCTCCTTATCGAACAGAATGACTGCCATCTCCATAGGCTTTGGCAGGTGCTTGGTGAGATTCCCGTTTTTATGATTTTATCATATCTGCGGGAACAAAAACAGCCGCAGGCACACAATTTTTACAAACTGCATAGAATATACAGAACGGCTTTGACCGAAAAGCTGAAAGGAGCGATTGCAAATGAACCTGAAAAATTATAACATTACCGTGGGAGAGGTGCTGCAAAATCCACAGGCACGGGCACTGCTGCAAAGGGAACTGCCGATGATTATGCGCCACCCGATGCTTCCGATGGCAAATGCCATCCCGCTGCGGGACATCATCAACAATGCCGGCGGCTATGTGTCCCAGAAGAAGATCCAGTCGATTTTGCAGCAGCTGGAAAGGCTGTAATGACACAAACAAAAGCGAAAAACAGAAAATAAACAAGGAAATGGTCGAAAACACTTTTAAATTTGCACAGAATAGTGTAAAATAAAAGAAAACCGTTGTAATGAGGTGGAACGCAATGCCCTTTAATGCTTTTGTGGGAGGAGTTCAGCCAGGCGGACTGACCAACGAACTGGAGGTCAAAATCCTGATCTGCTACCTTCTGGACAATATGGAACAGCCGTTGAGCTTTGACCAGCTCAACGAGATTTTGCAGAGCACCGGACTGGTCAACTATTTTGAGTTTGCCGAGGCGCTCAGCGATCTTCTCAAAAGCGGACATCTGCGCCAGGAACAGGACAACGAGGGTCAGGAGGTCTATGCAATCACCGAGGTCGGCTCGGTGATGTCCCAGACGCTCAAAAAGACGCTTCCGCTGAGCGTGCGGGAAAAGACCATCGAGACAGCCCGCCACCTTGCCGAGGTACATAAATGTATGGACGAGGTGGAGATTCACTACCAGCCTGCGCCCGACGGCTATATCCTTCAGATGGTGATGAAGGACATCGGTTCGGACCTGCTGGATATGAAGGTGTTTTTGCCCACCGAGGAGGAGTGCATCCAGGTCAAGGAGCGCATCGAAAATGATCCTGCCACCCTTTATGCCAATATTTTAGCCCTTTTGATGCAGGGATAATACAACAAGATTCTGTGCTGACAGGCAGTTTTTGGACTGCCTGTCATTTTTTATTTTCCAGACTCATATATTTCTAGCAATCGGACGCAATCCCAAAAAAGAAAGGATGGTTTTGGAAAATGACACAGTATCCCGGGCTGAGCCAGAGGGAAGCCGAAAAAAACCGACTGGAGTACGGGGACAACCTTCTGGAAAGCAAAGGACATATCAACCCTATTAAAATTTTCTTTTCCCAGTTTCAGGACCTGATGACGCTGATTTTGCTGTGTTCGACCGGCATCTCGGTGCTGATGGGAGAAAAGATGGAGGCGATCACCATCGTCGCCATCGTGCTGCTCAATGCGATTCTGGGCTTTTTTCAGGAGTACCGCACCGAACGCTCACTGGAAAAGTTAAACGCACTGGCAGCGCCCACCGCAACGGTCATCCGCGACGGCCAGAGCAAGACAATCCCTGCCAGAGAGGTGACGCTGGGCGATTTGGTGCTGCTCAAAGCAGGCGACCGCGTACCGGCCGACTGCCGTATCCTGGAAAACAACGAGCTGATGTTCGACGAATCGCTGCTGACCGGTGAGTCGGTGCCGGTGGAAAAAGGAGTGACCGACTGGCGCACCGATGACACCGGCGAGCACGTCTGCGCCTATATGGGCACCATCGTCAGCCGCGGACACGGGCGGGCAATGGTACATGCCATCGGTGAGGACACCCGCATGGGAGAAATTGCGGTGATGCTCGATTCCATCGACCAGGACCAGACTCCTTTGCAGCAAAAGCTGGACCAGCTGGGCAGAATGATCGCCGTGGGCTGTCTGCTCATCTGTGCAGTGGTTGCAGGCGTCGGCATCCTGCGCGGCGAGCCGGTGCTGGATATGCTGATTACTGGCATCTCTCTGGCGGTAGCGGCAATTCCCGAGGGTCTGCCCGCCATCGTCACCATCGCGCTGGCACTGTCGGTCAACCGTATGGTCAAAAAGAATGCGGTCATCCGCCGGCTGCATGCGGTGGAGACGCTCGGCTGTGCCAATGTCATCTGTTCGGATAAGACCGGCACGCTCACCGAAAACCGCATGACCGTCAAGAAGCTGTATTGTGTGGGAAAAACGTTTGATGTCACCGGCAACGGACTGGAAAACGGAAAGATCGAACAGAACGGTCGTGCAGTCAGCATGGATCAGGATGTGCAGCGTGCGATGGAGATTGCAGCGGTGTGCAACAATGCGCGCATCGAGCGTCCGACCCACCGCAAACCGATGAGCAAGGGCATTGCAGTCAGCGGAGAACCCACCGAAGCGGCGCTGGCTGTCCTTGCCATGAAGGGCGGAGTGGAGTACGACCGGAGCGGCTGTACGCTGCTCAAGGAGCTTCCGTTTGATTCGCGCCGCAAGATGATGTCGGTTCTGGTGCGCACCCGCACGGGAGAGCTGATGATGTTCACCAAAGGTGCGCCCGACATCCTGCTGCAGCGGTGTGCCTTTGTACAGAAAAACGGCAGTGTCTCCGCGATGACGCCGTCGATGCGCCAGAGCATCCTCAAGCAAAATGAGGAAATGGCCTCCCAGGCGATGCGCGTGCTTGCACTGTGCTGGAGAAAGATTTCGGGCAGCTTTGACACCAGCGAGCAAAATCTGGTGTTCTGTTCGTTGGCAGGGATGATCGACCCGCCTCGTAAGGAGGCATTCGAGGCGGTCAATCGCTGCCGCAGAGCCCAGATTCGTCCCGTCATGATTACAGGAGACAGCAAGGAGACTGCCTGTGCGGTGGCTTCCCAGCTGAAGATTTTGACTCCAGGCGGACAGGTGCTCACCGGCAGCGAGCTGGACAAACTCGACGACGACCGGTTTTTGCACCTGCTGCCCAAGGTGAATGTGTTTGCAAGGGTGACACCGGCGCATAAGCTGCGGATTGTCCGCGCCTTCAAGTCACAGGGAGCGATTGTAGCGATGACCGGCGACGGCGTCAACGATGCGCCGGCGGTCAAGGAGGCGAACATCGGTGTGTCGATGGGCAAAAACGGCACCGATGTCACCAAGGAGGCAAGCGACGTCATTTTGATGGACGACAACTTTGCCACGCTGGTCTGTGCGATTGAGGAAGGCAGGGTGATCTATCAGAACATCCGCAAGTTTATCCGCTACCTGCTCTCCTGCAACATCGGTGAGGTCATCACCATGTTTCTGGCGATGCTGATGGGAATGCCGGTGCCGCTATTGCCGATTCAGATACTGCTGATTAACCTGGTCACCGATGGCCTGCCTGCCATTGCGCTGGGACTGGACCCACCGGACAGGGATGTGATGGACCAGAAGCCCCGCCGCAGTACCGATTCGATCTTTTCGGGTGGCCTGCTGGAGGTCATTCTGTTCCGCGGCGCGCTGATTGGACTGAGCACCATTGCCGTCTTTTCGATGCTGCTGACCGGCGGCGCCTCGTTGGAGATGGCGCGCACCGGAGCGCTGGTCACTTTGATTCTGACCCAGCTGATCCACGTCTTTGAGTGCAAATCCGAGACAAGGACGCTGTTTGGCATCCCGTTTTTCAACAACTTCAAGCTCATTGCGGCGGTGTGCACCTCGCTGTGTGTGATGAGCTTTGCGGTATGGCACCCGATGGGACGGATGATCTTTGAGACAACGGCGCTGGGTGTCGAACAGATGAAGCTGATCGGTGTGCTGGTGATGGCAGCACCGATATTGTGGGCATTTATCAGCGGTGTATGGTTCCACAAACGCTCCGATCGAACCAAAATTTGATTTTTCTTCCTTTATATGCTATAATAAGCCACACAAAACGAGAGAACATCTCCTTTTGTATCTATGGATGAATCTAGTTTTAGGTGGCGAAAAATTTGTACAAAAAGATCCTCTTTTACATGATGCTGGCAGGCTGCGTCACAAGGGTGACTGCCTTTGTTGTGCTGTCCCTGCTGGGACGGGTCCATCTGCCGCTGTTTGTCGTGGTGCTGTCGCTGTTGATTGCAGTGTATGGCATTGTATTGGTTGTAAAGCAGTTTGTTTCCAAGCTGACGCTGGGCCAGCTGGTGTCCTATCAGCTGGCGGCGGATGTGGGCGCGGTCATCTCCTTTGTGGCGATGCGCCTGTCGTTGGTGGATGTTTCCCTGATTGAAACGCTCATCACCGGTTCGGTTCTGTCGGTGCTGCTGAGCGTGACAGTGCTGTATATGACCTTCCGCAGAAAGCGGTACATCACCATTCAGAAGCGTCGGGAAGAAAACCGACAGAAGTCGGCGAGCAAATAAAAGCAAGGAAAACAGGGGGTAAAATGGTATGGACGAAAACAAAAAAGCTGTGATGGAAAAACGAATCGAAAAGACCATGGCAAATCTTGCAAAGAACAAGATGAAACCATACTATGCAAAGGATAAGCAGGAGGCGCTGCAGCTGGTGGAAAGTCTGCTCCAGGAGGGCCAGACGATTGCCTGCGGCGGTTCGATGACGCTGGAGGAATGCGGCATCATGCAGCTTTTGCGCAGCGGCAAGTATAACTTCCTTGACCGCGCAAAACCAGGTCTGACTCCACAGGACATCACCGAAATCTACCGCAAAGCCTTCTTTGCCGACAATTACCTTCTCAGTGCCAACGCTATCACCGAAAATGGTGAGCTGTACAACGTCGATGGAAACTCCAACCGTGTGGCTGCACTGGCCTTTGGACCATCCAGTGTCATCGTGGTGGCAGGTTATAACAAGATTGTACCGGACATCGACGCAGCAGTGGAGCGGGTCAAAAAGACAGCAGCTCCGGCAAATGCTATCCGACTGCACTGTGCAACTCCGTGCGCCAAAGTTGGCGAGTGCATGGACTGCCACAGCGACGGACGCATCTGCTGCAACTATCTGGTCAGCGCACAGCAGCGCCATCAGGACCGCATCAAGGTCATTCTGGTCGGCGAGGAGCTGGGCTATTAACCAATCAAAACAAACAGGCGGACAGCTGCTGCTGTCCGCCTGTTGTTTGTATATGCAAATTATTTGGAGGAGAGGGAGGCTGCTCTGCGCCGGTATTCGCTGGGAGTCTGCTGCTGGTGGTTCTTAAAGTAGCGCGCAAAGTAAAACTGGTCGCAGAAGCCCAGCTGTTCAGAAATCTCTCCAATGGACATCGGAGAGGACAACAGCAGCTGACAGGCACGGGTGAACAGCAGGTGGTCGAGGTAGGCGCCCAGCGTCAGTCCCGTTTCCTGCCGGAAACGTTTGGACAGGGTGCTTTCCGAAACGTGCAGCTCCTCCGCCAGCTTTTTGACGGTGCAGCCCGAGGAGATGTTGCGCTGTGCCACCGGAAACAGGCGGGTGAGCAATGGGGAATAGTGCAGCACCTGCGCACCGGCACCGGAAAGCTCGATGAGATTTGCAATATCGCTGAGCAAGGCGGATTTGAGCCGCAAAGCAGAGGCGGCGTCGCTTTTCTGGTAAAGCTGATACACCTGCTGCATCTGCTGGTCGGAGACGGGCAGGCGGTAGCAGTCCTGACAGCCAAAAAACAGGTCGATGCCGTTGGGAAGATAGAGGTTGATGTGAAAGTAGAGCTGCTCCATCCAGTCGTCGCACTGGTAGCGGTAGCCAAGTCCGGCGGGAATGAGGTAGCAGCTGCCGGCGCTCAGACAGCACTGACCGGAGGGAAGCAGCAGGGTGCCCTCTCCGCCGCGGATATAGTAGAGCCGTGAAAAAGGCGAGCGGACGTCGCTGTTGTTCCAGCGGCTGTCCAGCATCGCCAGACCTGCCTCGGCGATCTCCAGCCGGATATTGCTGATCAGCGAGATCAGGTCGGGATTTCGTTTGATGTCCATCGTGTATTCTCCATATTATTTCCTGATTTTTTAATGGGATATTTCCTGAAAATACTATATACTATCTTTCATAAACAGGCAAGAGCTTTGCCAAAAAGTCCATAATCCCTGCCATATAAGGAGGATGTTTCATGTCCAGTTATGTTACCAGAAAAACCCCAGGCGATACCTCCTGGTTTACCCATGACCGCTTTGGTATGTTCATTCACTGGGGCCTGTATGCTCTGCCGGCACGCCATGAGTGGGTCAAGACCCGTGAGCGCACCCCTGAGGATGTCTATGACCGTTATTTCAAGCACTTTGACCCTGATCTGTACGATCCAAAGGAGTGGGCACGTCAGGCAAAAGCTGCCGGTATGCGCTATGCTGTGTTTACCACCAAGCACCACGAGGGCTTCTGCATGTTCGACAGCCAGTACACCGACTATAAATGCACCAACACTCCTGCCGGCCGCGATCTGGTCCGCGAGTTTGTCGATGCATTCCGCGCCGAGGGCATCCACATCGGCTTTTACTATTCGCTGATCGACTGGCATCATCCTGACTTCACCATCGACGTCAACCATCCGCGCCGCGACGACTCTGATGCAAAACAGCAGAACGAGGGCAGAGATATGCACCGTTATGCCGAGTATATGCGCAATCAGGTCCGCGAGCTGCTGACCAACTACGGCAAAATCGACATCATGTGGTTCGATTTCTCTTATAGCCAGCGCCACGGAGAAGGCGACAAGGCATGGTTGGGCGGCAAAGGCAAGGACGACTGGGAGTCCGAGAAGCTGCTGGAACTGGCGCGCAGCCTCCAGCCAGGCATCATCATCGACAACCGCACCGAGATTGAGCAGGACATCTGGACACCGGAGCAGTTCCAGCCGACCGACTGGTTCCGTCATCCAAAGACAGGCGAGCTGGTTGTCTGGGAAGCCTGCCAGACGCTGTCCGGTTCCTGGGGCTACTACCGCGACGAGTACACCTGGAAGTCGCCGGAGATGCTGCTGCGGATGCTCATCAGCACCGTTGCCAACGGCGGCAACCTCATCATGAACGTTGGTCCTACTGCCCGCGGCTATCTGGACTACCGCGCAGAGGAGGCGCTCAAGGTCTACGCCGACTGGATGAAGTACAACAGCCGTTCGATCTACGGCTGCACCAAGGCGGAGCCGGAGTTCAAGACACCGACCGACTGCCGCCTGACCCAGAGCGAGGACGGCAAGCGTCTGTACATCCATCTGTTCGCCTATCCGTTTGATAACTTCAAGGTGGAAGGTCTTGCAGGACACGTTGAGTACGCACAGTTTTTGCACGACGGCAGCGAGGTCAAATTCACCGAGGGCAAGGTCGAGCTGCTGAGCGACGACAAGCAGGAGGACGACGAAAGCGCAGCCTTCTTCTATCTGCCGCATGTAAAACCACACTGCCTGATTCCGGTCATCGAAGTATTTTTAAAATAATTCCAGACCGTTGTTTTCACAGAAAAAATCCCCGTCGGAATCGTTTCGACGGGGATTTTTGTGTGTTTTGAAGGATTTATGCTTCCAGAATCTTTTTTGCTTCTGCCGGAAGCTGTGCAAAGCAGGTGATGGCAGGGACGTCCTGTTCGACGCTGCCCATGCCGTAGGAGGCAAAGATAAACGGCACCTGTGCCTTCTGGCAGGCATTGTAGTCGCCCTGGGTATCTCCAAGGTAGACAGCGTGGTCGATGTTGTGTTTCTGGACGATCAGCTTGATGTTGTCGCCCTTGCCAAAGCCGGTCATGCCCGAGCAGGTGAAATCCTCAAAGCAGTCGCCCAGTCCGGTGACCTCCAAAAAGGTCTGGATATAGCCGTCCTGACAGTTGCTGACAATGTACAGCTGATAGTCCTGTCGCAGCTGGTGCAGCACCTCGGCAACATCAGGGTAGACGGTGCCAGGATGTTCCTGCAGCCATGGCAGCTCGTCGATGCTGCACTGATTGATCAGGTCGATGGCCTGCTGGAGAGGCAGTTCGGGCAGCGCAAGCTCGGCGATTTCAGGGACGGTTTTGCCCATATAGCTGCGAACCTCCTCCAGTGTCATCGGTTTGCGGTTGCAGTTATATTGCAGCAGTACACGGTTCCAGGCTGGCATCATCTGTTCGGTGGCATCCCACAGGGTGCCGTCCAGGTCAAAGATAATTGCTTTTTTCATAAACACAGTCCTTCCTTTAGCGGTGCTTCTGTTTGATTCCTCTATTTTGCCTTTCAAACTATATCATATTTTCAAATGGAAATCTATTCTATTTTTTGAAAAAAATACTTGACAATTCGGTGACAGCCATGTATAATATTGCTTGTTCGAGAGCACGGGGGCGTAGCGCAGCTGGGAGCGCGTACGGTTCGCATCCGTAAGGTCGGGAGTTCGATCCTCCTCGTCTCCACCAAAAATAAGAGGGCATAGCTCAGTTGGTTAGAGTACTTGCTTGACATGCAAGGGGTCGGTGGTTCAAGTCCACTTGTCCTCACCACGAACAAAATCCGATGAATCTTTGATTCATCGGATTTTTTCTTTTTCCTCACAAAAACACGCTTCCAGATAAAAAAGGAAAGCACACCGCACAGAAAAGATTCTGTGCGGTGTGCTTGTTTATTTGCCTTCGATTTCCATGGTGGACATCTGTTCTTGGGTCAGTCCGTTTTTGGCACCATATTGCAGCCAATAGGAGTTGGCAGCTTTGATAAACATGGGCTTGTTGATCGGCATGGTTACCTTCCAGTGAACGGTTTGATGATCGTCGATTGCCTTTGCAAACTCTTTTATCTTCGCTTTGAGCAGGAAAGCAAGCGGAGTTTTTAAAAAGGCTTCTCCGCCGCCGACAGCAAAGGTGCTTCCGAACGGAAAGCCGGTCTGCTTGCAGAACAGACGCAGAATGTCCAGTGCAATGTCATTTTGCTCCGGTTCCAAAAATCCACAGTTGATGAAGATATGGACGGTGGGACGGCGCTGCGGCAGATGCTCCTGCAAATAGTGGAGGAATTCCAGCAGGATGGTGGGCAGACAGTCGACATACAAAGGAAAGACGAGGATAACATCGTCGCAGGTTTCCATCGCCTGACAGATGGTCTGCTTGTCGGTGGAAAGCAGCGCATATTCGGTGCAGCTGCCGGTCAGATGGCTGCGCAGCAGTTGGATATAGTGGAGCGAATTGGAACGAGGTGCGCGCGGACTGCCGTTTAAAATCAGATAGTTTCCCATGCGGATACCTCCTTTGCGACGGTGTTTTCCACTTCCTCCTCGGACACAAAGACAATCCGATGGGAGGTAAAGGACATGTTCAGGGCATTGCGGGCTACCAGCCGTTCAAACAATACACGTTCCTCAGGTGTATCCGCGCCGTATGCGACAAAGACTGCCTCCTTTGGGAGAACATTTCGCTGGACGTGGTGGGTTTCTCCTTCGTGCAGCCGCAGAAATGCCTGCTGGACAGGGATGGCGCGTTCCAGCATCCGCTTCATCGTCACATCGTAGCAGCCAAAGCACACGCGGGTGATATAGAGGATGCGGCCGCTCTGGGCAATCAGCGGATAGACGGTGACGGCATCGTCGCGGATGACACAGCGCCCAGGTGTTTTGACCCAGCAGCCAAAGCAGCCGACACAGGGCGATATTTTTAATGCGGAAAGATCGACCAGCTGCCAGCTCTCCGGCAGAGGAAGGGAAAGAGGTCTGTCACTGAGTATTAGATTCATGGCGTTTCCTTTCAGACAAAAATGTACAAATTTGGTCGCTTTTATTATACCATAAAATCTGCCGATTTTTGCAGTTCTCAAAAATTTAACGATTGGCAGCTGACAGCACAAGAAAATATGCGGGCAACCGTTTTCATGCCAGACAAGATGTGCTATAATAAACGTATGTATATACCACAAAATGCAGGAATTTGACTACAAACGTCACAAGACAAAAATCGGAAGGCAGGTGTGGTACCCGCCTTCACAAGGAGGAGCTTGGTTTATGGCAAAGCTGTATTCAGTTGCACTATCAAAGCTGATCGAGGATTTGAAGCTCGAAACCGTTTACATGCCCCGTGATCCACAGGCGATTATGGTCAAAACGGTGGAAATCAACCGTCCAGGACTTCAGCTGTGCGGTTTTTATGATTATTTTGACAGCAATCGTATTCAGCTGTTTGGTTTGAGCGAATTTGCCTATATGGAAAAATATACGCCGCAGGAGCGACAGGAATTTCTGGACAAGTTTTTCTCCCAGAACATTCCGGCGGTCATCATTACCCGCAATCTGGATATCCCGGAGGAGATGGTCACCGCAGCCAACACCTATGAGGTTCCACTGCTGCGCACCGAGCAGGCGACCTGTGACTTTATGTCCACCATCATTGCGACCCTCAAGGTGGACCTGGCGCCGCGTATCACCCGCCACGGTGTATTGGTGGAGGTTTACGGCGAAGGTATCCTGCTGCTGGGCGAAAGCGGCGTCGGTAAGAGCGAAACTGCCATCGAGCTGATTAAGCGCGGACACCGTCTGATTGCGGACGACGCTGTCGAGATCCGCCGCGTTTCGGACAAGACGCTGGTTGGTTCTTCTCCGGCAAATATCCGTCACTTTATGGAGCTGCGCGGCGTCGGCATCATCAATGCCCGCCGTATCTTTGGTATGGGCTCGGTCAAGATGACCGAGAAAATCGACATGGTCATCTCGCTGGAACAGTGGGACAAGACCAAGGTATATGACCGCATGGGCATGAACGATGAATGTACCGACATTTTGGGCATTCAGGTGCCGTCGCTGACCATTCCGGTCAAGACCGGTCGAAATCTGGCCATCATCATCGAGGTTGCCGCCATGAACAACCGTCAGAAAAAGATGGGCTACAATGCGGCACAGGAGCTGCTCAAGCAGCTGGGAATGGTGGAGGATCTTCCGCCCGAAGCGCTCAACAATGCGCCGGATTATAACGCATATTGATCTGTCGTAAGATGATTTTTTGATAAAACAGAACCGACGGGAAGAAAGGAAGGGGAAAAGATGAAGTTTATTGCAGATACACATATTCACAGCATTGCCAGCAATCACGCATACAGCACCATTATGGAAAATATTCAGGCTGCCAAGGAAAAGGGACTTTTGTACATGGCGATGACCGAACACGGACCAAAGATGCCGGATGCACCGCACATCTGGCACTGTATCAATCAGTGGGAAGTGCCGTCGTTTTATAACGGGGTCAATATTCTGCACGGCGTCGAGGTGGACATCATGGATGCTGACGGTACGCTGGACATCGACGACAAGATTCTGGCAGGACTGGAATGGGTCATCGCTTCGATGCATACCCCCTGTATCAAACCATCGGTCAAATCGGAGCACACCCGTGCATGGCTGAACATCGCCAAAAATCCGCACGTCGATGTCATCGGCCACTGTGGAGACGGAAGATATGACTTTGACCACGAAACGGTCATCAAAGCCTTCAAGGAATACGGCAAGATCGTCGAGATCGACAACGGTTCGTTTGGTTCCCGTCCGCACACCGAGTCTAACTGCGCTGAAATTGCACGCTGGTGCAAAAAGCTGGAGGTGCCGGTCGTGGTGGACAGCGATGCCCACTTTGCAGGAAACATCGGCGTCGTCGACAAGGCGGTAGAGATTCTTACTGCAATCGACTTTCCGGAGCGGCTCATCATCAATGCAGATATTGACCGCTTTGAGGAGATTGTCAGACAAAAACGGGCGGGTTTGCAGCGGTAAAAACTGCCGGTTGTATTCCCAGTACCCTTTGGCATACCATACAGAGAAAGGGTGAATATCCCTTTTGCGCAGAAGGCAGGGAAAACAGAGGTCTGCGGACACGGTTTGCCCTGCCTGCACTTGTTATCTGTAAAAATCGTATCGACGGGAAGGAGCTGTTTCATGGCTTGTCTTGATCACGCCAGCAAGGAACGACTGGCGACATTTTGCACAAATGAGAATATAAAGGTGCTCTGGCAGGAGCCGATGAAGGAGCACACCAGCTTTAAGATCGGCGGACCGGCGGCTGCCATGGCTGTTCCGAAAGACTGCGGACAGCTTGCAAAGCTGATGCGCTTTGCAGCGGAGCAGAAGGTGCCGGTGTGGTACCTGGGCAACGGGTCCAATCTGCTGGTCAGCGACGAAGGCTTGGACGGACTGGTCATCCTGCTGGACGGCGCTTTTGATGGAGAAATCACCGTGGAAGACAAGGTGCTGGTGGCGCCAGCGGGCAAAAAGCTGTCGGCAGTGTGCGCCGCCGCCTGTGCCGCTTCCCTGTCCGGACTGGAATTTGCCTTTGGCATCCCTGGCAGCGTCGGCGGCGCGGTGTATATGAACGCCGGCGCCTACGGCGGCGAGATGAAGGACCGGCTGCTCTGGGCGGAATATCTGGATTTGCAGGGAAATCTGCACCATGTTCCTGCGGAAAAACTGGAGCTGTCCTATCGCCACAGCTGCTTTATGCTGCCGGAGTATGCGGGAGCCTGCATTGTGCGCGCCGCCTTTTTATTGGAACAGGGAGATAAACAGGAGATTCAGCGTCAGATGGACGACATCTTCTCCCGCCGCAAGGAAAAACAGCCGCTGGAATATCCCAGCGCGGGCAGCACCTTCAAGCGTCCGCAGGGCGCCTATGCAGCACAGCTCATCGACGAATGCGGACTGCGCGGCTTTACCGTCGGCGGCGCACAGGTGAGCGAGAAACATGCGGGATTTGTCATCAACACAGGCAATGCGACCTGTGAGGATGTGTTGGAACTGACCAGACAGGTCAGCGAAAAGGTAAAGAAGGAAAAAGGCTATGAGCTTCAGCTGGAGGTAAGGCTGCTGCCGTAGCATTTGGGGAATAAGAGAGGACGAGAGGGAATATGCGGTTTATCATCGTAACAGGAATGTCCGGCGCGGGAAAATCCGCAGCGATCGACGCGCTGGAGGATGTAGGAGTCTATTGTGTGGACAATATTCCGCCGGCGTTGATTCCAAAGTTTGCCCACCTGGGCCAGAACGGACAGGAGCCATCCGGCATCGACCGCGTGGCTCTGGTGGTGGATGCGCGTGGACTGCGCAGCAACCTGGGCGGCAGCGATGCGCTTCAGGAGCTGATGAATGCGCTGGCGGAGCTGGACCGCGAAAAGGTCAGCTATCAGATTCTGTTTCTGGATGCGTCCACCGAGGAGCTGATCAACCGCTACAAAATCACCCGCCGTCCGCATCCGCTGCGCTCCCGCAGTGACACCCTTTCCCGTGCCATCAATCAGGAGCGGGAGCTTCTGCGTCAGGTGCGTGAGCGGGCGGACATCGTGATGGACACCACCCAGCTGTCATCTGCCCAGCTCAAGAACAATATTCACGAGCTGTTTCGCAGTGACGATCCGGCACAGTCCGATTTTATCATCAACTGCATCTCCTTTGGATTTAAGTTTGGTGTTCCGGCGGATGCCGACCTGATGTTTGATGTCCGCTGCCTGCCAAATCCGTTTTATGACCCGCAGCTGCGTCCAAAGACGGGACTGGATCAGCCGGTGCGCGACTATGTGCTGGACTCCCAGAAAACCCAGGGCTTTTTGACCCGCCTGTACGATTTTATCGACTACATGATTCCGCTGTACCGCGACGACGAAAAGAAAAGTCAGCTGATGATCGCCGTCGGCTGCACCGGCGGAAAGCACCGCTCGGTGACGGTGGCGCTGGAACTGTCCGAGCATCTGCGCCGACAGGGACTGCGGGTGGTCACCAGCCACAGGGATATTGAAAAGAAAAAGCTGTAAGGAGCCGTCATGAACAGACAGGAATTTGTAGTGCAGGAAACAGGTGCACAGGACCGCTCCCAGGTGTGCGATTTTGTAGTCTGCCAATGGGGAGCAGAGCAGATGGTTGTCCACGGAGAATCGTTTTGTCTGCCGGACTTCCCGGGCTTGATGGTGCGGGAGGACGGGCAGATTATGGCATTGCTGATCTACCGCCGAGGAGCGCGCGTGTGGGAGATTCTTTCGCTGGATTCGCTGCGTCCCAATCGCGGCGCGGCAACCAGCTTGATATTGGCACTCGAGCAAAAGGCGAGGGCGGAAGGGTGTGACACCCTGACGGTGACCACCACCAACGACAACCTGCACGCCTTGCGGTTTTATCAGAAACGGGGATTTGACCTGATGGCTCTGCGCCGGTTTGCGGTGGATGAAGCCAGAAAGCAGAAGCCGCAGATTCCACTGTCAGGGATGGACGGCATCCCGATTCACCACGAAATTGAGCTGGTCAAGAGCCTTGACCAGAAAAAGGAGGTCACATCCGGTGACATTTGCGACCAAGGTTAAGAGCGAGATCAGCCACAACAAGGGCTTGATTGCGCGCAACAAAAAGGCGTTTTCCTATGGGATGCTGTTGTGCGGCAAGAGCTTTACGCCGCAGAGCATCTCGATGACGACCGAAAACAAGTACATAGCAAAGCTGTATGCCAAGCTGATTTTTCAGCAGATTCCGATGCAGACCAGCGTCACCACACGGGAATATAACGGCAATTTTCAGCAGTCCACCTATGCGGTCAGCGTCGATGACGGAGAGGACCGCAAAACCATCCTTGCCTTCTTTGGAGATGGAGAGGAATTGCTGAGTGATGAGGAGCATCGCCGCGCTTTTGTCGCAGGAGCACTATTGAGCGCGGGCAACATCAGCGACCCGCAGAAGGATTATCATCTGGAATTTGCTCTAAGCGATCAGCAGACGGCGCAGCGTCTATTGGAACTGCTGTGCGGGATGGAGCTCAATTTCAAGCTGACCACCCGCCGCAGTCAGTCGGTGGTCTACTGCAAGGACAGCCGTTCGATCGAAGAGGTGCTGACCATGGTGGGCGCCACCGGTGCGATGATGGATGTGGTCAACGTCAAAATCTACAAGGATATGCGCAACAAGGTCAACCGCGTGACCAACTGCGAGACCTCCAACATCGAAAAGACGGTCAATGCAGCGACGGCGCAGGCGGCGGACATCCGCTATCTCAAAAAGACCGGCGCCTTTGAGACGATGGAGGTGCCGCTCAAGCAGACCGCCGAGGCACGGCTGCGCCACCCTGAGATGTCGCTGCGGGAGCTGGGCGAGCTTTTGGGTGTCTCACGCTCAGGCATCAACCATCGTCTGCAGAAGATCAGCCAGATTGCCCGTCAGGTGCGTCAGGAGCAGAAATAGAAAACGAAAGGAGCACAGCCCAATGGAGGACAATTTTGTTCATCTTCACGTCCACAGCGAGTACAGCCTGCTCGATGGCGCGTGCAGGATTAAACAGCTGGTGGCGCGCGCCAAGGAGCTGGGACAAAGTGCGGTAGCGATTACCGACCACGGCGTCATGTACGGCGCCATTGATTTTTACAAGGAAGCAAAGGCAAACGGCATCCGCCCGATCATCGGCTGCGAGGTGTATGTGGCGCCGCGCACCCGTTTTGACAAGGTAAACGGGCTGGACACCTCTCCCTACCATCTGGTATTGCTGTGCAAAAACGAGACGGGCTACCGCAACCTTATCAAGATGGTGTCCCGCAGCTTTACCGAGGGCTTTTACTTTAAGCCGCGTATCGACCGTGAGCTGCTCAGACAGCACAGCGAGGGTTTGATTGCGCTGTCGGCCTGTCTGGCAGGAGAGGTGCCGCGTGCGCTCAGCCAGAACGACTACAACAAGGCAAAGGAAGCAGCCCAGTTTTATCTGGACACCTTTGGAAAGGACAACTATTTTATCGAGCTGCAAAACCACGGCATCCGTGAACAGCAGCGCATCATCCCCGATCTGGTGCGGCTTTCCCGCGAGCTGGATGTGGGACTGGTCGCCACCAACGACAGCCACTATCTGACCCGCGCCGACAGCACCACCCAGAAAATCCTCATCTGCATTCAGACCAACCATACGCTGGGTGAGGACAACGGGATGGAGTTTGAAACCGAGGAATTTTACATCAAGTCCCGTCAGGAGATGCACGACGCGATGCGCGAGTGCATCGGAGACGAACAGATTATCGCCGAGGCGCTGGACAACACAGTGCGCATCGCCGAACAGTGCCAGGTAGACTTTACCTTTGGACATCACATTCTGCCGCGGTTTGAAGCGCCGGACGAGCGCGACAACGTCACCTTCTTCCGCGACAAATGCTACGAAGGGTTGTACCGCAACTACGGCGAAAATCCGCCTGAAGAATACCGTCAGCGTCTGGAATATGAGCTGTCGGTCATCGAAAAGATGGGGTATGTCGACTATTACCTCATCGTGTGGGACTTTATTGACTATGCAAAACGACAGGGCATTCCGGTCGGACCAGGCAGAGGCTCCGGTGCAGGCAGCATCGCAGCCTACTGCATCGGCATCACCGGCATCGACCCGATGAAATATAACCTTCTCTTTGAGCGCTTTTTAAATCCGGAGCGTGTCAGTATGCCGGACTTTGACATCGACTTCTGCTATGAGCGCCGTGAGGAGGTCATTGACTACGTCATCCGCAAATACGGCAAGGATAGAGTGGCACAGATCATCACCTTTGGTACGATGGCAGCCCGCGGCGGCGTGCGCGACGTCGGCCGCGTGATGGGCATGGACTATCAGCAGGTGGACAAGGTTGCCAAAGCCATTCCGATGGATCTGCACATCACTATCGCCGAGGCGCTCGAACGTTCGCCCGACTTAAAGATCATGTATGAGAGCGACCCGCAGGTCAAGGAGCTGATCGACCACGCCTCCAAGATCGAGGGAATGCCGCGTCATGCCTCCACCCATGCAGCCGGTGTGGTCATCGCCCGTGACGCAGTCGAAACCTATGTACCGCTTGCCAAAAACGATGAGGCGATCGTCACCCAGTACACCATGACCACTCTGGAGGAACTGGGACTGCTCAAGATGGACTTTCTGGGTCTGCGCAACCTCACCGTCATCAGCGACGCGGAAAAGATGATCCGCTGCACCGAACCGGACTTTGATATCGAAAAAGTCTCGCTGTCCGACAAGCTGACCTTTGAGATGATGTCAAAGGGTCAGGCGAAAGGCGTGTTCCAGTTCGAGTCGGGCGGTATGCGTCAGGTGCTCACCCAGTTAAAACCGGAATCGGTCGAGGACCTGATCGCGGTCATCTCGCTGTACCGTCCAGGACCGATGGATTCTATTCCAAAATATATCCGCAACCGCCATAATCCAGAGGAAATCACCTATAAAACGCCGCTGCTCAAGGATATTCTCGACGTCACCTATGGCTGTATCGTCTATCAGGAGCAGGTTATGCAGATCTGCCGCAAGCTGGCGGGCTACTCCTACGGACGAGCTGACCTTGTTCGCCGCGCCATGGCAAAGAAGAAACACGACGTCATGGAAAAGGAGCGGCAGAACTTTATCTGGGGCGCCAAAAAGGAGGACGGCTCGGTCGACTGTGTCGGTTGCGTCGCCAACGGCGTCAGCGAGCAGGTCGCCAACGAAATTTTCGATGAGATGAGCTCGTTTGCTTCCTATGCGTTCAACAAATCCCATGCGGCTGCCTATGCGATGGTCGCCTATCGCACCGCCTACCTGAAAGCCCACTATCCGAAGGAATATATGGCGGCGCTGCTGACCAGTATCCTGGATAATACCGACAAGATGCTGGGCTACCTCAAGGAATGCGACCAGATGAAGATTAAGATTCTGCCGCCGGACATCAACCTCAGCAGCACCGGCTTCACCGTCGAAAACGGCTGCATCCGCTTTGGTTTTCTGGGCGTCAAAAATCTGGGCAGGAGCGTAATGGAGGCGCTGGTGCGCGAGCGTGAGCTCAACGGCAAGTATACCGATCTGGATGACCTGTGCGAACGGATGTACGGATTGGACCTCAACCGCCGCGCAGTGGAAAGTCTGATTAAATGCGGCGCGCTGGACAGCTTCGGTCACAACCGGCGAGAGCTGTTGGAGGGCTATCCGGCGCTGATGAGCGACATCGACGACCGCCACAAGAACAACCTGGAAGGTCAGCTCAACCTGTTTGACGTGCCGGAACTGACCCATGAACAGCATCACTTCGAGCTGCCGCACAAGGAGGAATATCCGCCGGATATCAAGCTGGCAATGGAGAAGGAGGTCACCGGCCTGTATGTCTCCGGCCATCCGTTAGCACAATACCGCAGTATCGCCCAGCAGCTGCACACCGTCGAGCTGGAGGAGCTGCGAGGAGACAGCGAGGACACAAATGCACAGATGCTGGAGCAGCGCAAATACCACGATGGAGATATTGTGCGGGTGCTGAGCATCGTCACCGCCAAAAAGACCAAGATTTTAAAGCGCCGCGGCTATATGTCCTTTGTCACCGTCGAGGACACTAGCGGTTCGATGGAGATGCTGGTCTTTCCACAGACCTACGAGCAGTACCGTTACCTCATCGAGGAAAATCAGGTGCTGTACATCGAAGCAAGACTGAGTCTGCGCGAGGACGAGGAAGCCAAGCTGGTCTGCCGGATGGTGGCTTCGCCGCAGCAGATGCTCGGACAAGAGGGCAGTGCGCCGATGCCGGCCGCTGCAAATCCAGCGCCAAAACCACAGGAAACCAAGGAGCGAACCATCCGCAGCAAAACAGGAAAGCGACCTGGACTTTATCTGCGGGTAAGCTCCCGCGACAGCCGCGAGTTTTTAAAGGCAGAGCAGTATCTGGACATCTTTGAAGGAGAGATGCCGGTCTACTTCTTCTTCCTGGACAGCGGCAAGCTGGTGTGTGCGCCGCAGAGAATGTGGATCACCTTTAACGAGCCGCTCTACTTCCAGCTTGCCAGACTGTTGGGAGAGGAAAATGTGGCACTGGTTGTCCCAGAAAAGAAGTAGAAATTGTTCTTTGTACAGAAGATGATATTCCACCATGGAAAAACAGCACTTTAACGAATGGCTTTATCGGAAAGGTGGAAATAATCATTCTTTTGTTGTCATAATTTGGCGATTATTTTCTGGAAACACTCTTGTGCGTATGGGAGAAATGTCTTATAATTAACAAGCAGAAGGTATACACCGGTAAGCAAGGAACTTTTGGGAAAAGGGTTCCGACCATTTGTTAGCTGTGTACGAGTGGCTGTTTGCAAGATAGCCGCTTATGAATGGAGGATTTTTTTATGAACGAAAAAGGCCAGAAAGTCATTGGAGTACTGACCAGCGGCGGTGACGCGCCAGGAATGAACGCGGCAGTACGTGCAGTTGTTCGTTCTGGACTCAAAAAAGGAATGCAGGTCATGGGTATCCGCCGAGGATACAACGGACTGATCAACGGCGATATGTCCGAGATGAATCTGCGTTCGGTTTCCAATGTTCTGCATCGCGGCGGCACCATGCTGCTGACCGCACGCTGCAACGAATTTAAGACCGAGGAAGGCCAGATGCAGGCAGTTGGTGTCTGCAAGGAGCTGGGCATCGACGGTCTGGTGATCATCGGCGGCGACGGTTCCTTTATGGGTGCCCGTGCGCTGTCGCTCAAGGGAATTCCATGTATCGGCATCCCTGGCACCATCGACAACGATATCGCCTGCACCGATTATACCATCGGTTTTGATACAGCGCTCAATACTGCTGTAGAGGCAATCGACCGTCTGCGCGACACTTCCGAGTCGCACGACCGCTGCTCCATCGTTGAAGTCATGGGCCATGGTGCAGGACATCTGGCACTGTATGCAAGCGTAGCCTGCGGCGGTACTGCCTGCTGGGTCAATGAGATCGGCTTTGATGTAGACCGCGACATCATCGGAAAGATGATCAGCACTCTGCGCACCGGTAAGCACAACTTTATCATCATTGTTTCGGAGGGAATCACCGACGTTCATCACCTGGCAAGATACATTGAGGAAAAGACCGGCGTTGAATCCCGTGCAACCGTTCTGGGTCACATCCAGCGCGGCGGCAGCCCGACAGCGCGTGACCGTATTGTCGCTAGCCAGATGGGCTGCTATGCCGTTGATCTGCTGGAGAAAGGCATCGGCAACCGTGTTGTCATCCAGAAAGAGGACAGAATCACCGATTTTGACATTCTGGAAGCGCTGACAATGAAAAAAGGTCTTGATCCAAACCTGCTGGAAGTTGACCGCACCATCAACATCTAACAATTTACGACACTTATCTGGAAGGGGAGCGTTGACATGGAGATTGAGCGTAAATTTCTGATCGACTGGGACCAGATCAATGCCCTGCATCTGCCGCTGGTCCGTCAGGCCCAGAGCTGGCAGGGTTATCTGAGTGCAGCCACACCGGTTGTGCGCATCCGAACCCGTCAGTTTTCGGACGGCGATACCGATTATATTCTCTGCATCAAGGGAAAAGGAAAACTGGCTCGTCAGGAAATCGAAAAAGAGCTGACCGAACAGGAGTTTGAGGCGCTCAAATCCTTGCTGCCGATCCCGATGATCTTCAAGGATTACCGCGTCTTTGAGCTGGAGGATGGTCACCTGCTGGAATGCAGCCTCGTGGACAACCGCTTTGCCTATGCAGAGGTCGAGTTTGACAGCGTGGAGGAGGCAAACGCCTTTGTGATGCCGCCGTTTCTGCTGAAGGATGTGACCGAAGATCCGTACTACTCCATGTCTGGATACTGGAGACGCAAACAGATCACCGTCTCGTTTGAATTGTAATAGTAAAGTTTTAACCACCCTCGACATCCGTTAGGATGTCGAGGGTGGTTTTCTTTTTGCCTGAATGCAATCCTGACGCCGCCAAGATATCGAATTCCGTCAAAAGTCTTTATTAGTTTTATACAGAAATCCTACCTGCTGCCGTGTCAATTTACAATAGAACTTGGTGATTATTATGTTTATTGGATATTTGATTTGTTTTAGTTTTACAAAAAATGTGTATTTTAGAGGAAAAAACTCATAAATAATTGACATCGGCTTTTTGGGGTGCTATTATTGAAACATGATATAACATTATATAAGTTTATATAAAACTATATAATGTTATGGAGGACGAAGGAGGAAGATATGAGTATGAAGGAAGTATTGGAGAACTGTACAAAGGTTCTTCACGTGGAGGAACAGACACCGCCGGAAGGATATGAGGGCAAGGTAAATCTGGTCAAGTTCTGTTACGAGTCGGACGGCTGTCAGGTGTATGGATATGCCGCAGAGCCGACAACAATGGAAGAAAAACTTCCGGTTGTCATCTTTAACCGTGGAGGAAATCGGGAATTTTCGCTGCTTCAGCCGGAGGTAATCTGCCGGTATGCCGGTCAGGGATTTCTGGCACTGGGCAGCCAGTACCGCGGCAACGGAGGAGGTACTGGCCAGGAACAATTTGGCGGTGAGGATGTCAATGATGTACTTCATCTGATCGACATTGCGCTGCAGCTGCCTCGTGCAAAGAAAGGCGGCGTGTATATGGCAGGACATTCCCGCGGCGGAATGATGACCTATCGCTGCTGTGCCATCGACAAGAGAATCGTAGCGGCAGCGGTCAGCTCCGGTGTGGCGGACTGTGTGGATATGTATCGTAAGCGTGAGGACGAGATGAAGCAGGTATTCCATGAACTGGTAGGCGGAACTCCTGAACAGCTGCCGGAGGAATATAAAAAGCGTTCGGCGGTCTGCTGGGCAGATAAGATAATGCCGCCGATTCTGATTTCGCACGGAACAGCCGACTGGAGAGTGGATGTCTGTCAGGCAAAAGAGATGGACAGCAAATTGGAACAGTACGGCAAGGAACATCGTCTGGACCTGTATGAGGGATTCGGACACCCCCTAAAAGGGACCGGCTTTTTTAAAAATAATGTTGCATGGTTTAAGGAACATCCAATCAGTGATGAAGCAAACGCATAAATCAGAAACATCTAAGGAGGATTATTTATGAAAAAGAAACTGGCAGCTTTTCTGCTTGCGGCATTGATGGTGCTGACCACAGCAGGATGTCAAGGTGCAAACCAGGAAAGTAGCACACAGGAAAACACTGCACAGACCGAAACCACCACCACCGAGGAAAGTGCAGCCAGCCAGGTTAAGCCAAATGAGGGTGAACCGGATGAAGAACAGTACATCAACACTTCAATCGACTCGGAGCCATCGGTACTGGATGTCGCAAGATTTACCACCATTACCGACCGAAGCATCTTCTATAACATTCTGGAACCGTTGACCCGTATTCAGGACAGCACCGTTGTTCCGGCAGGTGCAGAGAGCTGGGATGTTTCGGAGGATGGATTGGTTTATACCTTCCACCTGCGTGAAAACTACTGGAGCGATGGACAGAAGGTCACCGCGGAGGATTATGCAAGTGCACTTCGCCGCCAGGCAACTCCATCCAACGCCTTTGTCTTTGCGTCGGACTATTCGAGCATCGTAAACTTTTCGCAAGCACAGCAGGGTGAGGTAGACCCATCCGAGATCGGCGTAAAGGTTATCGACGAAAATACGCTGGAAATCACACTGAGCGAAGCAACACCGGCGCTGCTGTCCACCGTTGACTTCTTCCCACAGCGTCAGGACTATGCCGATCAGTACGGCGATGAGCTGGGCACCAAGGTAGAAAGCGTAATCTCCTGCGGTCCATTTGTTCTGACCGACTGGGTACATAACAGCAAGCTGACCTTTGAAAAGAACGAGCAGTATTGGAATGCAGAGAATGTACAGCTGCAAACGATGAACTTTATGATTATCGACGACACCACCGCCGAGAACTCCTCCTTTGAAAATGGTTCGATCGACTATATCAACATTTCGGATGCAGACTATATCGAAAAATTCCGTGCAAGCGGCGCTTATGTTGAGGAACCATACTCAGCAGCAAGAACAGTTATGATCGTCTTTAACTGTCAGGATGAAGTGTTCTCGAATGAGAAGATTCGTCAGGCATTCTCGCTGGCGATTGACAGAGAATCCATCTCCGAAGTTTTGAACAACGGTCTGACAACTCCTGCTTACGGCATCATTCCGGCAGAATCTTCGGTCGGCACACTGAACTACCGCGACAACGTAGAAGAACCACTCAAACAGCTTCAGGCAGACAATCCAGATCCACAGGCACTGCTGATCGAAGGCATGAAGGAACTGGGACTGGGCGAAGATCCATCGGCACTGACCGTCACCTTCGCAATGGGCGGAACCAATGCTAAAACCAGATCCACCGCTGAATACTATCAGCAGATGTGGCAGGGTGTTCTGGGTGTCAACGTAGAACTGGAATTCAACGATTCTGCAACTCATATGTCCAACATCAACAGCGGCAACTATCAGATGGCAATGACCAACTGGGGCGCAAATGTAGAACCACAGTTTATGCTGTCCAGATGGAGCAGCGAGAGCGGCGGCCAGTCCAAGTGGGTCAATGAAGAATATCGCGAACTGGTCAACACAGCAGCAACCACCGAGGATGAACAGGAACGTCTGGATCTGTATGCACAGGCTGAGAATATGCTGATTACCGAGGCAGCAATCGCTCCGGTATGCTACAATGGTTCGCTGAGATTCTCCTACCCATATGTTCAGGGACTGGACAACAATCCATTTGACACCATGGGAATGCAGACAATCTATACCGTTGGCAGAGAATAAACAACGATTCTAAGAGACAACTGTTTTGGAAAAGAGAGGATCTGCCTGCGAATGATCTTCGCAGGCAGATTTTTTAAAGGAAAAGGAAGGAAATGGAGGGGAATGAATGGCACGGTTTATTATTAAGCGCGTGTTCTACATGATTCTGGTTCTGTGGATTGTAACGACGATCACCTTTTTTCTGGTCCACAGCATCCCGGGCGACCCTGTCAGCGCCATGGTACAGGATTTGCCGGAGGAAACCAGAGAGCTTTATCTGGAACAATATGGCTTTGATCAACCAAAGATTGTACAATATATCCGCTTTATGAAACAGCTTCTCCAGGGCGACCTGGGTTCTTCGCTTCGATACCCTGGACGAAAGGTAGCGGAGATTGCATCGTCCTTTGCACCAGTTTCCGCACAGATCGGCGGTATTGCACTGGCGATTGGTTTTACTGTTGGTACTATTCTGGGCATTATCGCAGCGCTCAACCGCAACCGGTTTTCGGACCGTGTGATTATGATTTTGGCGCTGTTGGGAACAACCATCCCAACCTTTGTAACGGCGTCACTATTGCAGTATGTATTTACGGTGGTTTGTCCGATTTTTCCGACGACCGGCTGGGGAGGCGCCGAGCACATGGTATTGCCGGTGGCTTGTATGTGCGTGGGACCGCTGGCAACCTACGCCCGCTATATGCGCTCCAGCGTACTGGACACCACCAGTCAGGACTATGTGCTGACAGCTGAGGCAAAAGGTGCAAGAACACCTCGCATCGTGATGTTCCACATCTTCCGAAATTCATTTTTGCCTTGTCTGACAGTGCTGTGTACCAGCGTAGCAAGCATCTTTTCCGGTTCGTTCATTGTCGAAAAGATCTTTGCAATCCCAGGACTGGGCACCTATTTTATCAGTGCGATCAACGACCGTGATTACTCGATGATCTTAGGATTGAATATTATCTTTACCGGCATCTATATTTTGTCGGTACTGGTTACGGATATTTTGCTTGGGGTTCTGGACCCTCGCATCCGTCTGGCAGAGAAAAACTAAGGAGGATCGGAATGGAAAACACAAAAAGCTATGTTCCATGCCAGGAAGACTTTGTCATCATTGGTTGTGATGATGCTGCCGCTGAGCAGATGCCACCGGTTTCTCTGACCTACTGGCAGCACTCTTTCCGGCGTTTTAAAAGCAATAAGGTGGCTCTGGTATCCGCGGTAGTTCTGCTGCTGATTGTGGTGATGACCATTGTCGGACCTCTCATGAGCCCATACGATATGGAAGTGGTGGATTTAAGCCAACGCAATCTCGGGCCAAGCGCAACCTATTGGTTTGGAACCGATCAGCTGGGACGCGATCTGTTCTCCCGTGTCTGGGAAGGCGGACGTGTTTCCATCATCATCGGTTTGCTCGGTTCGCTGATCGTTGCCTTGGTGGGCTGTATCTACGGCGGTGTTTCCGCTTATTTTGGCGGTCGTGTGGACAACCTGATGATGCGTGTGGTCGAGATCCTGAGCAGCGTTCCGCACCTTCTGGTTGTTATCATGATGTCGATTGTACTGGACAGCAGCAGCGTCGGTACCTTGCTGTTTGCAATGTGTATCACAGGATGGTGTCCGGTAGCACGTCTGGTTCGCTCCCAGATGCTGCAAATCAGCCGCTCGGAATATGTCATGGCTGCCAAGGTTATGGGCGTTAAGCCGCTGACCAGCATCATTACACACTTTATCCCAAATACATTGAGTATCATTATTGTAAATATCACTTTCCGTATACCTGGATTTATCTTCGGCGAAGCATTTTTGAGCTACGTTGGCCTGGGTGTTCAGCCGCCGGCCACCAGCTGGGGCGCTCTGTGTTCGGCCGCTTCGCTTAACTTCCTGTTCTATCCGTATCAGCTGATCATTCCGGCAGGACTGATTGCACTGACCATGCTGTGCTTTACCCTGATCGGTGACGGATTGCGGGATGCACTGGATCCAAAGCTGAGAAGATAAGGGGGAAGAAGAAAAGATGAGTATGGGAAATATTCTGGAGGTAAAAAACCTGCACGTTTCCTTTAAGAGCTATGCCGGCACCGTCAAAGCAGTTCGTGGAGTGGATTTTGTTCTGGGTCCACAGCAGACTTTGGCAATGGTGGGAGAATCCGGCTGCGGCAAAACAGTCACAGCAAAGTCGATTCTCCGCTTGTTCGGCAGAACATCGGGAGAAATTTCGAAGGATTCGAGCATATTGTTTCATGATGAGGAGCTTTTGAATCTGAACAAACGCAAGCTCAGCGAGATTCGCGGCGGCAAAATCAGCATGATTTTTCAGGATTCGATGACCTCTCTGAACCCAACCATGCGGGTGGGAAAACAGATTGCAGAATGTATCCGCCTGCACAACAAGATTTCGCGGGAGGAAGCCATGAAGAAAGCCTGCGATCTGCTGCGGCTGGTTGAAATTCCAAATCCAGAGGAACGACTGAAAAACTTTCCGCATCAGATGTCCGGCGGTATGCGCCAGAGGGTAATGATTGCAATGGCGCTGTCGTGCAATCCCGAGGTGCTGATCGCGGATGAACCGACCACCGCGCTGGATGTCACCATTCAGGCACAGCTGATCGACCTGCTGCGCAGTCTGCGCGAACGGATGGGCATGTCGGTTATTCTGGTTACCCACGATCTGGGCGTTGTTGCCGATTTTGCCGATTACATTCAGGTCATGTACGCCGGTCAGATTGTGGAACGAGGAACCAAGGAAGAAATCTTTAAGGATCCGAAACATCCCTATACCTGGGCGCTGCTCGATTCGATTCCAAACCGCAGCCAGCCCAGAAAGAGCCGACTTTATTCGCTGAAAGGAACGCCGCCAAATCTGCTTTTGCCGATTGAGGGCTGTCCGTTTGCAGCAAGATGCCGCTACTGTATGCCGGTCTGCAAAAAACAGGCTCCGCCGGAGACCAGCTTTTCGGACAGCCATCGGGTCAACTGTTGGCTCAATCATCCGATGGCTCCCAAAGACGTACGTAAAGGAGGAGGCGCTCAATGAGTCAGCAAGTCTTGTTTGAACTAAACAATGTGTGCAAATATTTTCCGGCTTCCAAAAAACGGGTAGTTAAGGCGGTGGATGATATTTCGCTGAAGATTTACAAAGGCGAAACACTCAGCCTGGTCGGTGAGTCCGGCTGTGGAAAGACAACGCTCGGCAGAACGGTGCTGGGAATTTATCCAAAGACATCGGGCGAAATTCGTTATAAAGACCAGAGCACTGACCACATGACTTCGGCTCAGAAAAAGTCATTTCAGAAGGAAAACCAGATGATCTTTCAGGACCCGTATTCCTGTCTGGACCCGCGTATGTCGATTGGAAGCATCATCGAAGAAGGAATGAAGGTCCATTTTCAGATGAGTGCGCAGCAGCGTCAACAGGAGGTTGTCCGATTGCTCGAACGTGTAGGACTGCCCAAGGAGATGCTCTCCCGCTTTCCACATGAACTTTCCGGCGGACAGCGTCAGCGAATCGGAATTGCCCGTGCACTGGCTACAAAGCCGGAGTTTATCGTCTGTGATGAGCCGATCGCTGCGTTGGACAGCTCGATTCAGGCGCAGGTAATCAATCTGATGATGGATTTACAGCAGGAACTGGGATTGACCTATCTGTTTATCTCTCACGATCTGTCGATGGTTCGCCATATTTCCGACCGCATCTGTATTATGTATCTGGGCGCGGTAGCGGAGTTGGGTGAGGCCGATGAGATTGATAAGTCCCCGATCCATCCCTATACACAGGCACTGTTTTCCGCAGTGCCGCAGATCGACGATCAAAACTGGTCGTCCAAACGAATCAAGCTGGAAGGCGAGATTCCAAACCCGATCAATGCACCAAAGGGCTGCCGTTTCTGCACACGCTGTCCGTTGGCAAAGGATATTTGTAAAGAGACACCGCCGAAGCTGGAGGAAGTTCGGCCAGGTCATTATGTTGCCTGTCACTGCTGGAACCAGACAGGCAGAAAATAGGAGGAGTTTGCAATGAAAGGCGTATTTATCAAGGATTTGACATATCCGCAGTGCTGCGAGTTAATCAATGAAAACAGTGTCATTGTACTGCCAATCGGCGGAGGAAGCAAGGAGCACGGAAGTCATCTTCCGATGGGAACCGACTGGTATGTGACAGAATACTTTGCACAGGAGCTGACAAAAGAGTGCGAAGTAATCACGCTGCCGACCCTGCCGTACGCATATTTTCCGGCGTTTGTGGAATGGAAAGGTTCGGTCAGCATCGAGGCAAATCATTTTGAGGATTATGTACAGGATATTCTGATGAGCTTTGTTCGTTTTGGTGTTAGAAAGTTCCTCATCATCGACGGCGGCATTTCCACCCATATTCCGCTGTCGATTCTGGCACAGACCATGCACAATCATCATCATGTCACCGTAGCGGTGACCGATCTCAACGGCCTTGCAAGCGACATCGAAAGCAAGGTCTGCCAGCAGAAAAAGGGCGGTCATGCGGATGAATCGGAGACTTCGACCATGCTGTATCTGCATAAGGATCTGGTCAAAATGGAGCACACCACCGAGGAGTACCGTAAGCCATTGTTCAAAAATATCTTTCAGGACGGTAAGGCGGTCGCCTATGTCAGCGGCGGTATGAACTCTCCGCAGGGCAGCAACGGAAACAGCACTCTCGCTACCGAAGAAAAAGGCAAGATGATTCTGGAGGACATGAAGAGAAAGATGGTGCTGTTTACCGAGGAGTTTGTCCGTTGGAATCCGGACGAGCAAAAAGACAAGGAGTAAGGGGGAAAACAAATCAATGGGAAAATATGATTTATTGGAAGCGGTTGTTCACCCCAAACAATACGACTTTGTCAAAGGAGAAGGCGCAGTTCTGATCGACCGTCAGGGAGAACACTATCTGGATCTGGATGAGATGTGTGTGTTTCTGGGACAGGGCAATCAGCATTTTACCGATACGGTCACCGAAGCCCTGCAGGGAATCACCAACGGCAGAGCAAGTACAGTAGATTACAAGCAGCGGCTGACCCAACAGCTGATGGATACGACCGACCATCTGTTTGAGGCGGTCCACTTTACCTCCTCCGGTTCGGAAGCGGTCGAGTGGGCGGTTCGTCTGGCAAAAAAACTGACCGGCAGAAGCGAGATTATCTCTTTCTGGAACAGCATCCACGGCCGAACCTATCTGAGTGCGTCGATGTCCGGCCTGCCAAAGCGCAAAGCCGGTTATGCACCGCTGGCACCAGGACTGGTTTATGGTGTTTATCCTGATTGTCAGCACTGTCCGCTGGACAAAAAACCGGAAAGCTGCAATTTCTTCTGTCTGGACTTTCTGGAAAAGAAGGTGCGCTACGAGTCGGCGCAGGACATTGCAGCGGTTATCATTGAGCCGTATCAGGGCGCAGGCATCGTTATTCCACCGGAAGGATATTTTCGGCGGTTGCAGGAGTGGGCCAGAAAGAACGGCATCCTGCTGATTATGGACGAGATTCAGGCCGGTCTGGGACGTACCGGCAGCCTGTACTGTTATCAGCAGTTGGGTATCCAACCGGATATGCTGCTGCTGGGCAAAGGATTGGGCAACGGTATGCACATCAGCGCGCTGTTGACCCGCCAGATTCCAGAAAGCAGCTGTCTTGGTGCTGTCAGCGGCGGTACAGGAGATGACTGCGTCGCCTGTGCTGCAGCCTGTGCTGTGCTCGATGAGGTGAGCGATCCGGACTATCTGTCCCGTATCCGTGCTGCTTCCCAGCGGCTGAGCAGAGGATTGGAGGAGCTTAGCCGTCAGTACAGCGGCATTTCCCGTTTCCGTGTCTGGGGACTTGCAGCAGCAATCGAATTTGACAGCCCAGAGACCGGAAAAGAGGTCGGCAGACAGATGGCAGAAAAACATTTCCTGTTTGGCAAGATGGGAGATCAGATGATGGTGCTCAAACCACCGCTCTGTCTGACCGAGGAGCAGGTGTCTCAATTTTTGGAAGGATTACAACAAAGCCTGCAACACTGAGAGGATTTGACCAAGAGATTGGGACAGATTGTTGACTTTTCTGCGAACTACATCGTATAATGAATATATACATTATATACATTCTTGCAAGCGATCTGGCGTTGCTGCCCACATGGTGAAAGCGCCACCTCTTGTTAGAACACAGGACATGATCAGAGAGCGTGTGACATATGATTGATAAAAATTCAAGTGTACCAATGTACCGGCAGATCGCAGATGCGCTGAAGGCAGATATTGTCGCGGGAAAATATGACGCAAATGGCAACCTGGGAACACACACCCAGCTGGCGGAGAATTACGGCGTCAGCCTCATCACCATACGCAAGGCAATGAAGATTCTGGAGGATGAGCAGCTGGTCGACGTGAAACAAGGGAAGGGAACCTTTGTCCGAAATAATATTCCGCAGGATACCCTCAACAGTTTGACCGGCATCAGCAATATCCTTTCCTCGCAGCACATTCTTTCCCAACAGGAGGTCAAAACCTTCGAGTTTATTCCGGTTCCCAAGCGTCTGGACGAGGATGTTCGGGCAGGATTGGGTGAACGGTGTTTGCACATTGAGCGTGTGCATACGGTAGAACAGTCTCCGGCAGCCTATGCAGACATTTATCTGCCGATTTCCTTTGGAAAGTTTTTTACCAAGGCGGATGTGGAGAAAGGTACCATCTACCAGATCTACAAAAACAAACTGCACATCGAGCTGGGCAACGGCCGACAGATTATCTCGGCAGCTCCTGCCAGCCGGAAGGTGGCAAAGTGGCTTCAGGTTTCCCAGCAAAGTCCGGTGCTGCTGGCGCAAAGACGAGCTTATTCCCGAGATGGTCAGCTCATTGAGTACATGGAAATGTACTACGAATACCGCCACTATTCCTTTGAGATTCAGCAGCGACTGAGTGCGGATTGATGAAACCTAAAAAAAGAGGATGGACAATTTGTCCATCCTCTTTTTTTATCCGATCTTATCTTTTGAAGAATCATTCTGCATCTTGCTTCGCTTTTCAGGCGGAAAGCTGGGGAAAGCAGTGAAGCTCAAAGCAGGCACAGACATTTTTGAGCGTCTGTTCCGAAAGCTGGGAAAGCAGAGCCATCGAACACTCCTGCGCGTCAAACTCGCTCAGGCCGATTTGCTGAAAGATGGGACAAAGCTGACGGTATTGCTGCTCATACTGCTGGGCAAGCTGATGGCCGGCTGGAGAGATATGCAGCGATTTGTCCGGCGATTGTTCCAACAGTCCTTCCTTGCACAGGGAGGAGAGCATCTTGCAGACCGAGGCTCTGGAGATGCCCAGCTGGACAGCGATGTCGATGCAGCGCACCCGTGAGCTGGTTTTTTCCAGCGAAGCAATGGTCAAAAGGTAACGAAGTTTTCCCGAGGTCAGTTTCATCATCGTGTCAGAGGCTCCTTTCCACAGCAAAGAGATGGCGTTATGCCATCGTCTTTGCCGATTTCATGCTGTTGAGCTTTTTGTGATTTGCAGGATTTGGACGCACCAGCAGCCATACCATGACAGCCAGCAGGATGATGCCTGCCAGAGTGCCCAGCTGGAAGGTGCCGGTGACAAACCATGTGCCCAGCTGATAGATCATCAGCGAAACAATGTAAGCGAAGATGCACTGGTAACCGATGGCAATCCAGGTCCATTTGCCGCTGCCCATCTCACGACGGATTGCGCCGATGGCTGCAAAGCAAGGCGCACACAGCAGGTTAAAGACAAGGAAGGAATAAGCGGAGAGGGCAGTGAAATTCTGGGCGAATACCGACCACATCTCGTCGCCGTTTTCGGCAACTTCGGCAAAGCCATAGAGGATGCCCATGGTGCTGACCAGGTTTTCCTTTGCGACCAGACCGGCAAAGCTGCCGACAGCGGCCTCCCAGTGTCCCCAGCCAAGAGGAGCGAAGATCGGTGCGATGAGCATGCCGATCGAAGCGAGCATCGAATCAGGGGTTTCCACCATCTGCAGGCTGAAATTAAAGCTGGACAGGAACCAGATGAGCACGCAGGAGAGGAAGATGACGGTTCCGGCCTTGCGGACAAAGGCTTTGGAGCGGTCCCACATGTGCAGCAGGACACCCTTGAGGCTTGGAATGTGGTAAGCGGGAAGCTCCATGACGAACGGAGCAGGATCACCGGCAAACAGCCTTGTCTTTTTGAGCATGATGCCGGAAACAATGATGGCGGCGATGCCGACAAAGTAAGCGGAGGTTGCCACCCAGCCGGAGCCGTGGAACAGCGCACCGGAGATCAGTCCGATGATCGGCAGCTTCGCCGAGCAGGGAATGAAGGTGGTGGTCATGATGGTCATTTTGCGGTCGCGGTCATTTTCGATGGTTCGGCTTGCCTGTACTGCAGGAACGCCGCAGCCCAGACCGATCAGCATCGGGATGAAGGACTTGCCCGACAGACCGAAGCGGCGGAACACACGGTCCATGATGAAGGCGATGCGCGCCATGTAGCCGCAGTCCTCCAGCAGAGCAAGCAGCAAAAACAGCACCATCATCTGCGGCAGGAAGCCCAGTACAGCACCGACACCGGCGACAAGGCCGTTGAGGATCAGCGACTGCAGCCATGGAGCAGCGTTGGCAGCGACCAGCCAGCTCTCGATGGCCGGTGGAATGATCTCACCGAACAGAACATCGTTGACCCAGTCGGTCATCATGGTGCCTACGGTGGAGATGGAGAGGTAGTATACACCAAACATTACCAGCGCAAAGATAGGCAGCGCGAGGATACGGTTGGTGACAATCTTGTCGATCTTATCGCTGGTGGTCAGCTGATGCTTTGCCTGCTGCTTGCGATAACATCCCTTTAAAATGCCCGAAATGGCGGCATACCGTTCGTGGGTGATGATGCTTTCGACATCGTCGTCAAAGTCTTCCTCCGCCTGCTGACGGAGTGCTTCGATCTGCTTGGCGACAGCTTCGGACAGCTGCAGCTGTTCGAGCACCTTTTCGTCCCGCTCGAATACCTTGACAGCAAACCAGCGCAGATGCTCAGGATTGCAGCTGCCGGTCAGCAGGTGGGAAATCTGGGAGAGAATCTCCTCGAGCTTGGCGTCGAATTTCAGAGGCTTTGGTGCGGCAGCTTTCTGCTGAGCAAGCAAAAGCGCGGCCTTTGCGACCTCGACACTGCCTTCGCCTTTGAGCGCGCTGGTTTCGATGATCTGACATCCCAGTGCTTCGGACAGGCGATAAACGTCGATTTTATCGCCGTTTTTGCGGACCAGGTCCATCATATTCAGTGCAATCACCATCGGAACGCCGATTTCCAGCAGCTGGGTGGTGAGATACAGGTTGCGCTCCAGGTTGGACGCATCCACAATGTTAATCATCGAATCGGGGTGCTGGGTCACCAGATAGTTTCGGGTGACGACCTCCTCGAGGGTGTAAGGCGAGAGCGAATAGATGCCAGGCAGGTCCTGAATGACCGCCTTTTGGTCCACCTTCAGCTTGCCTTCCTTTTTTTCCACAGTGACGCCTGGCCAGTTGCCGACATACTGGCTGCTGCCGGTCAGGTCGTTGAACATTGTTGTCTTTCCGCAGTTGGGGTTGCCAGCCAGCGCAATTTTGTACTCCATTGTCCATCCTCTTTTCTATGCACATGAATTTTAATTAGTGGTTGCTAACTCGTGCCGCCTGAAAATGCGTCCTCGCGGACGCAGCAGGTGTTGTTGTATTAACCTTGTACCTCGATCTGTTCGCAGTCTGCCTTGCGCAGCGAAAGCTCATAGCTGCGGACATTGACTTCGATCGGGTCGCCCAGCGGCGCTACCTTGCGCACAAAGACCTCGACGCCCTTGGTGATGCCCATGTCCATGATCCTGCGCTTAACAGCGCCTTCGCCGTGCAGCTTGAGCACCGTTGCCGTCTGCCCAGGCTTTACATCCTTGAGTGTTTTCATCGTTCTTCCCTCCTAGCTGATAGCATCTATTAAAGCATGACGCGCTGTGCCATCGAAGCGTCCAGCGCGATGCGGCTGCCCTTGATGTTGAGGATGAGGTTTCCGCCCATCGACGACACAACGGTGACCTCCTCGCCCACAACAAAACCCAGCTCCGCCAGATGCTGGCGAACCTCATCCTTTCCGGTGATTCTGCGGATGACAGAAGGTTTGCCAACCGGTGCAAATGTTAATGGCATCATGGTTCCTCCCTCATTTGCTGTTTTTCATAGAAAAGCCGATCCTTTTAATTAGCTTCTGCTAACCTCTTGATCTGCTGATAGTTTAGCATAGACTAACTGCAATGTCAATGAAAATATCAAGGACTTGTTAGCTGTGGTTAACTTCGCTGCGATTTAGAAGAATCCTCCAAAGAGCACCGCGAAGCGAACGCTTTTCTTTTTGTTGGACAGTCCTCTTTTCCTTTGGTAAAGAAAGCGTAGGATAGAGTAAATACAGTGCTTTTCGCGTTATCAGTATCTTCCGCAAAAGCACGCGAAGTGAGCGTTTCTCTTTTTGCTGGACAAAACAGCAACTGTTTTTGTCCTCTTTTTCCTTTTAGCAAAGAAAAAGTAAGTTGACAAATATATCGGGAGATGATATATTATAACCATGATATATCGTCGACTGATATATTGGAGGTGATGGAATGGAGAGAATGCAGCCGCTGACCGATGCGCTGTTTTATGTGCTGCTGGCACTGCGGGAACCAAAACACGGCTATGGAATCATCCAGGAGGTTGAGCAGCTGACCGGCGGCAGGCTCACATTGGGCGCAGGGACATTGTATGGTGCGCTGAAAACGTTGGAGGAGCGCGGGTGGATTTCGCTGTACAGCCAACAGAATGACTCGCGCAAGAAAAAGGAATATCTGATTACCGAGCAAGGGCGTTGTGCCTTTTTGGCAGAGTGTGGACGACTGCGGGAGATGCTGGAGAACAGCCGTTTGATGGAGGAGGCAGGACAATGAAAGAAAAACTGATTCGATGGAGATTTCTCTTTGATAAGGACAAAGAGGAGCAATGGCTCAACGAGATGGCTGCCCAAGGCTGGAGCATGAGCAGCTTTTTTGCCGGACGCTATACCTTCGAGAAAACAGCGGAGCGGGAGTATCTCTATCAGGTGGAGCTGCTGCCGCGAAATGCCAAAGAAAAGCAAAACTATTTCTCCTTTTTGCAGGAGGAGATGGGCGTTGAGATTGTGCAGGAGTGGGGCGTCTGGGTGTTTTTGCGCAGAAAGGCGAGCGAGGGCAGTTTTGAGCTGTACACCGATTCTGCTTCAAAGGCGCAGCACTATGGAAAGATTGCAAAGATGTTCTTTGCGGTGTCAGGGCTGGAATTTGCGATTGGATTGTTCGAAACGATTGGGTGGATAGCAGAGGGAGAGCCGCAGTTTCTATGGCTGCCGCTGATCCTGTATGCACTGGGTCTGGTGCTGCTGCGGCAGGGTGTTCGTTTCCGCAATAAACAAAAGAAACTGGAAGGATGAATACCAGAGCTGCTCTGTGGAAATAATTTAGGATTTTTGCTGTGACAACCATAAAAGCCCCCTGTTCCCATAAGTTAGGAACAGGGGGCTTTCGCGATTAGTTAAGAAGGTTCGGCGCAGCTCAGCTTAATACCAAGGATTTGGCAAAAAGGGAACAAGGGCATTCCAGATAACCGCAAGAATGATGTCAGTTCCACCCATCAACGCGATAAAGGTAAAGCTGGAAACGGTTAACAGGTTGATGCCGCAGATCAGCACCTTCAGCCAAATCGAGCGAAAGGAGAGGCAAACAAGCAGCGAACTGTAGAAGGCGACCCACACAAAATGGAACGGGTCGACAGGGACGCCAGTCAAAAACAGGTAGCACAAAAGAGGAAAGAGAAGGGAGATGCAGAAAAGGATCGTTTTGAAAACCGGATTGGTTTTGCAGAATGACAGGATCTTTTTCATGATCAGTATCCTCCTTTTTCAGTTAGATTCTTGCAAATTGTGCCTCGTACAGTTCACGGTAGATGCCGTTGTCCTTTTCCAGAAGTTCGGTGTGGGTGCCGCGCTCCTGAATACCGCTGCGGTCCATGACGATGATCTCGTCGGCGTTCTTGATGGTGGACAGACGGTGTGCAACCACGATGGTGGTACGGTTCTTGCACAGCTCGTCCAGCGAATCCTGGATGTAGTTTTCGGTGACGTTGTCCAGTGCGGAGGTTGCTTCGTCCAATACCAGAATCGGTGGATTCTTCAAAAAGACGCGCGCAATCGAGATTCGCTGTTTCTGGCCGCCGGACAGCTTGACGCCGCGTTCACCAACAAAGGTGTCGTAGCCTTCCGGCAGGGTCATGATGTAGTCGTGAATGTTTGCTTTCTTGGCAGCTTCGATGACCTCCTCGCGGGAAGCACCCAGCTTGCCGTAGGCGATATTGTCGAAGATGGTGCCGGTAAAGAGGAAGACATCCTGCTGTACAATGCCGATTTTCTGGCGCAGAGAGTCGCGGGTGACATTGCGGATGTCGTGACCGTCGATCGAGATGGAGCCGCCGGTTACCTCATAAAAACGAGGAATCAGATGGCACAGGGTGGTCTTGCCGCCGCCCGAAGGACCGACGATAGCGACCATCTTGCCCTCAGGAAAGTCGATCGAAATGTTGGAAAGAACCTCTTTGCCCTCGTCATAGTGGAAGGTGACATTGTCGAAGGTGATGTGTCCGCGGACATCGCCGAGCGGCTGTGCGCTGGGGTCCTCTTCCTCCGGCTCTACGTCCATCAGCTCTTTGAAGCGGACGTAACCGGTGATGGCGTTCTGGAACATCTCGACAAACTGGATCAGCTTTTTGATCGGCGCAACAAACATGTTGATAAACAGCATGTATGCAACCATGTCGCCGACGCTGATGACACCGCGGTAGACACAATAGCCGCCGCCGGCAAGGATGACGACATTCATCAGCGAGGTCAGGATGTTGGTGCCGGAGAAAAATTCTGCCATGACGCGGTAGGAACGTTCCCGCACAGTGACATAGCGCTGGTTGTTTTCAGCAAATTTCTTTTCCTCTTCCGCTTCTCCGGTGAAGGCGCGGGCAACACGGATGCCGGCAATCGAGTTTTCCAGGCTGGCGTTGACCTCGGCGATCTCGATGCGGTTTTTGCGGAAAGCGATAGTCATTGCGGTGCGCTTTTTGACGATGAACAGCACCAGGAACGGCAGCACGGCAAAGGTGATCAGGGTCAGCGGAACGTTGACGGTACAGAGGATAATAAACGAACCCAGAATGGTGACCAGCGAGATAAACAGGTCCTCAGGACCGTGGTGAGCAAACTCGGAGATATCCATCAGGTCGTTGACGATACGGGACATGATGACACCGGTTTTGTGCTCGTCAAAGTAGGAAAACGGCAGCTTCTGCAGGTGTTCAAAGACGTCGCGGCGCATATCTGCCTGCATCCGTACACCGACAACATGTCCCTGATACTGCATGATGTACTGCATGATGGTCTGGATGATGTAGATGACCAGCAGCGCAGCCGACCAGCTCAAAATCAGCTGGAGGTTTTTGTCTGGGATATAGGTGTTGATAATATCACGGGAGATGACCGGATACATCAGATCGCAGCTGGCCGCAATCAGCGCGCACACCATGTCCAGCAAAAACAGCTTCCAGTGTGGTTTGTAGTAGTGGACAAACGATTTCAACATAAAAACACACCCCTTTTATTTTTTGTACCCATGTTTTTACATGATACACTATTTTCAGTTTTTTTGCAATCCCATGAAATGCTTGACAGAAAGTTGTAAACCGGTTATCATTGAATTAGCATAAACTAACTATGGTATGGAAGGAGCATGTGCATGATTGTCTGTGGAGAAAAACTGGAACGCGGCGAAAAGAAGGCGTTTTCGCTGCCCATCAAAGGCGGGATGCCGCTGACAGGGATGGCTGTCTGTGGAGAGAAGGAGGGCAAAACACTGCTGATCACGGCGGGAGTCCATGGGTGCGAATATGTGGGCATTCAAGCGATGCGCCGTTTGACCGAACAGATCCAGCCAAAGGGACTGTGCGGACAGGTGCTCATCCTGCCGCTGGTCAACCGCTCCGGTTTTCTGGCAGGAGCAAAGCAGCTGGTGCCGGAGGACGGCAAGAATCTCAACCGTGTTTTTCCTGGAAAGGAGGACGGCACGTTGTCCGAACGGATTGCCTGGGCAATCGAAACGCAGCTGTATCCATTGGCAGATTTCCTGTTGGATCTGCATGGAGCGGACATCAATGAGCAGATTGTTCCGCTGGCATTCTTCCCAACGGCAGCAGGAGAGGAGGTTTGCAGCCTTTCCCGCGCAGCGGCATCGTCGCTGTCGCTGACGATGCGGGTGTGCTCCACCAGTAAAAACGGGCTGTACAGCTGGGCTGCACAGCGGGGAATCCCAGGTCTGTTGGTGGAACGAGGTGGTCTGGGCCGTTGGTCGGAGGAGGAAGTGAACCAGTGCCTCGAAAATGTGTATGAGCTGATGGGATTTTTACAGATGCTGCCGGAGCAACCGACCAAATCAAAACAGCGGGAAATCGTCCGCGCAGTGTATGAGCAAGCAAAGGCAGACGGATTTTGGTATCCAGCAATCAAAGAGGGTCAGATTGTCCAAAAAGGACAGCTGCTTGGCAGATTGGAATCGGTGGACAGTGATGAGGTGTGGGAATATCGCGCCGAATTTGACGGCGTGGTGATGTACTACACCTTGTCGCTGGGAGTGCGCAGGGAGGACCCGCTGGTCGCCTACGGAAGCGAACGGGCAGAATAATTTTACTGTTATCGTATTTTCTAGTGAAATGGCTGGGCAGCCGGCAGAATCTGTGGTAGAATAAGGATAGAAAGATACTTTTTGTGAATGAGGAAGGAGGCTACCCTCATGACAAAAAACAACCTTAGGCTCTACAACATTCTGTTTCCCATCTGGCTGTTCTGGCTGTGGCCGACGGTGATCTGGCTCATTATTCTGCCGGCAAACTTTGTCATCGACACGCTGGTGCTGGTGATTGCGCTCAAAGTGCTGCACATCGGACAAGCGTTTGCCGTGTGGAAACGTTCCATCGTCAAGGTGTGGCTGATCGGCTTTGTCAGCGACTTTCTGGGTGCGGCACTCATTCTGGCGATCATGCTGCTGCTGGACGCGGTGGGTTCGCCGCTGAACACCATTCTCTTTCCAGGTACGACCATCATTTCTATCCCAGGAGTGCTGCTCAGCGGTGTATTGATCTATTTTTTCAATCGGAAGCTGTCTTTTGGCAGGCAGGAGCTGACCGCCGTGCAGATTCACAAGCTCAGTCTGGCGCTGGCAGTCTTTACGGCGCCCTATGCGATGATGATTCCACTGTACGGATAATCCCCGACGCACAAAGGAGGAAACGATGGTTCTGTCAAAACAACTCATGGTGACCCACGATGCCAGACTAACCAAGCTGAAGATCATGCCTAAATGTCAGAAAACTAAGCTCAGCTATCATTTGAAGATGTATGACCGTCAGAAGGAGCGCAACGTGACGCGCAAATTCTGCTTTTCAGGTGTAGCGGCGATCTCCTTTTCGCTCAACTACTTTGATAATCCGGTCGGCGCTGAGGTCTGCGGCTTCTATGAAATCTTTGATCGTCAGGCTAAGGAGGAGCTGCTTGAGCAAAACTTTGCTGCGAGAAAACAGGGCTTTTTGCAGCACGGCAACTATGCTTATGACCCGCTGGAGCAAAGCGACCTGCTCAACGAGCGGACGATGTTCGAGCGAGCACTGGCAAAGCTGGATGGCTATCGGCTGTTTGAACAGCAGACGACCGGCGGCATCTATCGGATTCTGGCAAAAAAGTGGGAGGTTCGCTGACACAGCGCAAATAAACTTCCTTCCTATCAAGAAAAGAACAAAACAAAAAGGTTCGGTAAATATTCCCGAACCTTTTTTCTCCCTATTAAAGATAGACCGCAAACTCCTCGGAGGTTTCGTTTTCAAACTGAACCTGTTTGAGCAGCTCGACAAACTGGCGGCGGTATTCCTTGGGATCGGTGGCGTAGCAGTTGATGTGCTTGGCGCCCTCGATCAGACAAAGCTTGATGTTGGGATTGGCAGCGGCAATCTCCTGGCTCATCGAGGCAGGAACCAGCGGGTCGTCGGTGCCGTGGAACAACAGCACCGGCACACGGATAGCAGCCGCTGCTTTGACGGTGTTGACCTCGTCCATATCTGCGCCGCTGCGGGATTTGATGATCGACTTGACCAGCGGCAGCAGACGCAGCGCATTTTTGCCGCCGTGCTTTTCTGCGCGCAGCTCCATCAGGCTGTCAAAGTTGGAGAAAGGACAGTCCGCCACACAAAACAACGGTTTGTCCTCCATTTTGACGCTGGGAGAATTGGCTTTTGCCATGGTCAGCAACGCTGTGACCGCGCCCATCGACTCGCCCATCACACCGATACGCGCCCGCTCAAATCCGCTCAGCTGTGCATAGCGGCGGATTTCGCCCAGCCACTCCAGACTGTCGTCGCTTTCCAGCGCACCGAAGGTGATAAAATCGCCTTGGCTTTCGCCCTGTGCCTGCTGGTCTGGGACAAGGATGTTAAATCCAAGGTCGCGCAGCATCGGCAGATACTTGAGCACGCCGACCCACGGATAGTTGTAGGCGTGCAGGAACAGAATGTAGCGGTCGGTCTGGGAGGGAGCAAGATACAGACGTGCTGTCAGCTCCTGTCCGCGTTTATTTTTGAGGAACAGTTTTTCATATTTTAAGTCCATCAGTGCCGGATCAACATGATTGCGGTTGACCTCCTGGGTGAGTACGGCGCCATAGCTGATCGGCTTTGGACGGATTGCACTCAGGGCAAGCTTGACAGCGACCTGATGACGGAGCAGCAGGGCAAGCAGCAACAGTACAACAATCAAAATTAACGCAACAATGATTTGCAAATCGGGCATTTTATCACCTCTGAAATGTACAGGATACAAACTCATACGGATGTATTATATCATAAAGGGAGACTGAAATTTAAAACATTTTATGAAATCTTTCGCAATGATTTCCTAAATTTGTCATGAAAATAGACCGCCTGTGTCGAAAAACACAGGCGGTCTAAAAATGGAGAAAAGAAGGTGGAGTTCTGTTTTAGTCGAGGATGCGTCCGTCGGTGGAGATGACGGTCACCTGCCATGGAATCAGCTTGCCGGAGTCGGTCAATGCTTTTTTCAGTGCATTTTCCAGTCCGCCGCAGCAGGGAACCTCCATCCGCACCAGAGTGACGCTCTTGATGTCGTGATTTTTCAGAATGGCGGTCAGCTTTTCGGAATAGTCCACCGGATCGAGCTTGGGACAGCCGACCAGCGTAACGCGGTTTTTGATGAATTGATTGTGGAAGTCGGCAAAGGCAAACGGAGTACAGTCGGCAGCGATGAGCAGATGAGCGCCGTCAAAGAAGGAGGCATTGGCTGCAACCAATCGAAGCTGTACCGGCCACTGGGACAGACGGCTCTGCATCGGAGCGGTTGGAGCAGCGACCGCTTCGGCAGTCGGACGCTGGAAGGTTTTGGAGCGGGAGCCTGGACAGCCGCAAGGCAGAATCTCCGGCACAGGCTGGGACAGCTGCTGCTGTCTTGCCTTGACGGCGGCCTCATCATAGGCAGCTGCTTCACGCTCGATGATGCGGATGGCATCCACCGGACAGGCTGGCAGACAGTCGCCCAGTCCGTCGCAGTAGTCGTCGCGGATCAGCTTTGCTTTGCCGTTCACCATGGCGATGGCTCCCTCGTGGCAGGCTTTGGCACACAGACCACAGCCGTTGCATTTTTCCTGGTCAATCGAAACAATTTTGCGGATCATGTATAAAACATCCTTTCTTTTACAGAGGGTGTGTTGATTTTCTGTGTCTAGGATACTATAATCAAAGCAAATAATCTGTTGGAATTCCAACAAAACAGGAGGAAAAAGATGGAATTGGAAAAAGTATGTGCCGCGCCGCTGTTTGCGGGAATGAATCCCGAAGAGGTCAGCTCCATTTTGCAGTGTTTGCAGGCACAGAAGAAGGAGTATCAGCGCGGAGAAACGATCTTTCCGGTGGGAAAAGCAATCGACCGGATTGGATTGGTGCTGTCGGGCAGTGTGATGATCGAGCGGGACGACTACTGGGGCAATCGGTCGATTCTGGCTGCCGTCGGAGAAGGAGAAATCTTCGGGGAGACCTACGCCTGTCTGCCGGCACAGCCCGCAGACATCTGTGTGGTTGCGGCGCAGAAGGGAGAGATTCTCTTTTTGCAGGTGGGACGGATGCTGCGCACCTGCCAGAATGCCTGCCCGTTTCATGCGCGGCTGATTGCAAATCTGCTCGAGGTGTCGGCACAGAAAAACCGGCAGCTCAGCTTAAAGATGGATATCCTGTCCAAGCGAACCACCCGCGAAAAGCTGCTGAGCTACTTGTCATCCCAGGCGGTGCGGACAGGCAGCAGCAGTTTTTCCATTCCTTTTAACCGGCAGCAGCTGGCAGACTTTCTGTCGGTGGACCGCAGCGCCATGACGGTTGAGCTGGGAAAGCTCAAAAAGGAAGGGATCATCGACTTTGAGAAACATCAGTTCCGAATTCTGTGAGGATGGAATAGAGCTTGCCAGCATTTTGTTGGCAAGCTCCTGTTTTTTCTTGTGTTGATTGTCAGATGATGGTCTGTGTTGTTGGTGTAAATAGCAATGATTCTGGTATCTGCAATCCCGTTTCCTGTGTTTCCAGTCCGAAAGAAGGATCTCTTTCGGCTTTTGTTGTACAAGCCGTACTTGAAACCATGAGCAAGAAAACACTTAGTATCAGAGTCAAAAGTTTTTTCATGACACTTCCTCCTGTTTGATGATTACCAGTGTATGCTGTTTCAGGATCAAAAGCTAGTTCTTCGTTCTCCTTTTGAGGAAAAGGATACCTCCTGCGAGAAGGACCACGACCACAGCACCAACGCCAATCAGAACGCCGGAGCTGATACCATTGTCCGCGTTTGCAACGGCGCTCGTCAGAGCGGAGACGCCGGCGGCAAATCCGGCAGCGTCACTTTCGTCTGTGCCAGGCTGGAAGGCAGCTTCCAGTTCTTGTATCTGCCGGTTGGACAGCTGGACACCGGTCTGCTCACCAATGTCGATCAAGACGCTGCCGGTTTTGCCAAAATAGGTGATGTAGATGGCATCTTGAAAGTAATATTCCAGCTTATTTTCCCACAAAGCGTAAATCTCGTCGTAATCGAGTTCTTTGTCGCGGCGAAGCACCGAGTTTTCCTCTTCACTTTCCCAGTAAAAGTCTACACAGAGATAACCGGAAAAAACCTCGTGTAGAGGAAGTACTGCCTGCTCAATCGCTTCGTCGGAGACGTCGCCGTTGGCGTTGTAGATGGCGGTCACATAGTCGCCGGTACTCTTTCCTGCCATGCTGCACAGGGCGTCAAAGACGCCAGCCATTCGGTAGTAGGCATTCGGTGCATCCTCGCGGCAGAGCACCTCGGTCAGAGCGGCGGCATCAAAGTTTGGCAGAACGTCGCTGCCCACGTGGATGTATCCTTCGTTGGTATCGCTCAGATAGAGGATGCACACCGTGTCCTCGGCGATGTTTTCTTCCAGCGCTTCCTTTGCAGCGTCGAAGGAATCATAGCCGCTGCTCTCCAGCGATTGCCACGCCCAAAGATAGATGTTGCATTCATACTTTTGTGCGAAGCGGTCAAAGCGAGACATGAGGTGTTGAAATCCGTCGGCAGCGACCTGTCCCGTTACACCAAAGGAGGAAAGTCCCTCGATATAATCGCCGGTTTCAAAGGTGCGGTGGATTTCAGAATTTTCATCCTCGGCAAAGACCGGCTGACAGAGCAGAGTGAACGAAAGAAGCAGACAGGTCAGCATGTACAGCATTTTTTTCATCATGGATTCCTCCTTTTATCTGCAAAAGCGGAAGCTTGTGTGAACAGTCTATACTTTTAATATAGACTGCAGTAGAAAGAAAGTCAACCTCGGAGCGGATAAATGAAGAGACTTTTGTAGGAATTTATAAAGCCCGTTTCCTTTCCTCAATAATATTGCCAAAGGGAGAGAACGCGGACAGCAAAAAAAGGTAGGAAAGCATTTGGGGAAGTTTTGCAAACTCAGCAGATGGAAAAGGGTGCAAAACATAAGCAACGGCAGCAAAAGGGTCGACAAAGGCCGGATTGTGGCGGGAACCCTCCTTCAAACCAGCGCATAGGTTGAGAGTGTAGACGATACTGTCTGCGACTATGAGAAAAAGGAGCGGTGAAAAGAGATGCTGTTTCAACCGTGTAATAATGACACCAGCAACGGCTGCGCGGTATTTACCGACCAGCCGATCTCCCTTGCCATGGCGTATGTAGCACGTCAGGAGTGGCAGGATCTGTACGAGACCGGACTGGGACTTTCGCGCGGCACCATCTTTGCCCAGCTGGATAAACCGTTTGAGAGGGAGGGAACAACGACAGATGGCACAAGATAGCACACGACAGACCCTGATCAAAAGGGTACAGATGTACGAATTTGCGCTGACCGAAGCAAACCTCTTTCTGGACACCCATCCTGACAATCAGGAGGCGCTGGCCTACTATAAAAAATACAGCGAGCTGCTGCAGCAGGCCAAAGCGGAATATATCAGCCGCTATGGTTTGCTGGAACCAGGCGTGATGGAAGGCGACACCCGCTGGCGCTGGGTCGATGACCCATGGCCATGGGAAATGCAGAAGGAACAGGAGGAGGCATAAGAGATGTGGAGCTATTCCAAGAAACTGCAATATCCGGTTAATATTAAGACTCCGAATGCCGCTGCGGCAAAGGTGATTATCTCTCAGTTGGGAGGCCCAAACATGAATACCTTACAATAAGAGCCAGTGATCCGTGTGAAATCACTGGCTCTTTGTACGTTTATAGATAATAATAGATTTCGATGCTGTCCTCCTTGCGGTCAAAGACGATCTTTTCGATGAAGGAGCGCAGCAGGCGGTTCTTTTCGTCCTCCGGTGTGGATGGACTCATCAGTGCCGGCAACAGTGCACGCACTTTGTCGGTCAGCCGGCGGCGGCTGTCGTCACCGGAATCAGTGGAAGGAAGCAGCGTGTCCAGCTGGCCCTGCAGCTGCTGGATGGTAGCGGTGAGCTTTTCCTTGTTGTGGCGGTACTCTTCGAGGGTGTCGATGCCCGCCTCGTATGCTTCGCGGATGCGCACGAGTTTCATCTGCTCCCGCTCGATTTGACTTTGCAGAAGGTTTGCCGGATCGACCGTTTGTATTGGCTGCCGGACGTTTAACAGGAAGGTTCCGTTTTCCATGTCCGCCTGAATGGTGGCCAGCACCCACTGGGTCAGATAGTCCCGCTTGATCGAGTGGGACTCCTTGCACCGGCCGCGGGCATAGGCGTTGCACTGCAGATACCCGACCTGGCTGTTGACCAGCGTCGAGCCACAGCTGCTGCACCGGACCAGTCCTCGCAGCGCAAATTCGCGGCCAGGCTTGACCACCGACTTGGCCTTTTTGTGGTAGATGGTTTTGAGCTGTTCGATGCGCTGCTGGGCAGCTTCCCAGTCCTCAGGACGGATCAGGGCCTCGTGTTCGCCGTCGGTGAGGATGGCGGTCGCGGGCAGCGTGGATCGCCGGACCTTTCCGCTGGGGTTCCAGTGGATTTTGCCCATGTAGACAGGGTTGCGCAGAATATATTCGATATTGCGGCTTTCCATCCGGTTGCCGAAGCGGGTGCGCACCTGCATCCCGTCGAGCTTTCCTGCAATCTCCCGATAGCCCATGCCGGACAGAAAATCCGAATAGATCATCTGCACCAGCGGCGCGGTGTCAGGGTCGGGGAGATACTTTTTGTTCTCGATGCGGTAGCCGAAGGGAGCATAGGTCAGCGGCTGACCTCGATGTGCTTTCTCGGTCATGCCGCGGGTGACTTCCTCCGCGAGGTTGACACTGTAAAATTCGTCCATCGCCTCGATGATCGCCTCGGTGATGATTGACATTTTGTCATCGCCCAGGTACTCGCTGATCGAGATGACCTCGATGCCCAGCTCCTTGCGCAGCATCGACTTGTAGACGATGCTGTCCTGCCGGCTGCGAGCAAAACGGGAGTATTTCCAGACCAGAATCGCATCAAAAGGTTTTGGCTTTTTCTTGGCGGTGGCAATCATCCGCAGAAACTCGGGACGTTTGGTACTGTACCGGCCGGAGCGTCCTTCCTCCTCAACAAAGATGTACTCCTGCGGCAGCACAAAGCCATTGTTTTTGGCGTAGCGGCGGATCTGGTTTAGCTGGCTGTCGGGAGAATATTCGAGCTGATCGTCGGTGGAAACGCGGATGTAAGCGGCGGCAATTTTCATCAAATACCACTCCTTTTCCTTTAAAACAGGGTATGCGGTTGCAAGCCTGCAAAAGAAGTGGTATAATACAAGTTGCGAGGCTGGTATTATACAAACTTCGTTTGTAGGCCGGTTTATTGTAAAGACCGCTTTCTGTGCGCCAACACAGAGGGCGGTTTTTTATTTACTCTTGAGAGTATTTATCATAAATAGAGTTTACATAAGGCAAGAGTTCAGGATCTATCTGAACAATAGCATATGGGGAAATGAACATATTCAGACAAGCATCACCGGCATTGATGATACGTTGAATCAGGTCAGCCTTTCTGGTACACTTGATACAGAGATCAGAAAATTCACCAGAGCGCAGGATGGACTTCAATGTATCAAAAGAATACATTTTATCAATAATCAGTGAAGGATTTACCGATTCGATGAGTAGTCCTGATTTTAAAAGTTTGTCAATATCAATGGAACGGGTGATAACATGTTCTGACGCATCACCATTGCAATAATTCATAAAAACACGGCGAGCTTTTTTCGTTAGAGATTGAAGCCGTTGCTCGATCTCTTCTGGGATACCAAACAGCTGATCCTCTTTATCCAATGCACCTGTATACAGAGCAAACTTTAAAATATGTTTGCAAGGCTTTTTATTATTTTCAAAGTCTTTGCATGTACAGGAATGCAGAGAGGTTTTATAAATATTTCCAGTGGAACCTTTCACAAAGGCCACGCCATAGTTGTTGATTGATTTAATCTCAAGATCTTCGGCTTTTGCTCGTGCCAAACGAGACCGTGTAGCAGATGAACAGAGAATATCACTAGTCCAAAACTCATAGATATAATTGGAAGGATACAGCGGATCAGTTGTATTATCTTTGAGGGTTAAGTATAGGCGTTCATCGTCAGGAGTGGGGCGAGAATTTTCTACAGAATTCTTTTTGTAGACATAATACGCAAACCCACCTGCAATCGCCGCGAAAAGTAAAATAGCCCAATACTTGGATAATAACGCAATAAGAATAGAGAGGACCACAAGTCCTATTATGATATGCATAACAACCTCCTCAGATTGACATTTTTTGCCAATCTATTATAATAGTAATTGAGAAGGTTGTGTGAAGGAGACACATTGCTTTCTTCGACCGTTGCCGGAGTAGCAGTCCGGTAGCGGTCTTTTTATTTTACAGAACTTGTAAAAGCAACCGCTTTTCCGAGGATTCGCACACTTTCCAGTTCATCACCTTCCAGATTGATTGGAAGGAAAGCGGGATTTTCTGCTCTTAACTGCAAACGACCAGGCATTTTATATACACGTTTTAAAGTGGCTTCATTGTCAATAAGTACGGCAGCAATTTCGCCGTCGTCCACATCTGGTTGCTGGCGGATATAGACGATATCACCGTCTAAAATACGTGCACCGATCATGCTGTCACCCTTGCAGCGCAAGGCAAAATCAGCCTGGATATACTCAGGAACCTTGACCATTCCCTCGACGTTCTCTTCTGCAAGAATCGGCTTTCCACAGGCAATTTCCCCAAGGAGAGGAACCGAATAGGTTGTTGGAAGTGGAATGATATTTTCAGCATTAGAAAACAGAGGTTTTTGAGGGGCGACTTCGTCCGTCCAACCCATCAAGTAGGCTGGAGTGGTTCGCAGAATAATCGATAATGGTTCAAGTATTTTACCTGGCATTTTTTCTATTTCTCCTTTTTCGTACCGATAAATGGTAGCAGGAGAGACATTAAGATATTCTGCAATCGTTTCAGCTGATAAACCAAGTTCTTTTCGGCGTTGTTTCATTCGATTGCCGGTCGTTGTTTCCATAGCAGCACCACCTTTAACCTTATAATAACATTTGTATTGCATTTTTGCAATATTAGCGAGAAAAAATAATTGCATTTTTGCGAAAACAGTATTGACATACTGCGAACAGAGTGGTATTCTAAAATAAAAAAACTCGCAATAATGCGAGAAAGGAGACGGTGAACATGGATACTGATAAACTGCGTGAAGCAATCCAAAAAAGTGGGTATTCAATAGAAATAATTGCTGGAAAAATTGGTATTAATCCAAGTACTTTCTACCGAAAATTGAAGAATCATGGGAATTCATTCTCTATTGGAGAAATGCACGCATTGCAGGAGATTCTGGGTTTAACAACTGAAGATGCAATCAATATTTTTTTGCCTGATAACTCGCAATAATGCGAGAAAATAACAATAATCACCAATATTACAAGAATACTGGTGATGGAGGAGAAGGGGTGATGAATGGTGGATATTGTATTTTTTATTATCCTGATTGTATCAGCAATCATAGGAAATGCTGTAATAAAAAAGATAGATCATGAGAAATCTATGATCTATCATATCTGGAGCATTTTTATATGTCTTTTGGGCTGCGTTTTATTATATTTTAGGCTGATATGATGCAAGAGCCTGGCTGATTTCAAGAAATTGAGAGTGAGCATCTTCCCAATTTCCAGAATAAATCATTTCGTCTAAGATAGAAATCTTTTCCCATAAAAATCGAGGAGCAGCCGAGTATATTCTACCGATAGAAATGCTATATGATTCTGTATTTGATTCTCCATTATGATAAATAACTTGTCCAGTACTGGAAAGATAGTCTTCGATAATTTTTAGTTTGGATGCGGTGGACATCTCAATTTTTTTCATTTTAGTTTGATGGTGGTTGTTTATGATTGCTGTCAAAATCGGAGAAATTATCGCAACGATTAACGCAATCCATGCAGCTAAAGCACTTGCATCCATTTGATTAAAATTCATAGTTACTCATCCTTTCTGTACTGATCGTATATGGATTCAACTTACATGGGGGTAGATTGAATAAATTATAGCACAGGAGAAGGGGAAAGAAAACCATTTCAAGATCTTTGAGGCTTTGTTCTCATAGGACAACCCGCCAGAACCATATCATACACCAGGAGGTGACATTATGGCGAGAAAAGAGCTGACTTCCAGAACCTGCATCCGGCTGCCGGACGGAACGGTCCTGCCGGTGAGCACCATCCACGATGTCGGCGGCCCGAATATGCGGGTGGAGCACCATCTGCCGCCGGAGGAGTGGGAGCGGATGATGCAGACGATGATGAAGCGCACCGGCGAGGTGATGTCGGATTACTACAATGCGCACAGACTTACATAAGGGAAAGGACGTTTCCAATGATCAGAAAAATCGAGGAGATTCCAAAAGAGGAGCTGCAGCGTGAAGCCGCCTTTGTTGCCGCCGTAGCGGAGGGACTCAAAAGGCAGCCGGAGGGAAGAATTGTCATGATCGACTGCCCGTGCGGCGGGAAGATCATGGCAATCCGCAGCGAATACGACGGCCACCGCACCACGATTGCCAAGTGCAACAGCTGCCAGCGGGAGGTTCGCGGCAGCAGCGGTGCGCTGGACGCCTACGAAAGGAGCGGTGGACGATGAAACTCAAGTGCATCGCTGCTCTGTGCAAAGGCAGAAAGATGGTGTGCATCCACTCGGACAATAACAGCCAGTATGTGGGAGACGGAAGCGCCTGCTATCTGGTGCCTGGGGAACTGACGCTGGACAGAGACAACGTCCTCATCATCTTCGATGTGCCGGAGGACAAGCAGGACAGCTGGACGATCAGCAGCACCGGCTTTCCTCAGACAATCAGCATGGCGGACGTGCTGGAAGGGGAAGAGCAGGCGCTGATCTATCCCATCGAGTTGTGCTGCGGCGAGAGCACCTACCGGATTATCAAAGATTCCTGTGGGATCGCTGCCATCGACACCCGATACCTGGCGCCGCTCGCCGATCTGAAAAAGGGTACCAGCTACTATATCCGCAGGACGGACGATGGGGAGGAGTACATCGCAGTGAAAGCGGGTCTGATGCTCATGGCGGTCATTCGGGCGAGCAATGAGAGCATCTTTCATCAGCGCTTTTTGGACAACCTTCGGGACCTGCAGCGCGAGTGCAGCCGATGGATCAGTCTGCACAAGGAGCGCGACCCAGACGAAACGCAGCTGTACATCGACCCAGAAACGGGGGAAGTCGAAGAGGAGGGAGAATCGTGTTTGAACTGATATTCGTTAGCCTGGTGTTGTTTGGTGGGATGATCCTGTTGCCGGCACTTTATGAGCTGGGCTTGTGGCTTCATCGCCGCAGATGTGTCCGAAAGCTGCGGGCCTTTGAGAAGGAGGTGCGCAGCCATGCGAATCACGATCGGGAAGCGTCCTGAAACACATTTCCCTTTTGGACAGGTAGAGCGCACTGCCTGCATCGGTTGTATCAATCGGGGAAAGGATTGTGCAGATTGTGACTATAAGGCACTCTACGACGGAGCCGATGAGGCCATCAGGGAGAGTTATTACAGACAGTACCATGCAGTGTGTCAGGAGCGACGGAACAAGGTTCATAAAGCAATCTCCCGCCACATGAAAGAGAAACAGAAGAAACGGTGGTGAGAAGATGAACAGAGAAGCAATCGAAAAGCTGCTGTCTGAACTTGGTTTTTCCGGAAAAGGTCTGGATATTGCAGCGGATGCCATTGAGCTGCACAAAGAAGGAATGTCGATGATGGAGCTCTACCGGTTGATGGGACGGACACGCAGCCTGGGTACCTGTACGGTATCAAACAAGCTGCATGGAGCGATCAGCCGCGCCTGGGAGCGGAGAACCGAGGCGATGGAGCAGCTGTTTGATGTTTACCTGCTGTGCCGACCGCCCAGAAACCGTGCGTTTTTACTGCGGGTAAAGCGGCACCTCAAAGAAAAAGCGCCGGCATCGGCGGCCACCGATCCCAGCGCAAAGAAGAAAGATTAAACTATCCATATCATAACACAAACGGAGCGAAAGGGGAAGATGCCAGATGAAAAAAGTGGTGCTGTTGGTTTGCCTGCTTTTGCTGCTGACCGGCTGTGGACAGCAAAGGGAGCAGCCAACAGACGAGCCGGTCGTTCTGATATTGGCAGAGCAGCCGTGAAGATCACCGAAGGGTGCTGTGTTCTGCAGACAATGGACGGCAGCTTTCCTGCATGGGGAACGCTCGGTCGAGTGATCGAGCTGCACGACAGCCGCTGCTTTGTACGGTGGCAGGGACAGCAGGGACGTCCGATCGGGGACGTATCACCTCACCAGCTGCTCTATGCCGGAGTGCCAAACCAGTATGGCTTTCGGTATTCGCTCCGAGTGGAGCTGGTGCGGGAATCCTTCGAGCGATATAAGCGGCGCATCGGCTGCCCGCAGCACTTCCCGCCCAGCGACCGGCAGAGAAAGGACTTTGAAAGAGAGATGGACGTGCTGTTGTTAAAGGGCGGGTACCAGCCGGAGGAACTTTTCGGGCCAATCGAGCAGGTCCGAATCTCAAACCGATAAGATAAACCGAGGGCGGCATCATGCCGCCTTTTTAGCAGCACGGAATGGAAGGAGGGGAAAAGATGCGTCGGGTTATCCGTAATACCTATGCAGGGGCAGTGTGTGAGCGGGAAGTCTATGATATTTCGGAGCTGACCCGAAACGTCAAAGCGGCCAAACCGCCAAAACCGCGCTTCCAGACCGAGGAGGAACGGGAGCAGCACAAGCTGGGGATCTCCCGCCGCCGGCACGCAAGGCTGGTCAATGCAAACTTTTCCCCGACCTCACTGTACAGCACCCTGACCTTTTCCAATGAATATGAAGTACATACCTTTGACGAAGCAAAGCGCATCCGCGAAAACTTTATCCGCCGACTGAAACGTGCCTGTCCCGAGGCGCGGATCATGGCATATCTGGGCAGAGGAAAGGCCACCAACCGCATCCACCTGCATATGCTGTCCGAGGGTGTGCCGGAGGAGTTGATCCGCCGCCAGTGGTATCTGGGCTGCGTGGTCAGAATCGAGCACCTGCGGGAGCATAACTATTATGACGGCGTCGATCACGGGCAGGACTACACCGGTCTGGCCAATTACCTCTTTGACCACTGGACGCCGGAACAGGGTGGCCACCGCTGGAAGCCTACCAAAAACCTGAGACAGCCGGAGCGGGAGAAGCCGAAGGAAATTAAGCGCCAGTATTCCGAGCAGAAGCCGCCCAGGGCACCGAAGGGATATGTCCTGGTCGAGAGCAAAGCGACAGGGTACGGTTATCTCTACTTTAAATATGTAAAGATACCGCCAAAAAGAACCAGAAAGAAAACCGAACACGAAAAAATGAGGAGCTGAGACGGAATCGGCTCTGACAAGCCTTGTAAATATGTAACGTTTCAGGGCGAAGGGAAGATATGAAAGGGAGGATCGAGATGAGTGGAACTAAATTAAGAATCAGTACAGCAAACAGAAGTGCAGTCTTTCGCTTTGAAGAGGAACAGGTGGCAGACTGGCATTTTTCTCAGCTGGTTACAATGCTGATGAGTTATCTGGATGAAGAACCTGAAAATGAAGATGCAGAGGCTCAAGAGGACTCAGATTTATCACCAGAACAGGAAAATAAGGAATCATCCAATCATGAACTGCTCTCAGAAAAGTGCCAAGAAATGGTAAACGATGAGCGTGCAACTGAGGTAAAAGGCTTCGTGTATATGAAGTGTCCAAATTGTGGAAGCATCCATGGAGCAAACCTTAAAGATTGGAGCACACATTACAGATGTAAAGAGTGTGGGGAGTTAATAGCCTTTCAAAACCTGAGGAGCCTTTATGTCGACTGTGAGTGTGGAAAGAAATTTTATTATAAAACAAACTTGAAGGTTCCAATGTTTGACATTCCTTGTTTGGCTTGCGGTAATCCGGTAGCGGTTTATTATAACGAGAAAAAAGAAAGCTACCAGACAATCGGTGTAAGAAGGTAATAACATGAGAGTCGGGAGAACCGAAGCGGATGAGCAGAAGGCAGTGATCCAATGGTGCATCCTGATGGAAAAGCGATGGCCGGAGCTGGAATATCTCTATCATGTCCCGAATGGCGGCAGCCGAAACAGGATTGAAGCGGCCAACCTCAAAGAGGAGGGAGTGAAAGCCGGCGTTCCGGATCTGGAGCTTCCGGCTGCACGGGGGAACTATACCAGCCTGCACATTGAGCTGAAGCATGGAAACAACAAGGTCACGGCAGATCAGGACAGATTCCTGAAAGCCCTGCGAAGAATGGGAAGATGTGCCGTTGTCTGCTATGAAGCAGAACCGGCGATACAGGTCCTGTCCGAGTATCTGCAGTTAAAGCCAGGGCAGCATCTTTCCTGCGATGTACTGCCGGAATATCCCATTTTGAAATAAAGGAGCGAACGCCATGAAAGTTATCATCAAAGAGCCAGGACAACGTCCGAGAGTGACTGAAATCGAAAACAGTCTGTCCGAATTACAGCAGGCGGTGGGAGGGTATATCGAAACGGTTATCTTCGCAGAGGACTGCTGCATCATCTGCAACGAGGAGGGAAGGCTTCAAGGGCTGCCGTATAACCTGACATTCTGCGGGGTTTCCTTTGTGGGGACAATCCTTTTTGTCGGGGTAGCGGGGGATGAATTTGCCGATCTGAGCGAGCAGCAGGTGGAAATACTGCTGAAGCAGATGGAGGGAAAGTAAGGTGGGGGAAAGGGAAAAGAAAGGACGTGATGCCGTTGACCTACGAACAGAAAATCGAGTGGCTGAAAAGTTATCGGGCACTGGATGCCAAAATCGAAAGCCTGACCGAAGATTTGCAGGTGTGGAATGCGCGGGCGACCAAAATCACCGCAAGCATCTCACAGGAGCCAAAGGCAGCCGGTAGCGGTGACCAGCTGCAGAGGTGCATCGATCAGATCTGTGAGCTTCAGACGGAAATCGCCCAGGAGATGGAGAAGCTGAGGCAGCGCAAGCAGCAGATCGAGGTGGCGATCCGCGCGCTGGATGGAAAAGCCTATCGGGATATTCTTTGGTACCGGTACATACAGGGAATGACAGTTGAGGAAACGGCAGACAAGGTAGGGTATTCTCCAAAACAAATCAGCAGAAAACACAAAATAGCCGTTGAAAGATTAAAATGTCCTGGAATGTCCCATGTCAAGTGTGATATACTGTAAACTGAAGAAAGTGGGAAGATCAAAGGAACACCTCCTTGGTTTTGAGTTTTTGAATTCTCCTTAAAACGCGAAAACCGCCTGCCCGAAAGGACAAGCGGCTTTTGTGTTGGATTATTTTTTATCTTCACCTGGCATCGGACCGTATTCCCGTTCCATTGCTTCTTTGGTGATGATCCATTGTTTGCCAAACTTTTTTACATCGATGTTTTCTTTGAGTTTTCCGTAGGTAACGGCTTTGCGCAGGGTGCTTTCATTCAGGCCCCAGAGGTCAGTTGCCTCCTTGAAGGAAAGCAACCCTTCAAACGGGTTATTCATTAAGATTTCTCCTTTCGGAAACTGAGAATCAGACAGACGGCGAGAAGAATAAATTTGATCCAGTCCAGGATGGATGGATTTGCAAAATCACCGTCGAGAATGTTTAGAATTATCAGAGCAACAAGCAGAGTACGAAGTGTTTTGACTTTCATTTTCTTCGTGGATGTGGTATAATAAAAGCCCCGAGAGGGGGCGGGAGTTTCCTCCCGCCTGGACTTACTTTTTTCTTCGTTTCTTTTTTCCTTTGAGCTGGCGGGCTGTGAGGATTAAAACGAGGATTTCAAGTAAGTCCTTTGTTATTTCCAACAGACTTTTTATTTGTTCATCCACTATGTTCACCTCCTTTCATTGATTATATTATATCACTATATCGTGATATTGTCAATGTTTTTTTACAACAAATCGCTTAATTATGCGGATTTTTTATATTTTTTGAGCCGGATTTCTTTTGGAAAGACCGGCTTTTTTCATGCCGTTTTCCACCTTGCCCCGAGAAAGGTGAAACGATAAATGCTAGAAACAAACCGAATTTACAACACAGATTGCCTTGCCGGAATGCAGGCAATCGAGGACAAGTCGATCGACATGATTTTGTACGACCTGCCGTATGGTGTCACAAGCTGCCGCTGGGACAGTGTGCTGCCGTTCGATCAGCTATGGGCGCAGTATGAGCGCATCATCAAGGACAACGGCGCCATCGTGCTGACGGCGATCCAGCCATTCACGACAGCGCTCATCCAGAGCAACCGCAAACTGTTCCGGTATTGCTGGTACTGGCACAAAAACTGTCCGACCGGCTTTGCCAATGCAAAGAAGCAGCCGATGCGCTGCATCGAGGATGTGGTGGTGTTTTATAAAAAGCCGTCGGTCTATCATCCGCAGGGGCTGATTCGGTTGGACAAGCCGAAGTGTCACAAGGGAAGCAGCAAGAGAAATGGGGAAGTTTACAGCCACGGACTGACATCCGATTATGTAACTGAGTATATCAACTATCCCCGCAATCTGCTGGATATTCCCTGTGAGCGCGGCCTGCATCCGACACAGAAACCGGTGGCACTGTTCGAGTATCTCATCCGCACCTACACCGATGAGGGAGCGATTGTGCTCGACAACTGCATGGGCAGCGGCACCACGGCGGTGGCCTGCATCCGCAGCGGCCGCAATTACATCGGGTTTGAGCTGGATGCAAAACACTATGAAACTGCCTGCAGGCGTGTCGAGAACGAGAGCAACTAACCTGTGTGTTGTCGCGTGTATAAACTAAAGCATCACAGCAAACCAAAGCGCGATACAGCGTCCAGGCTCAGCCTGGTAGGTACTTCCTGGACTATGGGGGAGGTGCGGGTCGGAATAGCGCGCGCCCCGACCCGCTGCAAGTGCAAAAAAACAGGGTAACAAGGTAACAAACCAGAGAATTAGAATTTTGCAGGCACATGAGATGTAGACAGAACCGTTTGGAAGTGAAAAAATGGATTAGAAATTTGTTACATTGAGGTGGGAGTTTGGGTAACAACATCAGAACAAAAACAATCGACGGAAAAACTTGCGTTCCCACCTCCTTTTTGACCGAAATTTTCGGGGTCAGCTCCAAGACACTGGCCAGCTGGGCGAAGGACGGCTGTCCGAAGGCAGACCGCGGCTGGTGGCCGATCCGGGAGGTCATCGCCTGGCGGATGGATGGCAGCGGGACCGGGGAGGATCTGGAGAAAATGAGTCTCAAAGACCGCAAGCTCTACTGGGAAGCGCTGCTCAAAAAGGCGCAGACCGAAAACAGGGAGCTTGAAAACGGGATCAAGCGGGGAGACTATATCGAAAAACAGGTGGTAGCGGATGAGCTGACCGCCTTTTTTGTTGCCTTAAAACAGGCACTTTTGCTTCTTCCCCGAAAAATCGGCATCCTGGCATCCAAGTCTGTGGAGCTGGATGTCGCGAAAGAGATGGAACACGAAGTAAGTGAGGTGGTACAAGATGTACTCGCGGAATGGAGTCAAGGTAAATTATCCGAGCTGGATTCTGGACAGTATGAAAACACTGAAGCCGCCCGAAAGAATGACGGTCAGTGAGTGGGCAGATCAAAACAGGGTGATACCGGCCGGAACCTCCAACCAGCCCGGACGCTGGAAAACGGAGAGAACCCCGTATCTAAAAGGCATTATGGATGCCTTTTCGGATGACCGGATCGAGGAAATTGTTTTTATCAAACCGACGCAGGTCGGCGGCACCGAATCGATCCTCAATATTCTGGGGTATATCGTCGATCAGGACCCGGCATCGACACTGGTGGTCTATCCCTCCGATACACTGGCCGAGGATATTTCCAAAAACCGCATTCAGCCCATGCTGCGAGCAACAAGGCCGCTGGCAGAGAAGTTCCGGGAGGAGGACAGCAAGCTGCTGGCACTGCAGTTTGAGAATATGTACATCCCGCTCACCGGTGCCAATTCGGCAGCGTCGCTTTCTTCGAAGCCGATTCGATTTGTGCTGCTCGATGAGGTGGACAAATATCCGCCCCGTTCCGGCGGCGGCAAGGAGGCCGACCCGATTTCTCTGGCAAGGGAGCGAACCAACACCTTTGCATACAACAAGAAGATCTTTATCACCTCCACGCCTACCCTAAAGACCGGCGCAATCTGGAAAGAATGGGAGAGCTGCACGCGGCAGCTCTATTTTTATGTTCCTTGCCCTCATTGTGGGAAGTTCCAGCGACTGCGCTTCCAGCAAATCAAGTTTATCAAAGAGGGCACCAAGACCGAACGTGCCGAGTCGGCTTATTATGAATGCCCCTATTGCCAGTCGCAGCTCTTTGATGCGGACAAACACAGGATGCTTAAACAGGGCCGCTGGATGAACGAGGAGGAGATGGGCGGCAAAAAGCAAAGCCCGAAAAAGACCGGATTTTCGCTCAATGCCATCTATTCGCCCTGGCTGTCCTTTCGGGATGTGGCCTATAAGTGGCTGGATGCGCAGGGAGATCAGGAGAAGATGCAGAACTTTGTCAACTCCTGGCTGGGAGAGCCGTGGGAGGATGTAGAGAGTACAGCGAAAGAAGATTTGATTTTTAAAAATCAGGGACAGTATACCCGAGGAATCGTTCCGGACTGGGCGCAGATTATCACCTGCGGAGTGGATGTGCAGCGAACATGCCTGTATTACACGGTGGATGTCTGGGGGCAGGGCAAGAAGATCTACAACATCGATCACGGATGCATCCCAGGGACTGACTTCAACACTCTATGGGATGTCATCAACCAGACCTACTATGACCAGAAGGGAAAGGACTGGTATATCGATCTGGCACTGATCGACTCCGGTGACCAGACCGACCTTGTGTATGATTTCTGCTACATCCATAACCCATTGACGATTCCGGTAAAAGGTGCATCCAATCCGATTCCGTCCCGTTATCGTGTCTCAATCATCCAAAAAGAGGACAGCGTTGCGCGGGGACTCAACCTTGTCATCTGCGACGGCAGCTATTACAAAAGCATGATTTATGCAAAAATCAACGCGCAGGACGGCAGCTGGCAGGTGTTTGACGGGGTGGATCAGGAATACTGCGACCAGGTCACCAGCGAGCACAAGGTGTTTGAGCGCAAAAACGGGGTGGACAGCTGGGTGTGGAAGAAAAAGACCAGCACCGCCGACAACCATTATCTGGACTGTGAGGTATATGCGGCCTGCGCAGCGGATCTGATGGGCGCTTTTGCTCTGCTTGAGGAGCAGCCAGAGCCGGCAGCGGAAGAACCGACCTATCAACGGGAGCAGGACGAGGAAGAGAACTGGTTTGGCAGTGAGGACGATTTTGATATAGGGGATGATTGGATATGATCAGTTTGGAAAAACAGTATGAAAACCTCTGCAATGCGATTGCAGCGATTGAAAACGGTGCGCAAAGCTACAATGTAGACGGCCAGAGCGTCACCAAGGCAAATCTGGCGACCCTGTACAGCCGACAGAGGGCGCTGGAAAGCCAGATCCGGCAGGCACAGGGTGAAAATATGTACATCGTGGAGTTTGCAGACAGAGGGTAGAGGGACGAATAGGGCTTTTACCAATAAACTCCGAAAAGAGAAAAAGGAGGAATGCAGGTGAGTGTGTGGCAGACCCTGAAAATGCGTTTTTGGGGGAAAAGAAACGGATATGACGCGGGTGGAGGGCGGGATTCGGACAACTGGACACCGGTTGACGGCCGGGCGGAGGACATCAACGCCATGTCCCGTGACACCATCCGTCACCGTGCCCGAGATTTGGAGCGCAACGCCGACTATGTGGAAGCGAGCATCCTTGCCATGGAGCGAAATGTGGTCGGCTCTGGCATCCGTCTGGACTGCAAAGTCGATCATCCGGAGCTGGAAAAGGAAATTGAGCGGTTGTGGGAGAGCTGGTGTCATGCAGAAAACTGCGATGTGACCGGACGGCTATGTTTTTGCGAGATTCTCAAGATGGCGGTGCGCCGGATGCTGGTGGACGGCGGTCTGTTGATTGTAGCGGCTTACACGGGAGATAAACGCTTTCCCTTGCAGCTGCAAATCAAGGAAGTGGATGAATTAAACAGCGGCGTGCTGTTCCACGGACAAAATCAGGTGGTCGGCGGGATTGAGGTCAATTCCTTCAACAAGCCGGTTGCCTATCACTTTACCGTGTACGACACCTTCGGGGAAACCGGTCGGACGGTGCGCATTCCGGCCGATCGGGTGATTTATCTCAACAAGACAAAGCGTCCCACACAGGTGCGGGAGATTTCGGGCTTTTCTAACGTTCTTTCCCGCCTGAGAGATTTAAACCAGTTTCTCAATGCGGTGACGGTCAAGGAAAGAATCCTTGCCTGCCTGTCAGTGTTTATCAAAAAAATCAATCCTGGCGGAATGGGATTGGGTCGTAACCAAAAATCAGACAAGGAAACCGGAGCCAAAAAGAAAAAACTGGCTCCTGGTATGATTATGGAGCTGGATGCAGGAGACGAAATTCAGGTGGTAAACCCGTCCGGTCAGGCCTCCAATGCGAAGGATATGGTTTCAATTCTGCTCAGGGGAGTTTCGTCGGCATTGGGGCTTAGTTATGAGGCAGTTTCCCGAGATATGAGTCAATCCACCTATTCTTCTGCACGTCAGAATCTGGTGGAGGATAGGGAGACATACAAGGAGTGGCAGCACTATCTTTCTGAGCACCTCTGCCGCAAGGTCTATGCCTGGTGGATGGAAAGCTGCGTGATGGCGGGGAGTCTGAATATTCCGGACTATTTTACCAATCCGGAAAAATACACTGAATGCAAGTGGATTGCCAAGGGAATGAGTTGGATTGATCCAGTCAAGGAGGTCAACGCAAATCGAATTGCACTGGAAACCAACCAGACCACCTTGCAGGAGGTAGCGGCGGAACAGGGCAAGGACTGGAGGGCGATTCTGGAACAGCGAGCAAAAGAAAAACAGCTCATGAAGGAGCTGGGATTGGAGGAAAGCAATGCAAATCAGGGGAAATCCAGAGAAGAACCCGACGATGAAGAGTAATTTTCGCACGATGCCGATGCAGGTGCGGGAAATATCGACGGAAGAGAGGACGGTTGAACTGTCTTTTTCTTCCGAAAAGCCGGTTGACCGTTGGTTTGGGCCGGAAATCCTGTGTCACGATGAAGGCTGCGTCGATTTGAACAGACTGCAAAATGTCGGCTCGGTGCTGTTTCATCATGGATATGACCCGGTATATGGCAGCCTGCCGATTGCAAGAATTGTGTCGTTGAACATCGACCCGGAAACCAGGCGGGGCAAAGCCGTTGTGTCGTTTGACACAGACGAAAAAAGTGACCTCATCTATCAAAAGGTGAAGTCAGGAAGTTTGAAAGGAATCTCTGTTGGATACATTGTAAACGCATATGAAGAAGTCAGGGCCGGAAAGACCTCCAGTAATGGACGCTTTACCGGTCCTTGCTATGTGGCGACCAAGTGGGAACCGATGGAGATCTCCTTTGAGCCGGTTCCGGCCGATGACGATGTCGGTGCCGGCAGAAATCAAAATCCAGAAAGAGAGGAACATGGAATGAGCGCAGTAACAGACAAAAACAACCCAAACAATCCGGTGGCAGCACCGGAACATGATGGCGAAAGAGGAGCACCACAGTCGGCAGCACCGGCTCCGGCGGCAGTTCCGGTCACCGACAACACGACAAGCGAGCGCCAGCGCTGCACAGAGATTTACACTCTTTGCAGAGAATTTGATGTTGATGCACAGGAATTTATTCAGCAGGGAAAAACGATTGATGAGGTCAGAACCATCATCCTGAATGACCTGAAAAGAAACCGAACCCCTCTGACCTCCCGCGTGCAGGTGGTAGCAGACGAAGAGGACAAATACCGCGATGCAGCCCGCGACGGTCTGCTCCTGCGAATGGGAGAGATGCTGGAAAAACCAGCTCCTGGTGCAGAGAGCTTTCGCGGCATGAGCCTGCACCAGCTGATGGCAGATTGCGCAATGCGCTGCGGCGTCAAGGATGCGCACCGTTTGTCCCCGGATGAACTGTGGAGAGAGATGGCCATGCAGTCCCGCGGTCAGTTTGCCGATACCAACAGCTTTGTGTCCATCGTCAACTCCACCCTGCACGCAACCATCGCCAGAGCCTACGCAACCGCGCCGACTACCTATCAGTACTGGACCAGCGTCGGCTCCAACCCGGATTTTAAGAAGATGACCCGTTATCGTCTGGCAGCTACCGGCGAAATGCAGGAAATTCCAGAAAACGGTGAGTTCAAAACGGTCAGCGGCAAGGATGAAGGGGTAGAAACCGGCCTGAAAACCTACGGAAAGAAGTTTGGTTTCAGCCGCCAGACCATCATCAACGACGACCTGGGCACCGTTTCCCGCATGATTACCGCACAGGTGCGCTCCAATCAGCGCTTCATCAACCAGAAATGCTATGAGGCACTTACCAAAAACGCAAAGATTTCTGACGGGAAGAATCTGTTTGACGCAAGTCACAACAACCTTTTCACCGGAGCCGCTCCTTCGATTGCATCCTTTAACGAGATGATCGTTGCGATGGCCAAGCAGAAGGACATCAACGACAAGGATGTGCTCAACATCAAACCGCATTTTGTATTGGCACCGGTGGCGCTGGGAATGGCAATCCGTCAGATTCTGGAATCTACCGCCGACCCGGATGCAACAAACAGCGGCGTAATGAATCCGATGAAGGGTGCCTTCCAGCTGATCACCGATGCACAGCTGGATATTGCAAATCCAAAGGGTTACTATGCAGTGGCCGACCCGAATGAGGCGGACGGCATCGAGGTGACCTACTTAAACGGCAAGCGTACACCAACGCTGGAAAGCAAGGTGTCCTGGGACACCCTGGGCATCGAATATCGGATGTTCCATGACTTCGGCATCAACATCATCGACTACCGCGGCATGAGCTACAATCCAGGCAAATAAGGAGGTCTTTTTATGGCAGTTTACATTCAGAAAGGCGACAGAATCGACTATAAAAACGACACCGAGGTGGTTATCAAGTCCGGCGATGTGGTAGCGATGGGAACCAATCGCATTGCGGTAGCGGACTGTCAGATCGAGATAGGAGCAGTGGGAACACTGGCTCTGACCGGTGTCTGGGAATTTCCGGCCGACACTTCGGCAGCCATCGAGTTTGGCGCGATTGCTTACTGGGATACCTCCAGCAAGACCATGAAAGCAACAAAGAGTGCATCCGAAATTCCGGCCGGAATCTGCGTAAAGAAAAAAGAAAGCTCCACAGCGACTGTGCTGGTGAGATTGCAGGATTGTCTGGCGGCTGCAGCACAGCCAGCATCGGTTCAGGAATAGGTATGAGCATTTTTAAAGCGATGGTGCAGCAGGACACCGACACGGTGATTTTCAATCTGGAAGAGCTGGCCGACATCCACGAGCTGGACGGCCGGCAGATTCCAGTTATCTTTGACGAGGTGACGCTGGAGAAGATGAAGTCGCAGCCAAAGTATGCCGATGGCTATAACACGGCCACCCGACTGATTTTGGTTCGTCCCACCGATCTGCCTGGAAAACCGGCCGAAGGGGCGCACCTGACGCTGGATGGAAAGACATATCTTGTCAAGAGCGTCACCGGGAGACTGATCTGGCGAATTGCACTGGAGGCAAACCGATGAGCAACGAACTGGGATTGCAGCTGAATATTTCCATCCCCGACGTCAAAGAAGTGCAGGCACAGATGGTGACAGCAAAGAACAAGGCACCGCTGGCTGTCCAGCGGGCGATCAACAGCACCATCAAACAGGTGAGCCGCGATGTCGGCAAGGAAGCAAAGCAAAAGTATATCATCAGCCAGCCGGAGGTCAGAAAGACGCTGCACCTGAAAAAGGCGACCAAGAAGGATCTGACCGGTATGGTTTCTTCCAGAGACGACAAAAAGCCGAGGTTGTACGGGTTCAAGGTGACACCTAAAGAAGTTATCACAAAACCGAGTGCAAAACCGGAATTTTACGCAGCAAGAATCAAAAAAAGGGTCAAGGAAAAGAACTTGACCGGTAATTCGGGAAGGTCAAAGGCCTTTGTTGCGAAGATGAAAAGCGGTCATATCGGTATTTTTGAACGAATGACGGGGACAAAGGGGACAGACGGCAAAGAAGATCTGGCTGAGTTATACAGCATGAGTATCCCAGATATGGTCAAGAGCAGAGATGTCGCCTTTGAAATCCAACAGAAGGGTCAGACCTTTTTGGAAGCACAGGTACAGACCGAAATTCGGAGGGTGATGGGACTGAAATGACAATTTACAGACTGCATCAGGCAATCAAAGAGAGGGTGGAAAAGGCAGTGTCAGAAGCCGGATTTCATGGACTGCAGGTCTATATCCGCAATCTGCCGCCGCTCAAATATGAAGGGGATGCAGAAAAATATTTTCCGCACTGTGTCATCACCGTCGGAGATGGAGCAGATGCACAGGAAGAAAGCAGCATGACCGCGGTTCTGGTGTTGGGGACGATTGACACGGCGCCGGAGCTGCGCGGTTATGAGGAAATCTGTCATCTGATTGAGATTCTGCGACTTTCCTTTGCCGAGGACCCGGTGCTGGATGGCTGCTTTGAAGTAAAGCTGCCGGTCAACTTTACACCGGCAGAAGGAGAAGGAAACACCTATCCGCATTTCTTCGGAGCGGTCTGGTTCGATGTGCAGATTCCATCCCCGCAGAGAGATTACAACGATTTAACCTAAAAGAAAGGGTGAACAAAATGGCATTTTTCCACGGTATTCAGGTGTCGGAAAAACAGACACAGATCGTGGCACCGGTGCAGGTCGATTCGGCCGTGCAGGTGGTTGTCGGTTTGGCGCCGGTCAACATGGGGAACTTAAGCGACCCGCTGGCACCGCAGATTGCGTACAGCTACGAGGAAGCGGTCGAGAAGATGGGCATGAGTGCAGACCATCTGACCTATACCATCTGCGAAAGCATCAAGCTTTCGTTTGCAACCTACAACGTGTCGCCGCTGATCATGATTAACGTGCTCGATCCGACCAAACACAAGCAGCAGAAAACAACTGTCAGCGTGCAGCTGCTGGAAGGCAAGGCCCAGCTTCCAGAGGAGGGTGTGCTGCTGCCATCGGTGCAGCTGACCCAGACCGAGGAAGCTCTGACCGTTGGAGAAGATTATCTGCTCTCCTTTGAGGACGGAAAAGCGGTCATCGAGCGCATTGAGGGCGGAAAGATTCTGGAGGATACAGCAACGCTGACCGCGACCTATGATGTGCTCGATCCGGCCGCGGTAGAGGATGAGGACATTCTGGCCGGAATTGCAAAGATTCGGGAGATTTATCCGCGGTTTGGCATGGTGCCAGGAACTTTGATTGTCCCAGGCTTCAGCGGCAAGCCGGAAATTTACAATGCCATGACGGCCAAAACAGACAGTCTGAACAGTGTGTTCCGGTATCACTGCTTGGTGGACTTGGACACCGAAACGGTCACAACCTACGACGCAGCGTATGCGGAAAAGAACAAGAACAATTTTGTGCAGGAAAACAGCACGCTGCTCTGGCCGATGGTGCAGATTGGGGAAGAAATCTACCACTACTCTGCAGCTGCAGCGGCTCTGATTGCGGACACCGACTACAACAACGACGGGATTCCTTATGTTTCCTTCTCGAACAAGTCGCTCAAAATCAGTGGACTTTGTCTGGCGGACGGCACCGAGGTGATCTTAGATCTGGAACAGGCAAATCTGTTAAACTCCCAGGGCATCGTGACCGCAATCAACATGAACGGCTGGAAGGCATGGGGCAACCGAACCGCCTGCTATCCTGGCAACACCGATATCAAGGATTGTTTCATTCCCTGCCGCAGGATGTACAACTGGTGGGCCAATCAGTTTATTTTGTCCTACTTCCAGAAGGTGGATGATCCGGCAAACCGACGCCTGATCGAAAGCATTGTGGACAGTGAAAATATCAAAGGCAATGCATGGAAACAGCGATACATGGTAGCGGAAGCTCGAATGGTCTTTGACCAGGAGGACAACCCGACCACCGACCTGATCAACGGAATTATCCGCATCGGGATGCTGTTTTCTCCTTATCCGCCGGCTGAGCAGATCCTGACCACTGTGGAATATGACACCGGTGCGCTTCAGGAAGCTTTAAAGTAGGGATGGTTAAAGTTTGTAAAGGAAGGGACTTTTGTGCCCATTCCTTTATGCTATCTAAAGGAGTGAGAATATGAACAAGGGAACGATCCCGACCAAGCTGACCGATTACAACATCTACAACGAGGGCGAGATGTTGATCGGCACCAACGGAGAGGTGACGCTGCCGGATCTGGAAGCGGTTACTTCGGAAATCAGCGGCGCGGGAATTGCCGGTACAATGGAGGACCCGACACCGGGCTATTTTGGCTCGCTGGAAATCGAGCTGAAATTCCGCACGGTATCCGAAGAATCCAGCCGCCTGATGATTCCGCAGGCGCACACGCTGACCCTGCGGGCAGCACAGACAAAACATGACCCAGCGACCGGAACAAACAGTCAGGAAGGCTTGAAAGTGGTCTGCCGCGGTGTGCCGAAGAGCTACTCGGTGGGAACCTTCAAGCAGGGCGAGTCGACCGAAACTACAACAAAGCTGGAGCTGTCCTATATCAAGATCACCCGCGGCAGCGTCGTTGTGCTGGAGCTGGACAAGTTCAATCACATCTTTGTGGTAGAGGGCATCGACTACATGAAGGAAATCAGAGATTTGATTTAGAGACTCCAAAGAAAGGATATGATAGCATGGAAAAGTTTGTTTTGAAAAAGCCGGTAACCTATGAAACGAAAAAATATGGAGAGTTTGACCTTTCCGGTCTGGAAGATCTGTCCGGTGAGGAATATGCAAGCCTGCTAAAACAAGCGGAGAAGATCGAAGGGGAGAGCATGGTGCCGGAAAAGAGCCTGACCTTTGTGTATCTGACAGCGGCAAAGGTGAGCGGATTGCCGTTTGACCTGTTTAAGACGCTGAGTGCAAAGGATGCAGCGCGGTTGCGCTATCAGATCGGTAGTTTTTTTCTCTCGGAGGATTAGACCATACCGCCGCCTTGTTGCTCAAAAAATCTGCCATCAGCCTTTCTATCGTGCTGCACGCTGATTTTTTTCGGCTGTGGACGATGCCGCTCGGTGATTTGCTGGAGCTGATGGTGCAGACAGAGGAGGTGCTTTCCGAAATTGGCAAAGAATAGATTCATTGTCGACTTCCTGTTTGGAGCAAAGAAGCAGGGGAGTTTCGATAAAACCTTTTCGGCGGTATCGAACAGCGTCAAAAGCCTGACCAAGACAGTAGCGGGAGTCGCCGCAACCTATGTAAGCGCCCAGGCACTGAAAAATGTATCGATGTCCGCTCTGGAAAGTGCATCCAGTCTGGAGGGATACCGCAGCACCTTAAACGTTGTCATGAAGGACCAGAAAAAGGCTGCTCAGATGATGGCCTGGGCGGTGGATTTCGCGAACAAAACCCCATTTGAAACCGATTCCGTCGTTGAAGCGACGGTGCGGCTGCAGTCCTATGGCATCGATGCACAAAAGACGATGACCAGGATCGGCGACATGGCTGGCGTCATGAACAAGGATCTGATGCAGGCGGTCGAGGCGGTCGCCGATGCCCAGACCGGAGAATTGGAGAGGCTCAAAGAGTTCGGAATTACAAAAGCCATGATTGAGGCCAAGGGTGCCGAACTGTATAAAAATCAAACCATTATCAACAACAAAGGGCAGATCGTTGACCAGGAGAAGTTCAACGATGCCCTTTTTGCATTGATGGAGGACCGCTTTAAAGGCGGCATGGAGATTCAGGCAAAGAGCTACAAAGGACTCATGTCCACGATTACCGGCGTATGGAAAACAGGCCTTGCCAATATGGCCGGTATCAGCGGCACCGGTGAGATTATCGAAGGCAGCGCCTTTGATGCTGCCAAAGAGGGCCTGAGTTGGGTCGCAACCAAGATGCAGGACATGGCCAATGCAGGCACCTTCGAGCAGATTGGCAAAAAGATCGGCAGTGCGGTGCAGACCGGTGTGAAGTACGGTAAAAAGGTCATTGACGTCGCAAAGAAGATGAAGGACAGTGTGACCGACACCGCAAGAACGATTGCAGCCAAACTGGAGCCGATGCGGCCGCTGTTTGAGGGAATTATAGAAAAAGCGATGAGCCTGGGACGCAAAATCACCGACGGCTTCACCCGCGCCGGCCCTCAGATCAAAGCATTGGCAGAAACGTATATTCCGCCAGCGATTGAGGTGGTGGGGAAACTTGCCGATGCTGCTTTGAATGTCGCTAATTTTGTAATGGACAACTGGTCGATGATTAGTCCGATTGTCAAAGGAGTAGCGGCCTCTTTTGTGGCATTCAAAGCCATGAATGGGCTTACCAGCCTGGTTGGAAAAGCAAAGAACCTGATCGATATTTTCAAAACGATCAAGAATATTGCGGGATTCGCCGGAAAGATCAAGGCTTTGGGTGCTGCATTTAAAGGATTCAGTGGGATAGCGACCCTGCTCACTTCGCCGATCGGCCAGATTGCTCTTGTACTTGGTGTAATCGTAACTGTGTGCATTTTAATTTATAAAAATGCTGATAAAATTAAGGCAGCATTTTCCAACCTTGGAGATTGGATTATTGCCAAAGTACAGCCGGCGGTTGATTGGCTCAATGGTGCGGCCGATTGGGTTGTAGAAAAATGGAATCAAGCGGTGCAAACTGTCAAAGGATGGGGAGCAACTATCTCTGATGCTTTTCAGAAATTTGGGGATTGGATTGCTTCTTTATTCTCCGGCATCTGGGACGGGCTGGTCAGCGGATTCAAAGGAGTAATCAACTTCTTTATCAGCGGCATTAACACTCTGATTGGAGGAGCGAACAAGCTGCTGTCGGTTAAAATTCCGGACTGGATTCCAGGCGGAGGCAAAACGGTCGGCATCCAGCTGCCAACTATTCCGATGCTGGCAAAGGGCGGTATCGCAACCAAGCCAACCCTGGCAATGGTGGGCGAAGGCAAGGAGCATGAAGCAATCTTGCCGCTTTCCAAACTGCAGAGCCTGCTGAACAGCGGCAGTCTGGCATCCACGATGAAGAGTCTGATCCGTCGGCCGGCTGCCGCTGCGGGCGGCGGCACAACCTACCAGTACAGCCCACAGATTGTCTTTCATGGCGGCGATAAGCAGGAACACGAGGAAGTGCTGGAAAACGACAAAAAACGCTTTGAACGCTGGGCAAAAGAGCGGGAGGAATACGACCGACGCACCCGCATCAAGCCGAAAAAATAAGGGGGCATAAATGAACACCTATACAACCGTACAGGGCGATCTGTGGGACAGTATCGCAAAGAAAGTTTATGGAACGGAAGCAGCCATGGATGTGTTGATGAAGGCAAATCCGGAATATTTAGACGTAGCAGTCTTTGGGGCAGGGGTGAAAATCCTCCTGCCCCAATTTACTGCACAGGAAGCAAAGCGTGCAGCAGCACCCCCATGGCGACAATAAGGCGGACGGGAAGGTGATAAAATGCAGGGCAGACAAACAAAGGTGAGTGTATCGCTCAATGGGGTGGATATTACTTCTGATTTGAGCGGAGACACGCTTTCCCTGACCTTTAACGACAGCGCCGAAGAAAATGCGGACAACGTCGATTTTCAGATTCAAAACCGCGAAAAGAAGTGGCTCAAAGGCTGGTTCCCAAACAAGATGGATACCTTCTCCGCTCAAATCATCGCGGAAGATGGAACCCTTGACTGCGGTACTTTTCTGCTGGACGATGTGGGAATGTCCGGCCGGCCGCTGACTGTGAGCATCAAAGGGGTGGCAAAACCATCCGACCAGGACTTTTCCGAGGTGGAGCACAACCAGACCTGGGAGCAGGCAACCCTGCAGGACATCGCCGCCACCATCGCAGGGCGCGCAGGTGTTGCGCTCGAATACGATGCAAAAGAGAATCCGACCATCCAGTTCCAGACGCAGGAGGGAAAAACCGACCAGGATTTCCTTCAGGAGCTTGCCGCAAAGCACGGCATCACCATGAAGCTCTACAACCAAAAGTTGGTGCTGTATGAGATGGAGGAGCTGGAGAAGGCAGGACCCGTCAAGACGCTGCGGGAGTCCGATCTGCTTTCCTGGGAGGCAAAGACGACGCTGCTGGACACTTCCTATTCTGGCGTATCGGTCCAGTATATCAACACCGACGGGGAGACCATGACCTACACCCACAATGGCGGAGGAAATAAGGCCCCGAAAATCTACAAGCTGGATGACCAGCTGGACAGTCTGGGAATGGCGCAGAAGGTAGCGGCAGCAAAGTACAGGGAACTCAACCGCGGAGAAACCACCTTTTCCTGCTCGCTGCCAGGTGATTCGGCGCTTGTTTCCGGTGTCTGTGTTGAGATCGATGCCGAGGACTTTGGAAAGTTTGGCGGAAAGTATCTCATCGACAGCAGCACGCATACGGTCAGCGGTGGATATACTACAGATCTGACGATGCACAGGGTAGAGGAGGGATAAGATGGAGATTGTCAGGGTGTCCGAAGTGGACTATGCAAAAGGACTCATCAAGGTGGAGCTTCCGGCCAAGGACAACATCGTTTCCAACTGGATCACCTTCCCAAGTAATGAGTACGAGATGCCGGAGGTCGGTGACCTGGTCAAGGTAGAGTTTGAGCCGGACAAATACGGAAATCCGTATACCAGCGGCATCTGCTATAAAAAATGCTTTAACAAGGATGCGCTGCCGAAGCTGCAGGGAAAAGATATCTTTTACAAGGAAATGAAGGGGGATGTGACCCTCATCTATGACCGCGAAAAGAAAAAGCTGACCATTCAGACCGACAAGGAAATCCTGATTACAGCAGCAGAGAAGCTGGAAATTCAAACAAAAGAACTGATCGTGAAGGCGCAACAGGTGAAGGTGGAAGCACAAGAGGTACAGATCGATGCGGCAGCCATTTCCCTGACCGGACAGATAACCATCAATGGAGAAACGGCCATCAACGGAAATCTGACCGTTTCCGGAACTGTTTCGGCAGCGAATATTTAAGGGGGTGGACGCTTGATTGGAAGCTATGCAGGAATCGTTTTTACAGTATCAGAACAGAAGGTGCAGACCTTTCAGGAAATGAGTCGGGAAACTGCTTCCCGATGGAACGCCCACGAGGTCATCGGTGCAAAGCCGAAGCAGGAATTTCTGGGACCGGATCTGGACAGCATGACGTTTACCATGCAGCTGTCCGCCTGGCGAGGAGTCAGCCCTCTGCAGCTGGCGGAAAGGCTGCGGCAGTTTTGCAGCAAAGGAGAGTATGACAACCTGATTGTGGGCGGACGGAACTTTGGAAAGTACCTCATCGAGAGTGTCAGCGAAACCTATCATACGGTGACCAACCGCGGCGAAGTGGTGCAGGCGAGCATCGATGTGAGCTTAAAGGAGTATCAGTAATGAAGATTACAGGAGAAAACCTGACGCCCGATCTCCGCCAGCAGGTGGAGCTGCTTTGTGCAACGCCGGTTGGCAGCGTGGTATTGGATCGGGATTTTGGGCTGGACATGAGCTTTCTTGATGAACCGGTCAGCGTAGCGGTCAATATGGCCGCAGCAGAAATTTCGGTGAAGCTGGAGAAATACATCCCTGCGCTGCGCCTGATACGGGTCAAAGCAGACTATGATCAGGCGCAGGATGGGACAGTGGAGATGGAGGTGATTGTCAAAAATGTCGAGCAATAACCCTTATGATTCTATTCCGGAGATTGACTTTGCACCGGAAAGTACAGAGCAGATTTTATCGGATATGCTCGATGCCTATGAGCAGAGCATCTTCGACCAGACCGGACGACGGGAAAAGCTGCCGGTTTCCAGTCGGGAAAAAATCATACTAAACACAATGGCCTATCTGATCTCATTACTGTATCAGGAGTTTGGAAACCGGGCGAAGATGAACCTGCCAAAGTACAGCACCGGCGACTTCCTCGATGTGTTGGCCTCCTTTTGGGGACTGACGCGCCGAGCAGCAACACCGGCAATCGGAGAAGCGGAGTTTACGCTGTCCGCAGTGCGGGAAGAAGATATTTTCATCCCGAAAGGAACCCGGGTTTCACCGGGTGACAAGCTGTTTTTTGAGACAGACGAGGATCTGATCATCCGTTCTCCCAACACCAGCGGCAGGGTAGGAATTACCTGCCAGCAGACCGGTGAGATCGGAAACGGGTTTTCAGAAGGTAGAATCAACATCATTGTTGACCCGGTGGCCTATGTGTCCAAAGTGAAAAATACTGATAAGACGCAGGGCGGCGCGGATGTGGAGGACGATTTGAGCCTCCGCACCCGCATTTTTTATGCCCCGAAAGGGTACAGCGTAGCAGGTCCCGCAGAAGCATATCAGTTTTGGGTGCGGGAATTTTCGCAGGCGATTGAGGGAGTCGGTGTTTCGACACCGGAGCCGGGAAAGGTGGACATCTGCCTCACCTTGCAGGATGGAGAAATTCCGGAAGAACCTTATCTGGAACGTCTGAAGGAGTTTTTGGAAAACAAACGCCCGCTGACCGATGAGCTGACGCTGCGGGCGCCGGATGTTGTGGAGTTTGATCTGGAAATCACCTACTACATCAACAAATCGGATGCAAACCGGGAGCTTGAAATCAAGGCAGCCGTCGAAGCGGCGGTGCAGTATTATTTGTCCTGGCAGGAAAGCACCATTGGCAGGGACCTGAATCCGGATAAACTGGTTGCTTTGGTCATTGCTGCCGGAGCGAAGCGTCTGGAAGTGACGGCACCACAGCATCAGGTCATTGCGGCCGATGAAATCTTTAAACACAGGACAGCCAAAGTAAACTATGGAGGTTTGGAAGATGATTAGTTTACAGCAGGTCGGTTTTTCATCCCTTCTGCCTCCGAATCTGCAGGATGTGCAGACAAGGGCACTGGGAGCCGCATGGGACCAAGCCTTCCGGAAGCTGGTGGACTATGCCGAGCGTGTTTCCATGACGTTTGCCTTTGTGATGGAGCTGGATGAAGAGATGGCAGACCATCTTTGCCTGTCGCTGGATATCAAGGGATACAAAGCGGATCTGTCTCTGCAGAAAAAGCGTCTGCTCATCCGATCGGCGCTGCTCAACTATTCCCGTATGGGCACCAAGGCAGCACTGGAGGATGCGGTCGGCATCATCCATGGAGGCACGACTGTGCAGGAAAACTGGGAGTACGGCGGGCAGCCTTATTACTTTCGAGTTGCGGTAGATGCCGGCCAGGAAAGGGTGACAGTAAATCCAGTGGACAGGCTGCTTGACACCATCATGGAATACAAAAATGTGCGCTCCTGGCTGCAGGGAATTACCGTCGATGTCATCGAGCCGGGAAGCATCCACACCGGTGCTCTGCCGGAGGTTGGAACCATACTGGTGATTGACCCATACCGCGCGCGGGAGATGGTGGTCGACGGCAAAGCACTTTACCATGCCATGGGAATGCACGGAGCGCAGCTCATCATAGGTGAGTGATGATTTTTATTTGTACAGAACACAAAAGTATAAGGAAAAGGGGGAATGTTTATGCCGCAGGAATTTGAATATTTTGCAATCCTGACCAATAAGGGCACCGAGAAGCTGGCTCAGTATCTGCAGTCAGGGGAAAAGCTGACCATCAGCTGGGTGTTGGTCGGCGACGGAAACGGCAGTATTCCAATGCCGGACCCTTCCCGCACAGCGCTGGTCCATGAAGTATGGCGTGGGCCGGCAGAGGTGACCGGGGATCTGGTGAACAAAAATGTCATCAAGGCCACATCCACCATTCCGACCGATGTGGGTGGTTGGAGTGTGCGGGAGGTCGGTCTGCTCGACCAGGACGGGGAACTGTTCGCGATTGCCAATGCGCCTGGTTACCCGAAAATCAGCATTGCAGACGGCATCAACAACGATATGTGCGTCGGTATGCGTGTAGCGGTGAGCAATCAGGCGGGAATCAACATCAAAGTGGATGGCACCGTCATTATTGCCACCATTCATGACATTGAGGAGCACGACAAAAATCCGGCTGCCCACCTCGGCCACTTTCAGAACAAGCAGATCCACGTTTCCACAGATGACAGGGAAAACTGGGACAACCCGCTGATCGTGACTACCGTGCTGTTGGAAAGCGGCAGCTGGGAGCGCGACCCCGAGGGAGTTACCTTCGTGCAGGAAGTGACAATTCAGCTGCCGGAGGATACCGTGCTGCCGAACATGGACCTTACCATTAAGGCGGACCCGAACTTGGTGGCGCAGATGGTGGACAAGGATATTGGTCTGGTAGCGGAGCAGACCGACGGCAGGATCGTCGTCCATGCACTGCGGGAAGCGCCGGACATCAATATGTATCTGCAGGTGTCGCTCTACCGCTCAAAGTCGGGCGAAGAAAAGACCTATTACTCAAATCTTTTGGGCAATCCGGGAGAGATCGGCACCCCGTTGCCATTGCCGATTGAAAAAGGCAGCATTCATCTGGAGGACCAGTCCACCGCAGAGCAGCTGAAAATCCATGGAACACACATCAATCCGTCGCTGGATTGGGCGGCGACCAGGGTGGTCCGCGGAGAGAACACCGCTCCAATCGGGCCGACCTCCGGCGTGCAGATCATGGACGGCACCGAAACCGAGTTCACCGACACCTATCAGCTCAAAGCAGGTGTGCGGTACATCTACGCCTACTTTCCGCGCAATGAGGCGGGCAACTACCAGATGTCGGCAACCACAGCGGAAATCACCATCCCGACCAAGGTCCCGCAGCCGCCGACCAATCTGCAGATCAAAAACAGCACCGACGCCGGCGCCTTTGCGGCGACACTCACCTATGAAGCACCGGTGGATGTTTACCGCGATCATTTTGCCGTTGTGCGCAAGGAAGGCAGCGCGCCGACCTCACTGGAAGATGGAAAGATCGTTTATGAGGGAACCGATCTTGCCTTCCGGGACACTCAGAGCACCAACTTCGGAGTGGAATATTTCTGGACTGTGTTTGCGGTCAATGCAGAAGGAACGGTCAGCGACGGCTCGCCGAGTGTATCGCTTACCATCCAGCCAATCGTGCCCGAGCAGGTGACCGAACTGACGGCGACCGATGCTTCCGCGCCGGAGTACGGCTATCGCGTCATGGTGAAATGCAAAAAGCCTGCTGACGTCAACGCCTACAAAATCATGGTGCGCCGCAAGGCAGGAGAGATGCCGGCGACCAGCATCGACGGCGAGCAGGTCTATGAGGGCAGCAACGAGATCTTCTACGATCTGCCACCTTTTTCCTCACAGGAATATTTTTACCGGGCATTTACTGTAAACCAGAGCGGCCAGATGAACGACGAACAGGAGGGAGCGGTCGCCTCGGTGACCCTCACTGCAAAGGAACCTGGAAACATCACCAATCTGGCAGCAAGCGATGAGAAAGGAACAACAACCGGCAGCTTTGACCTTCCTGTTGTGATGCTGGAAGGTCGCGAGGTGGTCAACCGATTTGTCGCCGGATATGTGGTGATCCAGAAGGAGGGCAGCACGCCGGAAAGTGAAACCGACGGCGAGGTGATCGAAAGCAGGGACATCGACCCGACCATCGCAGAAAAGACGGTCACCTTCACCAAGACCGAGCAGAAGAACGGTGCCAACCTGTTTATCACCGTTTTCCTTAAAAATCATGCCAGCTCTTATTTCTGGACTTCCGGGCAGGTGGTTAACCTTGTGCCTTATGTTTTTCCGGACGAGCCGACTAGTTGGAGTGAAATATCAAAGCCAAATAGTAGCACTACGTTTACTGCGCCAGAAGATGGATGGTTTAAATTTATCGGATTAGCCGCTTCAGGAGAAGAAGGTTCTTCCGACTGGGCAAAATCGTCGAGCAGAGAACTATATGCTGCCGGAGGTGGTGGAGCTGGCGGAGCTGGCGGTATTGTTGTCAGTGTTTTCCCACTGTATAAAGGAGAAACGGTCAGTATATCCATCTCCAAAAATGTCACTATTTCCCACGATGGTGAAACAGCGACAGCAATGTCCGGCAGCGATGGCGGAGATGGCTCTACAGATGGATATATGGGTTTACATGGTATTGGCGGTTCAGGCGGCAGTGGTGGATCGGCAACAGGAGGAAATACAGTCAATCAACCAGGTCCCAAGGGAGGTAAAGGAGGATCAGGAGAAAGTGAATCTAAAAGTCAGGCATTGGCGAAAGCGACAACAGGAAATAGTGTTGCAAACAGTTATAGTGGTTATACTACCAGGTCACAAGGCAACGGAAACAGCGCTGCTCCAACGGCTGCCTATGCGGTTATTCTTCGCGGCAATACCAACCTTCCATTGGATCAGCTCAATGCGCAGGAAATCACAACGCTGTCGCTGGCAATGACAAAGTTTGCACAGGAACAGACCGGAATGTTGCTGCAAAGCTAGAAAGGAGTAAAGAAAAATGACAAAAGAACAGATGATCGAGCGCTATCGCAGCGGTTATGCGACCGACGCCCATCTGGACACAGCGGTAGAGATGGAAATTTTGACCAGTGAGGAGGCGGAGGTTTTGAAGGCGGAGCGGAAAGATGCAGGCGGAATCGTCAAAAGGGAAGAGGTAGAAGCGATGAAACAGGAAATCACCGCTGTTTCCCTGAAAGTCGATGAGGCGATTATCGACAGTGATTACCGTCTGCTGATGCTCGAAACAATGAACATGGCATAAATTTTTATTTTTCAGGAGGTTTTATTATGGCTACTTATGAAATGATCAAACGACTGATGACTACCCAGAAGGCAAACGGCACCCTCGATACACCGAGCTGGCAGAACAAGCTGGATGTGTTTTTCATGTGCGACCGCATCAATGATGAGCAGTACAGGGAGCTGGTCGGGATGCTGGAAGCGTAATCATCGGACAAAATTTTCAGAGGTGTAGGGAAAGTTGCCTTTTTTAGGGCAACTTTCTTTTTGTTTTTCCTCTTTTTATGAAAGAAGGTGAGGCGATGGTTCTAATTTGCAGTGAAAACAGGCTTTGTGTTCCATCGCCCTGAGGTTGTCACAGCGGGAGCTGTTCCAACCTCCCAAGTTTTATCAGGAAAGGAGGGATATAGATGGAAGCGCTCAATGAGATTTCGGCGCTGGTCAGGGAGTACATCACGCCGGAAACGGTATGGCTGGTTCCTTGCCTGTATGCGCTGGGGAGCATCATCAAGCGATCGGTTCGCATCGACGACACCCTGATTCCGACAGTGCTGTGCGTGGTTGGAGTGTTTTTGTCGGCGCTGGTGTCGGTGGCATCCTGCGAGCCGACAAACTGGATGGGGTGGGTTATCTTGTCCGCTGTCAGCTTAGGTCAAGGTTATATGGTCGCGGCGGCAGCGGTCTGCCTCAATCAGCTCGTTAAGCAACACGCTATTGCAGGAGGACTGAAAAAGGGGTTTGAGGGAGAAGAAGAATCGGAACCAAAAGATCATCAAATCAGCGACAAAAAACAGTAAAGGATGTGGAACGAAATGAACAAACGAGTATTTATAGGTGTAGGTCATGGAGGCAAGGACCCAGGCGCGGTGAAATACGTCAAGGAATCCGAAGCGAACCTTCAGATGGCGCTGGGACTGAAGGCCGAGCTGGAACGGTACGGCATTGAGGTGGGTATCTCCCGCACCGTGGAGGAGGACGACCCTCTGACCGAGGAAATCAAGGAAGCCAACGCCTTCAAACCGGACATTGCCGTCGAGGTACATAACAATGCCGGCGGCGGTGATGGCTTCGAGGTCTACTACCAGACCAACGGGTACAAGGCACAGTCGATGAAGCTGGCGCAGTGCATCGAGGCAAGGGTGAAGGAATCCGGCCAGAAGTCCAGAGGATTGAAAACCAAACTCAATGATAGCGGCACCGATTACTTTGGCTGGTGCAGACAGATCCAGTGTCCGGCAGTGCTGTGTGAGGGCTTCTTTGTGGACAATGCCGCAGACAGTGTAGACTACGACACGGCAGCCGAGCAGCAGGCATACGGCAAAATTTACGCCATGGGTGTCCTGGATTACCTCGGCATCAAGTACAATCCGCAGACGGGTGGAGCATCGGATGATAAGCAGAGTGAATCTTCCCAAGATTCCATCTATACCGTGCAGGTGGGTGCCTTTGCTGACCGCGTGAATGCTGGCTCGATGCAGAACAAGCTGTCGGGTATGGGTTATTATGCCTTTGTCACCAGCACAAACAGCACCAACAGGGTATGCGTGGGCAAGT
>OWID01000010.1_pt1 | contig 137329 bp, 113 predicted proteins | sample 1732661 | NCBI WGS metagenome assembly OWID01 (sample SAMN05065739, study PRJEB22554) | human gut metagenome | biome: ENVO:2100002; feature: ENVO:00000062; material: ENVO:00002003 | host: Homo sapiens | place: USA
GCGGGCGGTTGTTGAACTTTCGCTTATTGGCGAAAGTTCTTTGCTAAAGCACTAAAACAAAAAGCCATCTCCGATAATCGGAGATGGCTTTTTTAGTTTCCAATTCCATTACATTATATAAAAAAACAAGGCTCCGAGCGTTTGCTCGGAGCCTTTTATCAGAATCAAAACTTTATTTGTTTTTGTTCTGGATGTACTCGTCAATGGAAGCAGCAGCGGTCTTACCAGCGCCCATTGCCAGGATTACGGTAGCAGCACCTGTTACAGCATCGCCGCCAGCGTAAACGCCTTCACGGGTGGTAGCCATGTGCTCGTCAGCAATCAGACAGCCATGTTTGTTAGCTTCCAGACCCTCGGTGGTGGTTCTGATCAGTGGGTTTGGAGAAGTACCCAGAGACATGATAACGGTATCAACTGGGATCTCGTAGTTGGAGCCTTCTACTGGAATTGGACGGCGACGACCGGAAGCGTCTGGCTCACCCAGTTCCATCTTGATGCACTCGATTGCTCTGACGTTGCCGTTTTCGTCGCCCAGGATCTTCACTGGGTTGGTCTGCAGAACAAACTCGATGCCCTCTTCTTTTGCATGATGTACTTCTTCTTTACGAGCTGGCAGCTCAGCCTCAGAACGTCTGTAGATGATGTAAACGTGCTCAGCACCCAGTCTCATTGCGCTTCTTGCAGCGTCCATTGCAACGTTACCGCCGCCAACAACTGCAACTGCTTTACCTTTGCGGATTGGAGTATCGTACTCATCCAGGTAAGCTTTCATCAGGTTGATTCTGGTCAGGAATTCGTTAGCGGAAGATACGCCAACCAGGTCCTCGCCTTCGATGCCCATGAACATTGGCAGACCAGCACCGGAACCTACAAATACAGCCTCAAAGCCCATGTCGTTCATCAGTTCATCGATAGAGAGAACTTTACCGATAACCATGTCGGTCATGACTTTAACGCCCATTTTCTCCAGGCCTTCAACTTCCTTCTGAACGATTGCTTTTGGAAGTCTGAACTCAGGAATACCGTAAACCAGAACGCCGCCTGCTTTGTGGAAAGCTTCGAAGATAGTTACTTCGTAGCCTTTCTTAGCAAGGTCGCCAGCACAGGTCAGACCTGCAGGGCCAGCACCGATAACTGCAACTTTGTGACCGTTGGAAACTGGTTTCTCAGCCTCGTGTTTGCCGTTCTTCATATCCCAGTCAGCAGCAAATCTTTCCAGACGACCGATTGCAACTGGCTCGCCTTTGATACCGCGAACACATTTTGCTTCACACTGAGTTTCCTGTGGGCATACACGGCCGCATACTGCTGGCAGTGCGCTGGTTTCTTTGATTGCTGCACAAGCATCAGCAAACTTGCCCTGAGCAATCAGGCTGATGAATTTTGGAATCTGAACGTTTACCGGACAACCGCTGACACATGGCATGTGTTTGCAGTTGAGGCAGCGCTGAGCTTCCTCTACAGCCATTTCTTCTGTATATCCGTAAGAAACTTCTTCGAAGTTTCTAGCTCTTACTTTTGGATCCTGCTCCGGCATAGGGAGTTTTGTCATGCACATATTAGGCATTGTAAGCACCTCTCAGTCTGCAATGTTCGCTGTCATGCTGTTCCTGTTCTCTGTTTGTTGCGTTACGTTTCATCAGCTCGTCAAAGTTGACCTGATGTCCGTCGAAGTCAGGACCATCAACACAAGCAAATTTGATCTGACCACCAACATTGACACGGCAGCCGCCGCACATGCCGGTACCATCGATCATGATTGGGTTGAGCGAAACGATGGTTTTGATTGCTTTTGGTCTGGTAACTTCGGAAACAAACTTCATCATTGGAACTGGGCCGATAGCGATAACTGCATCGTACTCTCTGCCCTCGTCGATGAGCTGCTGGAGTTTAACGGTTACAAAGCCTTTTTCGCCGTAGGTGCCGTCATCGGTCATTACATAGAGGTTGTCTGCAACTGCGCGCATCTCGTCCTCGATGATAACGATGTCCTTGGAACGGAAACCAGCGATCATATCAACATGAGCACCCATTGCATGCAGTGCTTTTGCCTGTGGATATGCGATTGCACAGCCAACGCCGCCGCCGATAACACAGACGTTTTTGAGTCCTTCCAGATGAGTTGGGATACCCAGAGGGCCTACAACGTCCAGCAGAGCGTCGCCAACTTCCATAGCGCCGAGCATCTTGGTGGAACGGCCAACCATCTGAACGATCAGAGTGATGGTACCTTTTTCTCTGTCATAATCTGCAACGGTCAGAGGAACGCGCTCGCCCTGCTCGTCGATGCGGAAGATGATAAACTGACCTGGGAGAACTTTTTTAGCGATAAACGGAGCTTCTACTTCTACGAGAACAACTGCTTCGTTCAACAGCTTTTTGTTTACGATTTTATACACTTGCAATCTCACCTCTCGAAAATTTTCGACATACGCAGACAGAAAACGCCACCTAAATTCATGGCTGCGTTTCCTGTTTTGCCCAAATGAACTACTATGTCTTACACAGCATCTTTTCGGGAAAGACACTATGTCCCCACGAAATAGTTTAACGTTATCTTGTTATTTTGTCAACAATCATTTCCTATAAGAAAAAGCGGCAAATCTTCCCTTTTTTTTCACAACTTGTCCCTTTTTTGTTTTTCCAGCGGCTTCATTTAGAATTATAGCTAAAAAATCTGCTCTTATCCTATCTCTCAAAAACATTTTAGAGGGAAATATTGACATGTTAGGACAAGAATTATTTTCTTTCTTTATCTATTTTATCATTTGTGCAATTTTCAGTTTCTGATTACAGAATGAAAAAAAGGGATGATTAGCGTCATCCCCTTCGCACTCTCGTGCGGCAGCGCTGAAACTACTATTCTGCGCTGTTCGTTTTTATTTTAAAAGTATACTGGAGTTGTTTCGGCCGTGGATACAAAAAGGGGATGACATAAGTCATCCCCTTCGCACTCTCGTGCGGCAGCGCTGAAACTGCTGTTCTGCGCTGTTTGTTTTATTTTGAAAAGCAATACAGGGCTATTTCGGCCGCGAGTACAAGAAAAAGGGGATGACATAAGTCATCCCCTTCGCACTCTCGTGCGGCAGCGCTGAAGCTACTATTCTGCGCTATTCGTTTTATTTTAAAAAAGAATACAGGGATGTTTCGTCCGCTGCGGCGGACGACCAATCTTTTCTTTGCTAAAAGAAAAGATTGGATCAAAAGAAAAGTGTTTTTTCTCCTGAAAACGTTCCTTTATTCTAGCTGACGGTGACCGAGATGGTACCTCCCTGATCGCCCGCTACGACGGTGATCTTACAGCTTCCCTTTCCAACCGCCGTCACCACGCCGTTCTTGTCGATGGTCACGACATTTTTATTGCTGGTCGTATACTTCTTCGGTACCGAGCTATCGCCGGTCAGCTTGACGCCCAGCTGTTTGGTGTCGCCGACCTCCATATCCAGCTTCTTATCCTCTGGATCGGTAAAGATGAGGTATTTTACCACGCCATCGCCGGTCGGTGCCGCTGTGCTGGATACTACCGTCTCACTGACTGGTCCAGAGCTTGTCTGCGAGCTGGAGCTGCTGCTGGAACTGCTTTCCGAGCTGCCGGTCGACGAACCGCTGGAAGAAGAACTGCTGCTGGAGTTGCTGGTCGAGGAGCTACCGGAAGAGCTGGAAACACCCAGCGACGAGCCAGGTCCATTGGAAGCATCCAATGCAACACCCGTGCTTTGTACGCCGGTACGTCCGGCATATTCCAGACCGCTGCGCTCAAAGTATTCCTCCACTGCATCCGCAATTTCTTCTCCTACGCTCTGCTGGTAGGAATCCTTCTGCATCTTGGAATATTCGGTGCTGTTGGTCAGGAATCCAATCTCCGCCAATACACCGACAAACTGCGGATCGCGGGTGACGTAAAAGACCTCATACTTCGCACCACGGTCCTGTGTGGAAAGTCCATCCGAGCTTGCGCTGGACACTTTCGCTGCCAGGTTCTTGGAGAACGGATAGAAGTAGTAACATTCCGAACCTGCGGCAGCTGCATTTGTCTCCGAGGAGTTTGCGTGGATACACAGGAACAGTGTCGCATCAAAGTTTTTGGCCTGCGACAGACGGCTGTCCAGCGAGGTCGTGGTGTTGTAGGTATCCAGCAGTTCGACCTCTGCGCCTTTTGCCTCCAGCGCACTTGCAATCGCCTGCGACATCTCCCAGTTGATTCTCTTTTCTGGCCAGTTCGGGTCGATGTCATCTGCTACGCCTGGGTCCGAGCCGCCATGACCTGGGTCTACCACGATGCGTGCTCCATCAATGCTGGTCGGATTGTTGAACCGCAAAACGATATTGCCGTTTTCATGGTAGCCTTTATAGCCCAGGAAGCCATTGTCGCTGAGCAGGCTGAGTTCCAGCGTCGAGCCGTTCCAGCTTGCCTGCGAGAACAGTGGGTTCTGGCTGAGCGAAAGATCTCCTGGTGTGCTGACAGTGTTCTGGAACTCAAATTTGATCTTTCCGGTCTGATATTCCGGCAGATAGGATACCGGATAATCCGACTTGAGGATAACGTAAGTAAAGTCACTGGTTGCCTTGACCGTCATATTGCTGATGGTATTATTTTTAATCGAAATACCGCCGGTCACTGCCTGTACATCGTCACAGTAGACACGTCTGCCCGATGCCAGTTTGTAGTAATAGCGGTAGGTGCTTCCATCCTTGATGCTGATTTTGTCACCGACGACATAATCCATCGTAGCGTATGGCATCGGGTAGCAGGTAATATCTGGATAGATGGAATTTTTAGTCACTGGGAAGGTCAGTGCCTGTTCGGACACCACCTGTACCAGGGTACCGTCACCGATCGCCTTGTCCGCCGAAGTGGACAGTGCCGGTTTCTGGTAGCTGGTCACATAACTGCTGCTCGAATTGCTCGAGCTGGATGAGCTGGAACTGCTCGATGAACTGGAAGAGCTCGAACTGCTGGACGATCCCCACTGGAAAATGACATTTGCACCGGTCAGTGTGTTGGTCTGTCCGTTGAGAGAAGCGGTAACAACGATACTTCCCATATCCGTTGCAGATACCTCCGCAGCCGACACTTCGTAGTCAACGGCAAATACGCTGTATCCACTGAATCCGGATTTCTGGGAGGTCTTGGTCATCTGCATTGTTTCACCGTTGAAGGTAGCAGAAACCGACGCCTCCGAGCGCGCGATTGCTGTGATTTCGATGGTGTCACCGTCTGCAACGCTGCGGGTGCCTACCGGTTCCATATCCTCCAGCAGATCACCGCCGGCAAACTGGTCATTCAGCTCGCTGTAAACACCGCTTTCTTCCTCCTGCTGCGGCTCCTGCTGCTCTTGGGTCACCTCGGCAGAAACGGTATCCTGTACCTGATATTCTGCCGGTTCTTCTTCAGAAAGTCCCATTTCCTCAGAATACTGCTGTCCATCCAGCTGAGAGAGGTCTTCGGAGGCTACGGTGGTATTCTCCGTCTGTCCGGCAGTTTCCTGCGCAGTATAGATGTCCGCTGTATCGGTGTCTGCTTCAGGCGACTGTGCCCATGCCTGTGTCAGATGATAGCAGGTATAGTTTGGATCATTTAAAAGTCCCTGCAGAGAATCAAAGACGCTGCCGGAAAATGCGGTCTCCTGCTGAGCAGTCTGCCACTGGTTGGCAAGTTCCTTGTTGCCTCCCCAGCCATCCTGCCAGGTTGCTGCAAGCGAAGAAGCATGTCCCATATAAGCGGTCACTGTCTGACCCTGCAGCTGCTGGTTCCACCAGTCGGCTACCGTTTCAAATGGCAGTGTTTCGCTTGTCATGGAGCTATAATTTTTAATAACCACAAAGTCACAGATTCCATTCTGAATCATGCTCTTGGTGTCTGCGTGGTCCGAAACAAGCGATGTCTGTGTATAATTCAGCTCGATGCCGCCTTCTGCCTGGTCGCTGGTTGCCCAGACTGGGTCCACTGCCAGTCCCACCGGAAGCTGTGCGTTTGCCGATTTGACTGCATCCACAGCGCTTTCCACCATCAGTTCGGTGCACTGGTTCATATAGCTGTCCATGCTGATATTCTGTCCGGAACGGCTGTATTGATCGTAGCTGTAGGTAGTTTCGGGATTCTGATAGCCATCCAACAGGATGCCGTCCAGTTTTCCCTCCTGTACCAGCGTTTTCAGCTGGTTCGCAATCTGGTCAAGCACCTGTGCATTGACCGAATTTTGCTGCACCATCGTTCCATCCTGCATTGCCAGCCAGGAAAGATCGTAGATTCCATAGAGTGCCAAGCCCTGCTCATGTGCATCATTGTACAGGGTGTCCAGCACATCAAAGGAAACCAGCGGACAGCTCGACTGCCACAGTGTTCCTTCACTGCTGTTGAGCTCAACAAAGATGGTGTCCAGACCCAGATCAGCTGCATCCTGCATCATCATAGCGATCTCCTCGGCAGTCTGCTCCTCATCAATTTCGCTGACATAAGGGTTGTCCAGCGCGGTCAGGAACTCCCGACCTGGCTGTACCTGAGCTGCCTTCATCTGCTGTGGCAGCTGTACAGACTCCGCCTGTGCCTGCATTGTCTGCACCTGCGGCGTCTGCTCTTTTTGTTCCTCAACCGTCTGCTGCACAGCTGCCTGTGCCGCCAGCTCTTCCTTTTGCTGGCGGGCCGCTGTCTGCCGCAGGATCACCACTGCAAATATGGTGACCAGGGTAATCACTGCCATGATTCCCGCCAGCGACCCGATGATCGTTTTCTCCTTGCGTTGATTTTCTTTTGTCACGGCTCTTGCCTCCCGTTTTTGTCCTGTTTTTTGCTCTGCGACATTTATAAGTTACAGAACATCCTTCAGATTGTTAACTTCCTGTTTGACGTCATTTTTGACATCGGACTGCGGACAAAAAACAGAGTCATAGCGGAACAACGAAAAGCCCTGATAATTTTCTGACTCTCTGGCTGTTTCTACCATGCGAGCCAGCAGGTCATCATTGTTTGCCCACTCCCACTTTCCGTTGCCGGCATAAGTATCCTCCAGACCGATTTTGTATGGGGCAAGACCGACATACAGCTTGACGTCGTTGGTGATCTGCTGATCCCACGCTTTTACCGTCTCTGCATATGGGCAGGTGCTGTTTTGGAAGCCGAAGTAGATCTGCGGGCAGATGTAGTCGATGTAGCCGTCCTCAGTCAGCCATTCCTCGACATCAATAAACTGATTGTTATAGTTGTTGTCCATATTTCCCTGAGGACTGATTCCGAATACAACGTCCTCGTCGATCTCTTTGATGGCAGCATAAACTGCTTTGACCAGATCGTTGACATTCTGTCTTCTCCAGTCGGCCTGGCCCAGGGTTCCGCCTGCCGAACGATAGGACTGATAAGAGGCCTTATCAAATGCCATATCGGTGGTCGGATAGAAATAGTCGTCAAAGTGGATGCCATCCACGTCGTAATTCTCTACAATTTCTTTGACGCCGTCCACAATCAGCTGCTGTGCTTTTTTGCTGGCAGGATTGTAGGTGATCGCTCCGTTGTACTGGATTGCATCGCCGGTCTTGAGCATCGCATTGGCCGGATTGCTGGCGCTCATCTCACGGGTGTTGGCTCCGTTGCGCACACGGTAAGGATTGATCCATGCCTCCAGACGCATGCCGCGCGCATGTGCCTGCTCCACCATGATTTCCAGCGGATCAAAGCCAGGGTCCTTGCCCTCAGTGCCTGCTGCCAGATAGGACCATGGGAACAGTTCGGACTCATAGAGAGCATCGCTGAACGGTCTGACCTGCGCAATCACTGTGTTGAGTCCCAGTGCCTGCATGTTGTCAAAGGCGGTCTCAATGTTTTTGGTAAACTGCTTTTCACCCACGCTCTGATCGCCGCTGGTCAGAAGCATTGCCTTCAGATCCAGATAGGACAGCCAGATTGCGCGTACCTCCTCGGTCTCCTCCTGCTTTTGTGTCGTCTGTGTGGACTTTGTTGTCTGTCTGAGTGCCATCGGTGTGGTCAGGCTGCCGGATGCGGATGGATTTTCCATCACATAATCCTTCTGAACATCAACCGCATTGTTGACGACCCACAGCTGAGACTGGTTGTTTTCTGCCGAAGAGGATTCTTCGGCAGCACAGCCTGCAGCAGAAAAAGCAAGCATTGCCGCCATCAGCAGCGCGATCATTCTTTTACCATGTGCCATATACATCTCTCCTAAAATAAGAAAATTAGACCAATGTTTTTCTGACGGCAGCGATATTGATTTAACTATATGCAGCCGGCACAGAAAGTCATTCGTCGATTTTTGTCGTTTTGTCATCTTCTCAAATGTCCGCCTGGTACACAGAACAGGCCGTATAGTTTAAGAATAGCATAATTTTTTTCAGATGACAAACTTTTTCACAAAAAAGAGCCAAAAAATTGTAACAAATATTTCGAATCTTTCGTTTTTTGTTCCTTTTTGCACACAATTCCATAGATACTGGTGTTTTTTTCGCGGGAGATTGTTGCATCGTCTTTTTATTTTTATCAATTTGTCATAAAAATACAGCAAAAAAGCAGGAGGCATTTGAGCATGCCTCCTGCTTTTCAAAAGGGGAACGAATGAGGAATCGATCTATTCTTCGGTTGGCTGTGGATCAGACGAGGTCGGTGTCTGGGTGGACGCATCCTGAACCGGTGGATCGGTCTGGGTGGACGCGTCCTCCTTGTTTTCGGAAGCAGGCTGTGCAGCAGCACTTGCATCGGTTACCTTAAAAACATAGGTGACCGGCTGGCTTTCGTTGCCTGCGGCATCCACTGTCTTGAGCACGACGGTGTGTTTGCCCGCTTTCAGGGTCAATTTCATCGTCTGATCAGTGAGGGTGGTAAATTCCTTGGCATCGTCCAGCTTCATCTTGACGCTGACAGGACTTTGTCCCTCGGCTGCCTTCTGATAGCTGACAGTAAAGGTTGCCTTAGTGTCGGTGTCGTAAATTCCTTTTCCTGTCTGTGCATTGTAGGCAGTGACCTCCTTGTCACCTTTCATCAGCTTCGGAGCGGCAGGAGCGGTGGTATCTACCTTTGTGATAACCACCGATACCGGTGTGGCTGCATTGCCTGCCTTATCGCTGGCGGAGATGACGTAGGTGCCGTTCTGGTCAGCAGTAAAGGAATAGCCTTTTTCGCTCTCAACACAATCCACTGTTACACCGTCTCGGGTCACGCTGACCGATGGTGCAACACCGCTGTTTTCATCGTTGACCACGAAGGTGACGATGTGCGCCTTCTTCCATGCGGAGTTGTCGCTGGTGGTCTGGATCGTCGGTGCAATCTTGTCGATGCCGGTGACCGGAACGGTCTGGTTTGTGCTGTTGCCTGCATTGTCAACGGCAGTGACGATATAATCACCATTGTCGGTGACGTTGGCAACATAGACACCGTTGCTGTTCGGGGTCATTACATTGCCTGCAAAGGTGACCGATGCAACGCCGCTGCCCTGTGTTCCATCCACCAGATCGGTGACGGTCCAGGTAATTTCCGCTCCGGTCTTGTTTTCATTGAAGCTGACCTGAGGCGCTGCAATAATTGGAGCGGACAGATCCAGTCCGGTGACAACAACATTTGCCTGTGCGGTCAATCCCGCCGCATTGGTGACGGTAACCGTATAGGCGGTGTTGTCGGTGACGGTGAGCAGATAGCTGCCGTCGGACTGTGGGATCGCCTGCACGCCGTTCTGATCGGCAACAGAGGTGATGGCAGCGCCGCCATTGTCATTGACAATCAGCTTGACAGTGCCGGTCTTGCCGTTGACATTCACCGGTTCAGCGGTGATCGACGGCGCAATGTTTGCCTTGATACTGTCGATGGTGACGGTATAGGTGGAAGTCTTGCCCGACTCATCGGTGGCTGTCAGAGTATATTTGCCGTTTTCGGTCGCAGTCAGGGTGTAAGCGTTGTCCGAACCGGTCAAAGCACCCTTATCGCTGGTCAGCTTGACAGCTGCGCTCGGATCATCAGGATCGGTGACGGTGATCGCAACTGTCGCTGCATTGGCAGCGGCATTGGTGGTCGGTTCGCCGGTCTGGATGGTCGGTGGGAGCTGATCCTTCTGAATACCGGTGACGGTCAGTTCCACTTTGGACTCGGTTCCATTTTCCGCCGCAAAGGTGACGGTGTAGGTGCCATTTTCGGTGGCACTGAACAGATAGATGGTTTCCGACTGCTTTGTGACGGTTGCGCCGGTCGCATTGACTGTTGGTTCTTTCAGCTCGCTGCCGTGCGCATCCACGGTGATGGTGGTTTCTGCTTTCTGGTGGTCTGTGCTGTCCAGGTTGGTTGCATGAGCTGTCACCGTTGGCTGCTGGAGCAAGGTGACCATTGCTTTTTGTTGGGCGGTATTGCCCGCCTCGTCGGTTGCAACAATGGTATACTCACCGGCGGTCAAACCGGTCTTTTCGTAGGTGTTGCCGCTTGATGCAGTGAGAACTTCGTCATTCAACTTGACTTCCTTCAGATTCTCGTCAACAACGGTAAACTTGAGGGTACCGTTGCTGCTTTCGATGACTTGGATGTCCGGCTCGGCTCTGTCAATCTTGGTAACTGTAACTTGTTTTGGCTCTGGTACTGTCGCCTTAACTTCATTGCCTTCTACAACCGAAGCGGTGATGGTGTAGGTGCCGTTGGCGGTGAGCAGTACCGAGTAGTTGGTCTGTACACCGAGCGCATTGGCTGCCGGCTGCTGTTTGCCCTGTGCATCGGTGACGCTGACCTGCAGCGACTGATTTTCACCCAGGGTCGCATTTACCTTAAAGCTGAGAGTCTTGGATTTGGTCATTGTGTTTTCATCGGATACAGTCACATCGCTGATCGAAACAGCAGGCTCGATCGGCTGAACTGGTGTTTCGACGTTGATGATCTGCGAAACACTCTCATTGCCCGCGTTATCCACAGCGGTGATGGTGTACTTTTTGCCCTCGGTGGCAGTAAAAGTATAGGTGCCGTTGGAACCATCAACCTTTACGCTGTCCATCTGAGCCTCCTCCACGACTTTGATTGTCTGGATGCCGGACGTGGTGTCGGTCGCTGTGACGGTAACCAGGCGTGTTGCAGAGCCTTCGGTCTTGTCAGCGATGGAAACCTTGCTGATGGTCGGTGTAGTCTTGTCGAGTTTGACAGTTACTTTCTCTGTCTGCGTATTATTGGAAGTGTCCGTCGCAGTGATGGTATAGGTAATATTGCCCTCCTGTGCCGCTGTAAAGGTGTAGGTGCCGTCGGAGGCCTGGCTGAGTGTCATCGTCGGATCGACGCTGACATTCCTGATGCCTACATTGTCAGTGACTGTAAAGGAAACATTCTGCGCTTCCCGATACCACTGATTTCCTTCTGGTTTAACCTTGACAGTGATAACCGGTCTCTGGGTATCCGGCTGGGTCTGGCCCGAGAGGGTAAAGTAACCGGAAAGCTGGACGTTACCTGCGTGGTCGACTGCCTCTACCCTATAATCACCGGCAGTCTGCGCCGTAAAGGTATAGCTGCCGCCTGAGTAGGTTGGATAATAGGCGTTGTTCTTATCGAGGATGCGTACGGTCTTGATTCCCGACAGCGCATCGGATACCGTGAAGGTCAGGGTGCTGTCCTCGGTGGATTTTACGTCGATCACAGGGTTGGTCTTGTCGATACGGACGGTGTAAATGCTGGTCGCCACACTATCGCCGCCGGTGCCGCGGGTAAAGAAGTAGTAGTCCTTCTCGCCTTCAGCGGTGATGGTCAGTGTGCCGTTTGGAAGTTCACGGCGGGTACCCCATTGGCTGGAGCTGCCGCCTGCCGGACGTTCATAGGAGTAAGCAGTGCGGTTGGAACTGTAACCGGTCAGGATAAACTTGATGTCCTGATTGGTCCAGCTTCCGTTTGGATAGCTGCTGCCATTTGGAGAGTTCATATAGACGGTCGGTGCCGAAATGGTGTCGCCGTAGACGTCGACACGGAATGCGGTAGTCGCAGAGGTATAGCCTCGGCGGGAAGCAACCACCGTGATGGTTGCGCTGCCTGGGCTGACCGCTTCAATAATCAGTGCATCGTCGCCGCTGACACGAACCTTGGCAATCTTTTCATTATTGCTGACTGCCTTCAGCGAGGTGCCGTCGGTTCTGACATTGACCACACGCTGACTGCCCTTGTTCATAATCTGGCTGTCGATCCGGTTGATGGAAACGGAATCGCTGCCGGAGGATGGCTCGCGGACAGTTACCTTGAAGCTGGTCGTTTTGGACGTATAACCGGTGCGGGAAGCGGTCACTTTGACCGTTGTTGTACCGGATGCCTTGGCGCGGATGCGCAGCTGGAAGCCGTCGGTGGTGACATCCGCCACGTTGGTGTTGGAATTGGTGACGCTGATCCAGCTGGCATTGGTGTTGACCGTGATATAGCGGGTGTTTCCTTTGTCCATTGTCTGATTGGAAATGCCGCTCAGCTGGATGCTGCTGGAACCACTCTCTTTGACGATAATGTTAAACGAGATGGTGCTGCTGGTATAACCCGACCGCGAGGAGGTGATCTTGATGGTCGCCTTACCTGCTTTGAGGCCGGTCATGGTGATTCTGCTCTTGGAGGTGCTGTAGGTCACCTTGGCAACCGACGGATTGTTGGTGGTCACCCGCAATGAACTGCCGTTGTGGTCGATCGCAACAATGTGGGTATCTCCGATGTTGAGATACTGGTCGCTGATATCGTGCAGTGTGACCTTTTTGTCATCGGTGGAGGAACCGGAGCCAGAACCGGAGCTGCGTCTGGACGGTGTCGCATAACCCTTGCCGGTCTGGATATACAGTGGCTTGGTATCATAGTAGACGCCGTTGCTGTTGCAGTACAGACGGTTGATCTGTCCGTTGCCGTACAGCTCGGTCGGCGCATAGGTGTAGACATAGTTGATAATGGTGTTGCCGTCATAGACAACATCGCAGGCGGTGTTGGTACGCAGCTTGTTGAGATTTAAGTTGCGCAGTGTCAGCGAACTGCCCTTGGCGGCATCGACGGTGACATCGCGGAAACCAACACTGCTGGTAAACAGTCCGCCTTCCTCCAGGACGGCGCTGCTCTTGACATTGACCGCATTGACCGCTGTATCACGGGAAGCGAACACTCTGGAAATATCTTTGTTGTCGATGGTCAGCGCACCTGCGTTGACGTCGTACAGTTTGACCCAGTCCGAACCGTCGGTCAAACGGATGGTTCCCTGCACATCGACATTTTTGAGCGTCACCGTGCCGGATGGCACATCAATGTACAGATCGCCGGTGAAGGTCTTATTGCTGATGGTCACATTTCCGGCGTCGATGTAGCCGTTTTTGTAAACCTTGGATTCGCTGTAGCTGCCCGACTTGTTAAAGCGTGCGCTGACATAGCTTTTGCCCGATACCGGCTTTGGTGCGCCGGAGGTCGTTTGCACAATTAGCTTGTTGTCACTGGCCGAGGTTGGCTTTGCGCCCACCGGTTCATAGACCACGCTGGTGTTCTTTTCCGGTTTGGTCACACTTTCCGGTGTCTGCGCAGAGGTGGTGACATTGCTGCTCTGTGTTGTCGAAGCAGTTGTCTTGTTTCCACTGGTCTGGGCCGAAGTGGATGTCGGTTTGCTGCCGCTGGTCTGCGACGAGGTCTGACTGTACTGGCCCTGTTTGTCGCCGGAAGCAGTCTGAGCGGATGCCGTCGAGTTCGTCTCCGGTTTTGTATCGGAGGTTGTCTGCGGCTCCTCGGTCACCGCTCCAACCTCTTCGGTGTCCTCAAGGTTGGGATCGACCTGTGCTTCGGTTTCAGGGCCGTCCTCCTCTACCAGTTCCTCCTGGTTTGGCTCCGGCACTGCCAGGACGACTTCTTCGCTGGCCTGTTCCTGCTCGCGAGGCTGTGACGGCCAGAAAAAGATGACCGCCAGTACCGCCGCTACCAGAATCAGCGACAGCACAACTGCGCCTATTCTGAAAAGCATTTTGTTGTCCTTCTTAGCTTCCATAAATGATGCTCCTTTCTTCCTTGAAGCAGAGCTTCTCCTAAACCTCTGTAAGGTAATTCAGGTCTGTTTTATCTGTGAAAGATTTTTTCCCCTCTACCAATAAGACGATTGTGGCAAATGATTCGTTACACTTTCTTCCCTCTTTTTTTGCGATATTTTTGCCATTATTTCCATCTTTTGGCCTCTCAGTTCTTTAGTGTCCTACAAACGAAAAATTATTGCAGTTTTCTTTTCCTTGAAATGTAAAAGTTTCCTGACCGCTTTTATTTGTTTTGCACAAATCCGCTTTCTGAGAGCAGAAGGACGACCCACAAAGACAAACAGGAGGAGCATCCTTTGCTGCACAAAGGATGCTCCTCCTGTTGTTATCATTGTTCGCAGAGATGTTCCCTGCCGTTTTCGATCCAGAACAGATCCTGTCTGCCAAGAAAGGTCGTGCCTTCAAAGCTTAGGCGCACCACCCATGGCATCCAGCCTTTGATTCGGTTAAAATCGTCAAACCCAAAATGGCTGTCGTAGTGGTTTAAAATGGTGCTGATGCAGGTCCCGTGCCCGCCGATGACCAGCGTCTGATCTGGGTAATCGGTCAGCAGCTTTTGCAGAGCTGTGACAGCACGCTGCTGCACTTCGCGCAGGTTTTCTCCACCCGATACCTTGTAGGAAAAATCCTCCCACTGACGTTTTGCATAGCTATGGAAATCCTCCAGCCAAACGCCGATGGTGCGCTCATGAAAATCCTCCACAAACTGTGTGGACAATCCCAAGCGGAGACCCAGCGGCTCGACAGTGTCTCTGGCACGCGGAAAAGGACTGGAAAAGATGGCATCAATCGGCTTCTCCGCCAGAAAGTCGCACACCCTTTGAGCGTCCTTTCTGCCCTGTTCAGTCAGCGGCGCCTGTTCGGTGTCGTCGCAGTGGGCACTATAATCGGGCTGTGCATGGCGCACCAGATAAAGGGTTGTCATTTGATCTTCTCCTCCTTATGCCTGCAGTTCTCCCTGCGAAGCAGCTTTGAGGTATTCGTTGATGAACTGGTCGATGTCGCCGTCCATCACTGCGCTGATATTGCCGGTTTCACAGCCGGTGCGGTGGTCTTTGACCAGGGTATATGGCATAAATACATAGGAACGAATCTGAGAGCCCCAGCCGATCTGCTGCTGTTCACCTTTGATGTCCTCAATGCGTTTGAGGTGTTCCTTCTCCTTGATCTGTGCAAGCTTTGCCTTGAGCATCTTCATAGCAACCTCACGGTTCTGATGCTGGCTGCGCTCATTCTGGCAGGCAACGATGACACCGGTCGGAATGTGAGTGATACGGATTGCCGACTCGGTCTTGTTGACGTGCTGACCGCCTGCGCCGCCCGAACGATAGGTGTCGATCTTTAGGTCAACAGGGTTGATTTCGATGTTGTAGTCGTCGTCGATCTCCGGCATCACCTCCAGCGAAGCAAAGGAGGTCTGTCTGCGTCCCGAAGCATCAAACGGCGAGATGCGCACCAGACGGTGTACACCGTGCTCCGATTTCAAAAAGCCATAGGCATTGGTTCCGGTGATGAGGATGGACGCACTCTTGATGCCTGCTTCCTCGCCGGCAAGATAGTCCAGCACCTTGACCTTGAAGTGATGGCGCTCGCTCCAACGCGCGTACATGCGGTAGAGCATCTGCACCCAGTCCTGTGCCTCGGTGCCGCCTGCTCCTGCATGGAAGGTCAGAATGGCATTGTTGGCGTCAAACTCGCCGGTCAGCAGTGCCGACAGTTTTTCCTCCTCAATCTTCTGGTCGATCTCGCGGATGTTGGCGCGGATCTCCTGCAGGAAGGCTTCCTGCTCCTCCTCGCTGGAGAAGGTTTCCTCGCTTGCAAGCTCTACCATGGTCTGTGCATCCTCGTACATCCGCACCAGACTATCGTAGGAGCCCATCTTTTCGCTGAGCACCTTCTGCTCTTTGAGCACCTTCTTGGTGTTTTCCACATCGTTCCAGAAATCCGGTTTGGCAGCTTCCTCATCCAGCTTCTTTTTCTCCGCTGCCAGACGGTCATATCCCAGTGCTTCGCGCAAATCATGAATGCGCGGCTGCTGGTTCTGAAGTTCCTGTTTTAAATCTTCAATCTGAAGCATCTTAGCTCCTCCTGTTATCTCATTTTTCAAAAACTCGCAATACAAACGCAGGACTTTTCTCAATCAAATGTCCAGTCCAATGAACCCTTGGTGTAAACTCACATTTCTATCTGATCTCCAATTTTGACAGATTCTTCTGCTGCGGGCAGTTTTTACCTTTAATTATATTAGAGCTGTCGGCATTTGTAAAGACTGTCCCCCATTTTGTGCGAATCTTTTAAACAAAAGATGAACCTTCCCTGGAAAAGATAGACTTTTTCTATATGGTATAGTATACTGAAATCGTAGATCGCAGGACGCAACATCCATTTGCCTGCCACTGAAGAAAGGTTGATTTTGAGTATGAATTATAAAGGAGTCTCCTGTCCTGTATGCAAACAGGAATTTAAGGAAGGGGACGACATTGTCGTCTGTCCTGTCTGTGGAGCACCACATCACCGTGCCTGCTACCATCAACTCGGCCACTGTGCCCTGGAGCAGGAATTGCACGAACAGGGTCGTTCCTGGGAAAATCCCAACGACCAGCTGGTCCATCACCACACCGAGCTGCAGCCGGATGAAAACGGCAATATCATCTGCCCGAACTGCGGACTGTTCTGTAAGGAGGAGGACGAGGTCTGCCCTAACTGTCAGTTTCCGCTGAAACAGCCGTCCGCCGCCTCCGGTCAGGGACGTCAGGTGGTGCAGGGACTGGACGACCAGCTTCCTCCCAACGCATCGTTTGGCACCATGTTTGAGGCAATTTACGAAAACGATCAGATCGACAACATTCCTGCCAAGGATTTCATCTTCTTTGTCCGTCAGAATTACCTGTATTTTCTGCGGGCATTCAAGATCTTTTCCCAGCGTGCCAAGGCCAAAGTGTTTAACTGGGCTGCGTTTTTCCTCAATTTTGTTTACTTTTTCTACCGCAAAATGTATAAGATCGGCGCGCTGCTGCTGGCGTTCTATCTGATTTCTAACATTCCTTCGGTGATTCTGTCCTATCATATGGTACAGCAGACCATGGAAGACCCCATGTTGATGTATTCGCTGCAATTTGACTTTACCGGTCTGGAAACGCTGTCGCTGCTTTCGCAGCTCTTTATGTATGTGCGCTTTGGTGTCGCATTATACTGCGGATTCACCGCCAACCGCCACTATTACAAGCATTGCCGAAAGAAGATCCAGCAGCTCAAAGGCATCTCCACCGGCAACAGCAGCAGTGAATATTACCAGACGCTTTCCTCCATCGGCGGTCCCAGCCTGATCAGCGCGCTGCTGGTGATTGCACTGGTGGTCGGTCTGATCTTTTTCTCCAGCGCAATTATGGCATTTTTCCTCATGTAAAAAGCTGTTTTACGGTCTTTTTTCTGGTTCTTGTAACGTTTGCGCCAACTTTTTGCCCTGCCGCAGCAAGGCAGATTGTCCATTTCTACAAAGAAGGCAAAATGGCGCAAATTTCCTTGACAGAGTGACAAAATGCTGTTATAATTTTTAATGTTGCTGCACAAAGACAGCAAACCTTGCCCTGCATAACCGGCAGGGCCTTAAGTCCAAAAGGAGGTGCTTTTACAATGGCAAAGCTTAATGAAAATTATGAGACAATCATGATCTTCAACACCAAGAACGGTGATGACGCGATCAAGGCTCTGGTTGAAAAATTCACTGCACTGATCGAGAAACACGGTACTCTGGAAACAGTAGAAGAGTGGGGTAAACGCAGACTGGCATACCCAATCGAGGATGAAGTAGAGGGTTACTACGTATTCGCAACCTTCAACAGCAATCCTGAGTTCCCTGCTGAGCTTGACCGTAACTACAAAATTACCGACGGCGTTCTTCGTTCCCTGATCGTTAAGAAGGACAACTAGGAGGGACATCATGCTGAACCGTGTAATTCTTATGGGAAGACTCACCGCAGATCCTGAGCTGAAGAAAACAGCCTCGGACATTTCGGTCACTTCCTTCACGCTTGCTGTAGATCGCAACTATGGCAAGGGCGCGGACCGTCAGACCGACTTCATCAACTGTGTTGCTTGGCGTCAGACTGCGGAATTCATCAGCAGATATTTTTCCAAAGGCAGACTGATGGCTGTGGAAGGTTCCATTCAGGTTCGCAACTATGTGGACAAGAATGACAACAAACGTCAGGCTGTGGAAGTTTTGATTGACCAGGCATATTTTGCCGACAGCAAGAATTCCGCTCCTCATGCAGGTGTTCCGGACGACTTTGGTCCTCCGCCACCGCCTTCCCGCTCTTATGCAGCTGCTCCTGCGGCTTCTTCCTATCAGCCAGCTCCTTCGATGGGTTATTCCAGCGGAGCTGCAGAGGATTTTGAGGAAGTCAGTGAAGATGAAGAAGATCTTCCATTCTAAAACCGAAACGGTTTTTGTATTTACAAATTTCTAAACTTTAAGGAGGTCAAGTTCCATGGAAAAAGAGAGAACCGAGAGAAACGACAGACGCAACAGAAAAAGCAGAAAAAAAGTTTGTGCGTTCTGCATGGATAAAATCGAAAACATCGATTACAAAGATGTTCCAAGACTGAAAAGATATCTGTCTGACAGAGCTAAGATCATTCCACGCCGTGTTACCGGTACCTGCGCTCGTCATCAGAGACAGCTGACTGTTGCTGTTAAACGTGCTCGTCACGTTGCTTTTCTGCCATACGTAGGAGACTAATCGAAACCTTAAAAACCCACAAGCTCCACTGGAGTTTGTGGGTTTTTTCTTCTATCTCAGAAAGGAAGAGATGTATGCTGCAATTTTTGCCTATCACGCCGGAGGACTATCCTGTCCTCACCCAAATCATGACGGCTGCCTTTGACGAAGATACCCGTCTGCACACCTCCCTGCTGCACGATGGTCCTCGCGGATACAACGACGGCACCCTCATCAAAAAGCTCCACGAAATCCCTGGCTACCTCACCGAAAAGGTCGTGCTGGACGGAAAAACGGTTGGCGGATACACTGTCTGCTATCAGCAGGAGCGTTCCATTCTGGATCTGCTCTTTCTCTCTCCAGATATTTGCGGTCAGGGTATCGGCACGCAGGTGTGGCAGCACATCGAACACCACTTTGCCGACACCCGATGCTGGGAGGTGGAAACTCCCTCCTACTCCAAGCGCAATCACTATTTCTATACTGAAAAATGCGGCTTTCATTTTGTGCGGGAAAAACAGTATTCCGACGACAGCAGCTCCTTTATTTTTGAGAAGGAAACCTTGCCGGTGCTGGACATCGCTCAGATGATGAAAATGCAGCAGGAGCTCTGGCAGCTGCACAAGGACAGCTGGCCGCCGATGGAACCGGAACGCGGCCGCGACTTCATCCTGTGGATGATGGAGGAGGTCGGCGAGGTCATCTCGGTCATCAAGAAAAAGAGCAGCCGCGACATCATGGAGGATGCAGCGGTGCGCAGCCACTTTGTTGAGGAGTGCAGCGATGTGCTGATGTATTACTTCGACACCCTTCTGCGCTATCATATTACACCGCAGGAAATTTCCGAAGCCTACCTCCAAAAGCATCTCCGCAATATGGGACGGGATTTTGAAACAGAATACAGAAACAAATTTAAGCGTTCAGCTGTTGCAGGCAGCGGTCTTCCAGAAGATAAAGGATCTCCGAGAGAAGATTAAAAAGATCAATCAGCCGCAGATTATCCCACATCTGTCCGCTTCCTCCCTCCAGGCTCTGATGAGCAAAATTGTTGCGGATGCGGCGGCACTGTTCCAAGCGCTGAAACATCTGTGGATACTGCTGACGGAAGGTATCCGCATCCATATCCAACAGCTGATAAAGCCAACTGTATACTTTGGGATTTTTGACCGGCTGTGTTTGACAGAGCCATTTTTCCTCGCAAAACCATTGGTAAACCTCCCGCAGTGTCCTTTCCAAAAAGGCATAGAGCAGCATCACCAGATGTGCCGCGGAGATGCAGGCTGCCCATTCCCACTGTGCCTGCTGCCCTTCCATTCCCAACAATAGTTCTGTGCGGGTAAAAGGTGCCAGCCAGCACAACTCCTCCTCTGGACGGCTTTTGCTGTGGGAAAGCTGGGATTGTTTCTCCAAAAGCTCCTCCTGCACTGCCTGCGCCACCAGAAAACAATAATCGTTCAAGGCACGCAGCTGATCTCCAAACTCAACAAAAGGGTAAATATTTCCCTCATAAAGCTGGTAATCTGTCCGTTTACATCTGACAAACTCCCCTGTTTCATTTTGTACAAAAGCAAAGGCGCTGCTGTGCTCCAGCCCTTGGAAAAATCCCTCCATACCTTTTCTCCCCTCTGATACGATAAGACCGTGAAGCAAAATTGCTTCACGGTCTTTTTTTGCTGTGTTTAAATAAAGGAAATGTAGCCTTTCTCCACCGGTTTATAGTCCTTAGGGTTCTGGCTATCGTAGACGGCTTCCATCTTTTCATTGAGGATCATCAGTCGTCTTCCCGCTGGAACCTCTGGGAGGCTCTCCAGCTTGTCTGTCAGACGGTAGAGGTTGTTTTCCTGCGATACCGGCAGATCGGCAAACTGCTGGCCCTGATAGTCCTCCAGTGCGCCTTCCTCCTTGTAGAGATACGAGCCGACATAGCAATATTCCACGCCGTCACGCTCCTCAAAGCATGGACAGAGCAGATCGCGGCTGCCGTTGGAAGGTGTCAGCAGGAATCCGTTGCCACGGAACTCATCCTCTGGCACGAAGGCGCCCTCGAAGTTGCCATAGATTTCTCCATCCGGCACCGAACTGAACGACGCCACCAAAACGCCCTCTACACCGTCCAGCTTGCGGATAACAAAGCCGTTCATCATCTCTCCGCAGACGATGTCCTGCTCGGTCAGATCGACCGACAGATACCGTTTGCCGATGCGCTGCTTCCATTGTTCCGAAAGTGCAGGATGATTTTCCGCTTTCATCGCCATCGGAACGACCTTTCCGCGGTTGGTGGTAAACAGATATGTGCCCTGTGGTGTGCTGCGGAAGAAGAATTTCTCGCCGTTCTCCGCTACAAAGTTGGTACCGTCATATTTCAGATTTTTGTAAACAGCAACCCGTTCGCCCGAGGTATTGTCGTTGGTGATGGTTAAGTCGGTACCAAAGAAATGTGTATGGTAAATCTGGCTTGGAACCAGGTAGATTCCATCAAATTGATCGATCAGCTGCTGCGGAACCGGCTGATACTTCTGATAAATGCTGATTCCTTTTACTTCCTGCAGATAAACTGCGAACAGACGCAGAATTTCCAGACCCACATCCATCTTGCAGTCGTGGGTTTCGCTGATGGTCAGGACAGCATGATACTTTGGAAGAATATATAACTTGCTGGTAAACTGGAAGCTGTTGCCTCCTTTGAGCTGTACCTGCTCTCCCAGATCAAACTCAGGGTCCTCTACGCAGACATTATCCCAACCCAATCCATAACGGGTGCTGGCAGTGTCCTCCGGCAGGAAGGTTGCTCCCTGCATTTTGCGCATCTCCGCCTTGCTCTCCTCGCTGATGATCGAATTTTCGGTCAGGAAGAGGTTGCCGAATTTGCACAGATCGGTCATGGTGGTGGTGAATCCGCCGCATCCCTGCAGGTAGAATTCTTCCTTCGGTTTGCCGCTTTCCTGTATCAGCGGATACTCTGGATTCAATGTGGTGGATACACGGGTCGAATGAGCGCCGATCAGCTCGGTGATGTACTGCTTGCAGAACTCACCAAAGCTCATGCCCGATACCTTTGCTACCAGCATTTCCGCCAGCGTAAAACCATCGTTGCAGTAGACCGAATAGGTTCCTGGATCTGCTTTCAGATAGCATTTTGCAAGGTAATTGTAGACCTCGTCATAATATTCCTGATTATCCGGCTGACCGACATGGACCGCCGAAAAATGCTTCCACTGTGTTCCTGGCAGACCGCTGGCATGGTTTAAGCAATGGCGCACGGTAATCTGGCGGTACCTTGGGTCCAGCATGGTAAACTGAGACAGATACTCGCAGATAGGGCGATCCAGCTCCACCTTGCCCTGCTCTACCAGCTTCATGACCGCCACGGTGCAGAAAATCTTGGAGATAGAACAAACGTTATAGGTGTGCTGCAGGGTCACCGGTCGTTTTTCCTTGCTTCCATCGGTACCCAGCGCATCCGCTGCAACAATTTCACCGTCGACCATTATTGCATAAGAGACCGACGTATATTTTTTCGGCAGATTCAGTTTTAAGATTTCCGATAATCTTTGACGAATATCCATCCTGTTTCGCTCCCTTTTGTCGTCAATTTCAATTTTAAAATAGGACAGCAGCCCATTTTCGGAGGAAAGTTCCTCCCTTGTAGGGTAGCACAGATGAGATATTCTGTCAATCACAGTTGTCTGCATTCTCTTCTATCTTTGGAAACAGGTAAACAGGAGATTGTTTCATCATTCCTTAGCAGAAGTGACAGACAATCTCAGGGAGACAGAACACAAAGCCACTTTCTTAAGAAAACTTTAACTGTCTCCTTGAATCCCTCGTATTTACGCAAAAAAATAAGCAATCCCTTAAAAGGGATTGCTTATTTTTGGCGGAAAGAGAGGGATTCGAACCCTCGGTGCCTTTATAGGGCACACACGATTTCCAGTCGTGCGCCTTAGACCAGCTCAGCCATCTTTCCATAGACTTCCTTTGCTGTGTACACCTGAATCACAAGTGCTTTTATATTATACCACCATTTCAGCAAAAGTCAAGCCTTTTTTTACAAAAATCTCCAGTTTACTGCTTCTTTCCATCCTCTTTTCGATTGGTCTGCAAAAAGCTGTCAAATACTCCCATCAGCAGACCCTTCTTCCCGCTGTGATAATAGCGGTGCATCGGCAGCCAGAACAGCAGCGACCCGATCAGACAGACGATCAGATCCAGCATCGTATCGTTGACGCCGGTATCCAGCACATGCTGCGGATCATTGTGCAGAACCAGGTTAATGACAAACTCCACAATCTCCCAGCCGACGGCAATCAGCGAAGCAAATCCCGCCGAGAAAAATGCAGCCTGCCAGTATTCTTCGCGCTCGATCACAATATGGCCTTCTCTGCGCGGCTTTAATACATAAAAAGCGATCAAACCACACAATCCAAAGATCACACCGGTCAGTGTGTGCATCACCTTGTCATAGCCTGGCAGGCGGTCATAGCCGTTAAAGATCATCCCGATGCCATAGGTCAGCACAATATACAGATGGGTGGTCAGACGCACCAAAGCATCCTTGCGCAGATGAATCACCCATTCAATGATTCTGGGAGCAAAGGTCAAAATCAGTCCCAGCAAAGACAAAAATACATAGTATGGCGTCGAAAAAAAGAAGTTGTACACCGCCATTACGACACAAAAAATACCGAAGCCAACCTCCAACAGTTGGCTTGCTTGATTATATCGGGAAGAAATCTCGTTCATTTAAACTCCTCCTGCTTCTTACTGCTTATAGTATGTTCCCGTGAAGTTTTGGTTTAGACACAAAAGCCGCGGAAAATTCCCGCGGCTTTATGTTTACTCATAACGCAGCGCCTCGATTGGGTCGAGTTTGGCTGCCTTGTTCGCTGGATAGTAACCAAAAAAGACACCGATCAGCATCGAAAATCCGACGGCAATGACAATCGCCTGTACTGATGGACGCGCAGGGAATCCCAGCAGTGCTGCACCGCTGTAACCCATCAGCATTCCAAGAGCAATTCCGATGATACCGCCAATCAGACAGATGATGACCGACTCTACAATAAACTGCAGACGAATCGCACTGTTTTTGGCGCCCAACGCCTTACGGGTACCGATTTCACGGGTTCGCTCGGTTACCGATACCAGCATAATGTTCATGACGCCGATACCGCCGACCAGCAGCGAAATCGCCGCAATGACTGCAATCGCAATCTGTACCGTTCCCATCATCGAAGAATACTGGTCGATGATAGAATCCAAGCTGATTGCACTGATGCTGAAATCCTCATTGCGCGCATAAAAGCGGTTAAAGTAATCCTCAAACTCGCTGGCAAATGCGCGGGCATCGGTACCCTGTTTTGTCAGCGCTGTGATGCTGTAATAACCTTCCACTGCACCGGTCAGCTTCCAGGAGGTTGTGATCGGCAGATACAGGTCGGTGCTCATATCCTTTTCCGAAGCTGCTGCACCCATCATCGACATCAGTGCATTCTGTTCATATTGATAGACACCGATGATGGTGAAGGTGTACAGGTCTTTGCCGATATTGACCTTGATCTCCTGTCCCAACGGACTTTCTCCCTGGGCAAACATATTGTTGCAGAATTTGTCCGAAACAACCGCTACGTTTTTGACTCCCTTCAAATCCCGCTCTGCAATAAATCGTCCCTGCTGCATCTTCAGATGGTTTGCTGTCTGATATCCATCATTGACGCCACTGACCGAGACATTGGCATATTTGTGTCCATCGACAGCCCGACCGCTGCCCATTCCTTCGCTGACGCTGACCGCCTCCACCTGGCCGTCGTAATCGCTCAGAAACTGTTCGATCATCTCATCGCTGATGTAGTCATCGGCATCAATCGAAACCGTATAGCTCTGTCCGTTTTCACTTTCACGCTGCTGCAAACCGATCTGCACGTTGTTTGCGCCCATCTCCTGCAGGGAGGAGGTCATCGAGTTGGTCAGCGAATCGCCCACCATGACGATGCCGATGACCGAACCGATGCCGATGATGATGCCCAGCATGGTCAGCAGCGCACGCATCTTGTTGGCACGCAGGCCGGAAATAGCCAGCGAAATATTCTCAAAAATCTGTGTCATAAAGCTCTATGCCTCCTGTGCCGGACGAGGTGGTCTGCCCGAACCGCTGACCTCATCCACCACCTGACCATCTCGAATGGTGACGACACGCTGTGTCTCCTGAGCAAGCTCGAGATTGTGAGTAATCAGCACAATCGTCTTGCCCTGTTTTTCATGCAGACGGTGGAACAGATCCATCACCAGTCGTCCTGTGTTGGAGTCCAGCGCGCCGGTCGGCTCGTCCGCCAAAATGATGGAAGGATCGTTTGCCATGGCACGGGCAATCGCCACACGCTGCTTCTGTCCGCCGGAAAGCTCATTGGGCATGTGTCCCATGCGCTCCTCCATCTCCACCATTTCCAGCAGCTCCCGTGCACGCTGGGTGCGCTTGCTGCCGGACACACCTGCATACAGCATCGGAAGCTCAACATTTTTCAGCGCGGAGGTGCGCGGAATCAGGTTGAAGGTCTGAAAGACAAAGCCAATCTTCTGGTTGCGGATATCGGAAAGTTCGGCATCTCCCGCTTGATTGATCGCAACTCCATCCAACAGATATTCTCCCTCGGTGGGACGATCGAGTGCACCGATAATGTTCATCAGGGTCGATTTGCCCGAGCCGGACTGACCGACAATCGAGACAAACTCTCCCTCCTGCACCTGCAGGTCGATGCCCTTGAGGATGGTCAGTTCATTGGGCTGTCCAATATAAAACTTCTTGACGATCCCCTTCATGTCAATGATTGTTTTTGCCATCCACTATTCCCCGCTCTCCGAAGAAAGTCCGACGACAGGCTCCCCTGCTGCAACAAAGTCCGGCGTTACCTCGCTGCCCACGGTGACGCTCTGTGGGTCACTGAGCACGATCATACCGTCAGTAATGCTGTCGCCCGATACCTCCACATAGAAATCGGTTTCCAGACCGGTGGTGACCGGAACCTCGGTGACAACATAGGTATCCTTGCCTTCGCTGCTCTGCGGCTCAGCAACATACAGCACCTGTGTGCCGTCCGCTTTTTCGACAACCGAATCGTACGGTACACCGTAGACGTCGTCGCGCTCGTCCACCAATACGGTCAGACGGGTATTCATACCGATGCGCAGACCGCTGTTCTGCTCGTCCACCTGTACCTCTGCCTCAAACTCGACGGTCGAGTTGTTGTCGGTAGTCTTGGTGGTGCCGGTGTCGGTCTTGACTGCTGCCGGTGCGATGTATGTAATGGTGCCTGGAATCTCTTTGTCGCCGGTGGCATCCGACTTGATGGTGACCTTCATGCCCTCGGTGATGTTTCCGATGTCATACTCCTTGATATAGGTGGTGACCTTCAGCGACTCGGTGTCCTCGATGACGAACAGCAGACCGTTGCCAGGCTCGCCCACCTTGGCATAGACCGCTGTGACGACACCCGATACCGGTGCAGTGATGGTCGCCTCATCCAGTGTATTCTGCAATTTTTCGATGGCTATTTCCTGAGAGCGGTTGCTCTCGGCAGCCAGCTGACTGCTGATCAGACTGTCCTGCAGGGTTTCGATCTGCTGCTCGATCTGGTTGTTGGTCGCATCGCGCAGCTGTTCGGCGCTGTCTGCCTGATCCTCTGCCTGTTCCTTTTGCAGTGCTGCACTTTCAACGCCGCGTTTGGCGCTGTCGATGCCCTGTTCCAGCTGCGCAACACTGGCGCCGTTCTGTGCATCCTTGGCTGCATCCAGCTGTGCTTCGGCGGTAGCAACGCCGCTCTGAGCCGCTGCTACGCCGCTCTGGGCGGAAGCAGCTGCAGAGGCTGCCGCAGATTGGGCATTCGCTGTAGCCTGCGCAATATTCGCTTCGGCTTGATTTAATGTTGCTTCAATCGCCTGATATTTTTCTTTTTCTGTCAAATAGGTTTGACGTGCTTTTTCTAATTCATCCTCAGCTGTTGTAACTGCTGCTTGAGCATCTTTTACTTTTTGTTGTTTTTCAGAATCATCAGGATCTTTGGCTAATTCATCCTCAGCTGTTTTTAGAGCATCCTTTGCTTCGCTCCATTCTGTTTTTGCATTATTGATATCGGTCAAATAAGTTTGTTCCAAATGTGTCCACGATTCTATTGCTGCACCATATTTCTGCTGAAGTTCAGCATATTCTGCTTTTGCCTGTTCTTCTGCCTGTTTTGCAGCACTGTTTGCATCTGCCACCGCACTGTCATAGGCGGACTGCGCCTCGCTCAGCGCATCCTTTGCATCGCGCAGCGCTTCTTCGGCAGAGGTGACATTTCCGTTGAGCTGGTCGCGGGTGATGCGATAGTTCTCCTGTGCATCGGAAACCGCAGCCTTGGCAGATTCCAGCTGCTGTTTTGCCTGTTCTACACTGTAATCGGCCTGTGTTACGCTCTGGTCGGCAGAAATTGCGCTCGAATCCAGACCGTTCTCATAGTTTTCCTTTGCATTTTCATACGCCTTGCGGCTGACCTCAATCTGGTGTGCCGCCTGACTGTTGCTCGCATCCACCGCTGCCTGCTGCTGGGCAATGTCCAGCTCAAGGTCGCTGGTCTTGAGCTTTGCCAGCACATCGCCTTCCTCAACGGTGTCGCCTACCTCCACATTGACCGACTCCACCAGATAGGAGAGTGTCGAATAAACCTTCCGGCCATTTTCTGTGTCTACAACGCCGGTCAGGCTGACCGTGTTCTGCAGATCCATCTGCTGCAAAAGCTCGGTGGAAACCAGCGTCTGTGCTGTGCCACCTTTTCCTAATACCAGCCCTCCCACAACAGCTGCTGCTGCCAGCACGCAGACACCTGAGATAATCATCTTCTTCTTAACCATACCCAAGTCTCCTTTTTCGGATTCTTCATTGTATTATTGACTTAATACAATAATATCAACTTGCTTTTTAAAAGTCAAGTCTATATTCGTTTTCCTTACTATATCACACTTCCTATTCTGTGACTATTACCAAACATTCCAATTTTTTAGGCGGTTATTTTCGGTAAATTGTGCTAAACCAACACCTGTTTACAATTTATCCACAGCTCATACACAAATGAAAAAAGATTCCCTTCTTTTTCCTGAAAAGTGTTCTTAAATGTAACGAAACACAAAATATTTCTTCTTCAAAATATAAAAATTTCTGTATAAAAAAAGGCTGCCGATTCGGCAGCCTTTTTTCAGAGATTCATCTTGGTTAGAGGTTAGATTTTGGTAATATCTACCAGCTCCACATCGTTGACGGTGCGGTTGCTCATCAGCGAGTTTGCCAGAGCATTTGCAGTATCCAGTGCAGTCATAGTGACGATGGAACGCTCAACAGCGCGGCGGCGCATCTGTACCGAGTGACGCTGTGGTTTTCTGCCCTTCTTGGAGGTGGTGATGATATAGTCGATCTTGTTCTGATCGAACAGAGTGATGATGTTTGGTTCTTCCTCTTCGATCTTGCGGATGGTGTTTGCAGCAATCATGTTCTGATGCAGGGTCAGTGCAGTACCAGCGGTTGCATAGATTGTGAAGCCAAGTTTTTCGAACTTCTCGACGATTGGAACAACTTCCTGTTTGTCGGTGTCACGGACGGTAACCAGAACGCCGCCTTCGTGTTTCATCTTGTAGCCAGCTGCAACCAGGCCTTTGAACAGAGCTTCATCGAAGGTCTTAGCGATACCCAGAACCTCACCGGTGGACTTCATTTCTGGGCCAAGCAGGGTATCAACGTCGTGCAGTTTCTCAAAGCTGAAGACTGGAACTTTGACAGCAACATACTCAGCTTCTGGATACAGACCGATGCCATAGCCCTGATCGCGCAGTTTTTCGCCGAACATCATGCGGGTAGCGATCTCAACCATTGGAACGCCGGTAACCTTGCTGATGTATGGGATGGTACGGGAGGAACGTGGGTTAACCTCGATGACATAAACTTCGTCATTGTAGATAACGTACTGGATGTTGACCAGACCAACAACCTTCAGCTCTCTTGCCAGCTTGCCAGTGTAATCGATGATGGTACGTTTGATCTTCTGGGACAGAGTCTGTGCAGGATATACCGAGATGGAGTCACCGGAGTGGATACCAGCTCTTTCGATATGCTCCATGATACCTGGGATGAGGTAATCTTCGCCGTCGCAAATTGCGTCGACCTCAACCTCTTTACCCATCATATATTTGTCGATCAGAACGAGGTTGTCCTTCATATGGCTGGTGATGATGTCCATATACTCCTCAACCTCAGCGGTTGTGTGAGCAATGATCATGTTCTGACCACCCAGTACATAGGATGGACGCAGCAGAACTGGGAAGCCCAGTCTGTTTGCAGCAGCAACTGCATCTTCCTTGGTCAGTACGGTTTCACCCTTTGGACGCGGAATGCCCAGTCTACCGAGCAGTTCATCGAAGCGTTCACGGTCCTCAGCTTCGTCGATCGAATCAGCGGAGGTACCCAGGATGCGGACACCCTTCTTTGCCAGATATTTGGTCAGCTTGATTGCGGTCTGACCACCGAACTGTACAACAACGCCCCATGGTTTTTCGCTTTCCAGAACGTTGTCAACGTCTTCTGGAGTCAGCGGGTCGAAGTAGAGTCGGTCGGAGGTATCAAAGTCGGTGGAAACGGTTTCTGGGTTGTTGTTTGCGATGGCAGCCTCATAACCCAGTTTCTTCAGAGCCCATACGCAGTGTACCGAGCAGTAGTCGAACTCGATACCCTGACCGATACGGATTGGACCGGAACCGAATACCAGGATCTTCTTCTTGTCGGATTTGTGCTCCTCGATGAACTCGGAAGCTTCGTTTTCTTCGTCGTAGGTGGAGTAGAAGTATGGTGTCTGTGCTTTGTACTCAGCTGCACAGGTATCAACCATCTTGTAAACACCTTTTCTGTGGTGCTCAACCTTTTTGCCGGAGAAGCGCTCGATGGTGCTGTCGAGGTAGCCATATTTCTTAGCACGCAGATACAGTTCCTCGGTCAGTTCATCGCAGTTTGCCAGTGCCTCTTCCATCTTTCTGAGGTTGTCCAGCTTGTTGATGAACCAGCAGTCGATCATGGTGATCTCGTGGATCTTTTCTGCTGGGATGCCCTTCTTCAGTGCCTCAAATACGCAGAACATACGCTCATCGTCGCAGTTGTGCAGCAGTTCGAGCAGCTCTTCTTTGGTCTTATCTGCAAATTTTGGCAGGTTGAAGCTGTCCAGACCCAGCTCTACCGAGCGGACTGCCTTCATCATTGCGCTCTCGAAGGAGGTACCGATGGACATAACCTCGCCGGTTGCCATCATCTGAGTACCCAGAGTACGTTTTGCGTATACAAATTTATCGAATGGCCATTTCGGGAATTTAACTACAAGGTAGTCAACCGAAGGCTCAAAGCAGGCATAGGTGGTGCCGGTAACTGCATTGAGGATTTCGTCGAGGGTGTAACCGATCGCAATCTTGGTTGCAACCTTTGCAATCGGGTAACCGGTTGCTTTGGAAGCCAGTGCGGAGGAACGGGATACACGTGGGTTAACCTCGATAACTGCATATTCCATCGAGGTTGGATGCAGAGCGAACTGACAGTTGCATCCGCCTTCTACACCCAGCTCCTCAACGATGTTGAGTGCAGCTTTTCTGAGCATCGAGAACTCTGCCGGAGACAGGGTAACTGCTGGAGCAACTACGATCGAGTCACCGGTGTGAACGCCGACCGGGTCAACATTTTCCATCGAGCAAACGGTGATGATGTTGCCCTTGGAGTCACGGATAACCTCGAACTCAATCTCTTTCCAGCCGGAGATACATTTTTCTACCAGGATCTGGGTGATTGGGGACAGACGCAGACCGTTTCCTGCGATCTCTTTGAATTCTTCTTCATTGTAAGCAATACCGCCGCCGGTACCGCCCATGGTGAATGCAGGACGAATGATAACCGGATATTTGATCTGTTCGATGAATGCCAGACCATCTTCAACAGTGTTGACAACCTTGGAAGGGATGCATGGCTCGCCGATCTTTTCCATGGTGTCCTTGAACATCTGACGGTCCTCAGCCTTGTCGATGGTCAGTGGGTTTGCGCCCAGCAGTTTTACATTGTGGGAATCGAGGAAGCCCTCTTTTGCCAGCTGCATCGAGAAGGTCAGACCGGTCTGACCACCCAGGGTGGAAAGAACGCTGTCTGGTTTTTCAATTTCAATGATTCTCTTTACAACGTCGATGTTCAGTGGCTCGATATAAACATGGTCTGCCATCGCCTTATCGGTCATGATGGTTGCAGGGTTGGAGTTTACCAGAACAACTTCCAGACCTTCTTCTTTCAGTGCGCGGCAAGCCTGTGTGCCTGCATAGTCAAACTCAGCTGCCTGGCCGATGATGATCGGACCGGAACCGATTACCAGTACTTTTTTAATATCCTGTCTTAACGGCATATTGATCAACCTTTCTTGCGCTAGTATACAAAATTTGTCCGACGGCGTTTTATCCGATCATTCCAAGGAATTTTTCATAGATACCATCAAAGTTTTTCTGTCCGATCTCTGCTTCCGGAATAAACTGTACGGACATTGCTTTCATCTGTGGATAAACAAGGCCCTCGCAAGTTTTATCGTTGGAATTGAGGTGGCTGACAACCGCATTGGACGGTGCTTCTTTGACGATGTAGCCATGGTTCTGGGCTGTGATAAAGGTTCTGCCGCTCTCCTGTTCGGTGACAGGGCAGTTGGAGCCGCGATGTCCGCAGTGCATCTTTTCAACCGAGCCGCCCATTGCCAGCGCCATGATCTGATGACCAAAGTCAATGCCCAGTACCGGTACACCGGATTTCATCAGCTCAGCAACGGTCTGCTGTGCATTGCTGGTTGCGAGTGCATCCAGTCCTACGCCGCCGCACAGTACAACTGCGTCTGGATTGGTTTCCATAATCTGTTTTTCAGTATAGGAAGCCGGTACAACAGTTACCTTGCAGCCTCTTGCCATCAGTGCTTTGATGACATCGTTGCGGATGCCGTAGTTTGGCATGGTGATGCTGTATTTTGCATCCAGCTTTTCGAAGGTAACCTTTTCGTTGTAGTTTACCCAAGCTGGCATTGGTTTTTTCCATGCTTTGAGCTGGTCAAGCAGTGCCTGTTTGTTGTCTGCCGGATTGGTTCTGGTGATCAATCCATTCTGTACGCCCTCGTCGCGGAGCTTTCTGGTGATTGCACGGGTGTCCAGGTCGAAGATGGCGCTGATGCCTTTCTTCTCAAGATACTCGTCGATTCTGCCTTCCATGCGGAAATTGGAAGGCTGTGCACACCATTCACGGATGACCCAGCCTCTTGCAGTAACGCTTTCGTGCAGGTCGTTTTCATGGTTGACACCGTAGTTTCCAGTCAGTGGGAAGGTTTCTACGATAATATTGTTGGCATTTGCCGGATCAGTCAGAATTTCCTGGAAACCTACGACGTTGGTGTTAAATACCAGTTCGCCGATGGCGTCCTTGTCGCTTCCCAGGCCGTAGCCCTCATATACCGTGCCGTCCTCCAGCAAAAGCCATGCCTTTTGCGCATTGTTAAAGATGTCCATACGCTACCTCCATATTCCCTAGATTGAATCTCTATCTTAAAAGCTTACAGGGTGATTTTACCAACCACGCCCATAATGTCTTCTTTCATTGCCAGTGCTGCTTTTCTTGCCTGCTGTGCAAAATCCTTGCCGTCGGTGCCGGCTTTCTTCCATGCAGTCAGGATCGCTCTGGACGAATTGACGATGGCGCCCAGACCGTTTTTATCAAATGCGCCTGCAACGTCATTTGCACCGCCGCCCTGTGCACCATAGCCTGGTACCAAGAAGAAGGTGTGCGGCATCTTCTGACGCATCTCTGCCAGCTGTTCTGGATAGGTTGCGCCGACAACTGCTCCTACGCGGGAGTAGCCGTAGCTTTCCTGTGTCTTTGCTCCCCACTGTTCGCACATTGCACCCATGGTTTCATAGATGCTCTTGTCGCCGATCTTCTGATCCTGCAATTCTCCGGAGGAAGGATTGGAGGTCTTGACCAGAACAAAGATGCCCTTGTCCTTCTCGTCACAGATTGGCAGCAGCGGCTCTACGCCGTCCGAACCAAGATAACCGTTGACGGTGAGCATGTCCGAACCAAAGGCAGCAAGTTCTTTGCCGTTGACAGTGCTGGTGCCCAGATGAGCTTTTGCATAGGCCTGCATGGTCGAACCGATGTCGTTTCTCTTGCCGTCGGTGATGACGATCATGCCTTTTTCCTGTGCATACTTGATGGTCTCGCACAGTGCCCACATGCCCTGCCAGCTGTACATCTCATAGTAAGCAGCCTGTGGTTTGATTGCCGGTACAATGTCGCAGATCTCGTCGATGATTGCCTTGTTGTACTCCAGGATAGCCTGTGCAGCAGCGTCAAAGCTGTCGCCATAAGCTTCGAACTTTTCGTCCTTGATGTGCTGCGGGATATAATCGAGCAGCGAATCCAGTCCAACGACGCTCGGGTTCTGCATCTGAGCGATCTTTTCAATCAGTCTTTTCATGTTCGGTTTCCTCCGTCTTTATCTTTGTTCTCTATCGTTTAAAGGGTTTCCATTTTTCCTTTATTTATCAAGTGAATACACCAATTTTCCGCCGAGGATGGTGCCGACCACTCTGCCGGTCAGTTCCATGCCGTCAAACGGGGTGTTTTTGCTCTTGCTGTGCAGCTTCTGTGCATCCACTGTCCAGCTCTGCATCGGGTCAAACAGCACGATGTCTGCAAGGCTTCCTTCCCGCAGTGTTCCGCCTGGCAGGCGAAGGATGTTTGCAGGATTGGTGCTCATCAGCTTGACCAGATCCATCAGCTCCATGCCGCACTGATGTACCAGTACGGTGCAGGCTGCTGCAAAGCTGGTTTCCAATCCGACGATACCGTTTGGTGCTTTGAGGAAATCTGCTTTTTCCTCCGCAGCGTGCGGCGCATGGTCGGTGATAATCGCATCAATGGTTCCGTCGAAAATGCCTTCGATCACCGCTTCACAGTCGGCCTGTTCCCTCAGCGGTGGATTCATACGGAAGTTTGCATCGCGGTTTCTCAGCAGCTCGTCGGTCATCATCATGTAGTGCGGAGCTGTTTCGCAGGTGACCTTCACGCCTCTGGCTTTGGCTTCACGGATCAGCTGTACCGAACCTTTGGTGCTGACGTGTGCGATGTGAATTGCTGTATCCGAGCTTTCTGCCAGCACGATCTCACGCGCTGTGATGCTGTCCTCGCTGGCGCGATCCATTCCCTTGACGCCCAGCTCGCGGGAAATCTCTCCCTCGTTGATGATGCCGCCGTCGATGATGCTCAGGTCCTCGCAATGGCTGATAACCGGAACACCGGCTGCATAGGCTTCTTTGAGCGCTTTGAGCATCATGCCGCCGTTTTCAACCGGACGGCCGTCATCGCTGACTGCAACCGCACCACAAGCATGCAGATGAGCGATGTCGTTTAACTCCTCGCCCTTCATGCCTTTGGTGATCGAAGCGATCGGATAAACTCTAGCGTCCGCTTCTTTTGCTTTATCAAGTATATAGGAAAGGACCTCTTCGTTATCGGTCACTGGCTTGGTGTTTGGCATACAGCAGACGGAGGTCACACCTCCAGCAGCAGCTGCCTTGCATCCGGTGAGGATGTCCTCTTTGTGGGTGAGTCCCGGGTCACGCAGATGAACATGGATGTCGATAAATCCAGGTGCCGCACACAGTCCGCTGGCGTCGATCTGTCTGGTCTGCTCGTCAGCCGGCAGGTTGGCTCCCACTTTGGCGATGCGATCACCTTCCACCAGAATATCTCCCACAAAGTCCAGCGCCGGCTGGCAGGATGGGTCCAGAATTCTGGCATTTTTTATCAGAAGCTTTTCCATTGATTTCCCTTCCTTCCCGAACATTTTTCTATCATTTATTTATCTGCCTCTACGCAGATGGTTACCTGATCTTCTCCGTCGTGCTCCTCCACCGAAACCTTGACAAACTCGTCATGGGAGGTCGGCAGGTTTTTACCGACATAATCGGCACGGATGGGCAGCTCACGGTGTCCGCGGTCGATCAGCGCTGCCAGCTGAATGCTCTTGGCGCGGCCGCGCTGCAGGATGGCGTCCATCGCTGCACGAACCGTCCTGCCGGTGTAAATCACGTCGTCGACCAGGATAATCTGCTTTCCTTCAATGGGAAACGGCAGATCGGTTTTGTCCTGACGGGGTTCTTCGGTTCGTTTGTCATCCCGATAGGCGGTTACATCCAGAAAGCCCACCTCAACGGCAGTTCCTTCCAGTTCCGCAATCCGTTTGGCAATTCGTTCTGCCAGCTGCGCACCTCTCGTGACAATCCCTATGATGTACAGATTGCTCGCGCCCTTGTTGTGCTCGATGATCTCGAATGAAATCCTCGTGATCGCCCTCGACATGGCCTTTTGATCCATGATCCTGGTCTTTTCCACCAGCATTGCCCGATCCTCCTTGCCCATCTGCTTAAAAATTCCATAAAAAAAGCTGCCTGTGCCCTTTTCGGCAGCAGACAGCAGATTGTTACCATACAACCGGAACAGTCCGGTTTCTGTTGCAACCGAACCATGTTTCCGCTTTTCGGGTGAGATGCCCGAGGATGGTTTCCCATCAAACTACCTTGCCAGCCTCACAGGACCGTCTTAAAGGATTCGCTTTCAGGATGATATTTTGAAAAGCAGGATTGTTTGTTTTTTGTTATGATAAGTATAACCAATCCGAGGCCAAATGTCTAGTGTCAACACGTCAAACCTCGCAGGATTTTCTTGTTTTTTTTAGATAATTTATCCAAATCCTGTTTTTATCTACCCCAAAAAGGGATTTTTTTCGTCCCAAAGCACAGAACATATCCCTCTGACAAATCAATGATTTCCTAAAGGGAAATCTCCTCGTCATCGTAATAGTCATCCTCCATCATCTTCTGAATATTTTTTTCGTGATGGAGTTTGTGTTCTTTTAAATAGATATCCAGTGCCTTATTGAGTTTAAACAGAACCGACACATATTTTACGCATACCACTGCTGTCATGGCAACTACACTGGCAGTAACTACCGCTGCGGTGATCATGGACCATTCTTTTTTACTGAGATTGTGTTGATTCATACAATTTCCTCCCCTGCCTGACGGCACTATACTTTTTCTAAAAGCAGAAAGGATAAACACGACATCTGTATTTTCCCCTCACTTTCTGCTGGTATTATACCATCTTTATAGGAAATGGGCAATCATCATTTGATGTTTTGCTTTTTTCTTGTAGAAACTGACAGAAATTTACCTTCTTTTTTTGCCAGGAGCTTCGATGCTGGCTGTTAAAATCTGTATCTTTTCCTCCGGTTTGGGAACAATTATTTACAAACTCTTTCCATTTCCTAAATTATGTGGTAAAATAAATAGGCTACGATTTATTTAATCTTGGGTTATTACCGCTAAATTCGACTTAGGGAGCCACTTTATTATGAACAAAAAAATCTCACTGGGTGCCGCACTTGCACTGATGTTCATCATCACTGCGGTCACCTTCTCAATCACGATGGTCTTTTCACGCCAGACCTTCTCGACCACGGTCACCAACATCTCCGAGCGTGAAGCAATGTATGACAAACTTTCCGAGATCGACAGCTACGTCCGTGCTAACTATTACGGAACCATCGACGAAACTTATCTGAACGATTATCTTTCGATGGGCTATATTGCAGGTCTGTCCGACCGTTATGCTGCCTATTACTCCGCTGAAGATTATGCAAAGCTGCAGCAGGAAAACGCCGGTGAAATTGTCGGCATCGGTATCCGTGCCACCAAAAACGAAAGCGGATTCATTCAGGTTACAGAAGTTTATCCAGATTCTCCTGCCGAGGAGGCCGGCATTCTGGCTGGCGACCTGATCGTCAAGGTCAACGATATTGACGTCAGCGCCGATACTTATGAAACCGCCATCACCGAAATCGGCGGCAAAGCAGGTACCAAACTCAGCATGACTGTCCGCAGCGACAACAAAGACCGCGAAATCTCCGAAATTACCCGCCGTGTCGTTGTCACTCCGACCGTATATCCAAAGATGATCGGCACCGCCGGTTATATTAAAATCGTAGACTTCAACGAGAACACCTACGACCAGTTCAAAAAAGCGGTGGAAGATCTTCTGGGTCAGGGCGCACAGTCGTTTATCTTCGATCTGCGCAATAATACCGGCGGCCTGATTGATCCAGCGATCAAGATGCTGGATATGCTTCTGCCGGAAGGCACCATCGCTACCGCTACCTACCGCGACGGTTCCACCGAAGTTCTGGGTACCTCCGATGCCAACTGCATCGACAAACCGATGGTTGTTTTGACCAATGAATCCACTGCCAGCGCAGCGGAACTGTTCACTCAGGCGCTCCGCGACTATGGCGTTGCCAAATCGGTAGGTACTACCACCTATGGCAAAGGCGTTATGCAGGTCACCCATTCGCTCAAGGATGGTTCTGCTGTCCGCATCACCGTTGCAAAATACAATCCGCCAAAGAGCGAAAACTATGATGGTGTCGGCATCAAGCCGGACTATGAAGTCACACTCAGCGAGGATCAGCAGAAAAACTTCGATAATCTCGACGAAACCACCGATCCACAGCTGCAGAAGGCACTGGAGCTGGTAAAAACCTCTCCATCCGATCAGGCTGCAACCACGACCTCGTCGGAAGATACAGCTGCTGACACTGCGGAAGAAGCAACCACTACCGAGGAAACTTCTGATAGCACCGAAGAAGCAACTACTACCGAGGAAACTTCTGATAGCACCGAAGAAGCAACTACTACCGAAGAAACATCCGAAAGCACCGAAGAATCTTCTACCACAGAGAGCACTGAAGAATCCACAACCGAAGAACCAGCAGAATAGCATAAAAAAAACAGGGCGATGTTTTCGCCCTGTTTTTTTATGCCCGCCGAAAGCGAAGATTGACACCGATACTTCCAAAGATACACCCGCACAGCAGCATCGAAAACAAACGAATCAGCGCCCAGAAATCCGGCTGCTGACCGGTTGCCAACGCACACAGCAGACAACCGACAAACAGAATCGCTGCACATCCCATTCCCAGAAAGAAGCCGTTCTGGCCTGATACTCTGGCGCAGACCATTGCCGCAGCTGCCGCCATCACACAGCCAACCACCAGTCCGATGGCATCGCCGGCCCACACCGGCAGTTTGCCGGCAGCCATGAGCGCCGAGATCATGCAGAGCAGAATTATTCCTACACCGATGCCCGCCAGACAGCCCCATGCCACTGCCTTCATCTTGCGGTATTGCCCCTCCTGATTTTTCCGCGTCTGTTTTTCTCCCTGCTTTTTTGTTGGCATAAAAAAATCACCCCGCATCCTATTTTCTGTTAACAGGATATTCGGGGTGTTTTATATTTATTCGCTGAAAAACTGAACAGATGCTTATTTGGATTTCTTTTCTGCCTGTTCCTGAGCAGCTCTCTCTGTTGCAGTGATGTTCTGCTGGATGGACCAACGAGCCAGACGGATCTTGCTTCTGTCGCCTGCGGTTTCGATAACAACGGTATCGTCTTTGATGCTGACGATTCTGCCGATGATACCACCGATGGTAACTACTTCGTCTGCGATCTCGATGTTCTCACGCATCTTCTGTACTTCTTTGTCTCTCTTTTTCTGAGGACGGATCAGGATGAAGTAGAAGACAACGATCATCAGGATCAGCGGAATAAAGGTTGCCAGCAACTCCGCGGAACCAGTTGTCGCGGTAAGGTAAAAGTTTGACATGGGTTTTTAGCACCTCCATTAAAATCAACAAAACTGGCCGGTAAAAACGGACTGCAATTTTGTATACAAGCATCATTATACCTGTTTAAGGGAATGTTTTCAAGTATTTTTTGATAATTTCCCACTCTGTATCCAAAAAGTGGATCACATCAGATTCTTCTGCCGACCAGTGGGAGCATCTGGGCGCGGAACTGTTCGTATCTTCCCTCGTCCAGCGCGGCGCGAATCTTTTCCATCAGAGTATTATAGAAGTACAGATTGTGCATAACAGCCAGACGCATTCCCAGCATCTCATTTGCCTTGAGCAGGTGGCGGATATAGGCGCGGGAGTGGCGCTGGCAGACCGGACAATCACACTCACTGTCGATCGGGCTGTCGTCCAGCTCGTACTTGGCGTTGTTGATATTGATGATTCCCTGCCAGGTAAACAGATGACCGTGGCGGGCATTGCGGCTCGGCATGACGCAGTCGAACAGATCCACACCGCGGTATACCGCCTCGATGATGTTTGCCGGTGTGCCAACGCCCATCAGATAACGAGGCTTGTCTTTTGGCATGTAAGGTTCGACCTGCTCGATGATGTCGTACATCACCGGCGCCGGTTCTCCGACCGCCAGTCCGCCGATGGCATAGCCGTCACATTCCACCTCGGCGATCTGCTTCATATGCTCGATGCGCAGATCTGGGAAGGTGGAACCCTGGTTGATGCCAAACAGCATCTGATGCGGGTTGATGGTGCCCTCAGTCTGATTCAATCGGGTCATCTCGGCGCGGCAGCGTTTGAGCCAGCGCACGGTGCGGTCGATGGAACGCTTGGTGTATTCGCGGGTGGAAGGGTTTTCGATACACTCATCAAACGCCATAGCGATGGTGGATGCAAGGTTGGACTGGATGCGCATGCTCTCCTCCGGTCCCATGAAGATGCGGCGTCCGTCGATATGCGACTGGAACTTTACGCCCTGTTCGCTGATGGTGCGCAGCTGTGCCAGCGAAAATACCTGAAAGCCACCGCTGTCGGTCAGAATCGGACCGTCCCAGCCCATGAACTTGTGCAAGCCGCCCAGCTTTTTGATCTTCTCATCTCCTGGACGCAGGTGCAGATGGTAGGTGTTGCACAGCTCCACCTGGCATTTTAGGTCCTTGAGGTCATACGACGAGATGCCGCCCTTGATGGCTGCCGAGGTGCCCACGTTCATGAATGCCGGTGTCTGCACTGTACCGTGGACTGTCTGGAAGGTACCGCGGCGGGCGCGTCCTTCCTGTTTTAACAATGTATACATAAATTCCTCCAATGATTTAACGCTGTTTTTTTCTATTCAAATGGATAGCGCACTGCCATCTGTGCACGAAGATGGTCCATCAGCTCCATCATGTGAATCGTTTCCGCATGCGGCATCGACGGACATTCCAGCAATCCCTGTTCAATGCAGGAAACCGCCTGGGCTACCTCGTACTCAAAGCCGGTCAGCTGTGCCGGACGCTCTATCTGCTGTGTCAACTTGTGGTTGCGGTCATAAACACGAATCTGCTGCGGATTGTTGATATTTTCCACGATGATATAGCCATCGGTTCCTGAGATTACTCCCATGCGGTCGGATACCACTGTGGCAGCAGCGGTCAAAGCCGCCATTTTGCCGTCGTTCCAGGTCAGGGTGATGCTGTCGGCAATATCCACTCCATATTCGTTTTTCAGGCAGCTTCCAGAAACACCATCCGCATGTCCAAACATCATCTCTGCAAAGTTGAGCGCATAGACGCCCACATCCAGCAGCGCACCTCCTGCCAGCTCCGGGCAGGCGATGCGTTCCACGTCGGCAATGTTGTAGCACAGATTGGCTGTCAGCATCTTGGGCTGTCCAATGGCGCCGGAATCCAGCAGCTCTTTGATCATCGAGCGCATCGGCTGATAGCGGGTCCAGATTCCCTCAGTCACCAGAACGCCCTTCTGCTCTGCAAGACACAGAACCTCCTGCGCCTGCCGTGCATTGACGGTGAAGGCCTTCTCACACAGCACATGTTTGCCGTGTTCCACCGACAGCTTGGTATATTGATAATGGTGAGAATGCGGAGTGGCAACATAGACAAGGTCCACATCCTCATCCTCCAGCATCTGCTGATAGGAGCCGTATGCCTTTGGAACCTGATGTTCCTTTGCAAAGCGTTCTGCACTTTCCAGCTTGCGGGATGCGATTGCATACAGGCAAACACTGTTGTCTCCGCTTTCATTCATCTTATGAATGGTTTTTGCCATCACGGCAGCGATGGTTCCTGCTCCTAAAATTCCAACACGGATCATCTTTGTTCTCCTTTTATCTGATGAACTGTCACTGATCTTTGCTTCGTTCTATTCATCAATGCCGTCTGCAATGAACATAGCATCGCCAAACGAGAAGAAGCGGTATTTTTCTTTCACAGCAAGGTCATAGGCTGCCATAGTGTGCTCATATCCGGCAAAGGCGCTGACCAGCATAATCAGGGTGCTTTCCGGCAGATGGAAGTTGGTAATCAGTCCATCCAGCACCTTGAACTGGTAGCCTGGATAGATAAAGATGTCGGTGTAGCCTTCCTCGGTGTGCAGCGGCAATCCCTGCTTGGTTCCCAGTGTTTCCAGAGTACGACAGCTGGTGGTGCCTACTGCAATGACACGTCCGCCGTTTGCCTTGGTCTGATTGATGAGGTCGGCAGTTTCCTGCGGCAGATAATAGTGTTCCGAGTGCATCTTGTGGTCAGTGATCTCGTCCTCCTTGACCGGACGGAAGGTTCCCAGGCCAACATGCAGTGTCACCGTTGCAACCTTGACTCCTTTGGCGCGAATGCGGTCGAGCAGCTCATTGGTAAAGTGCAGACCTGCGGTCGGTGCAGCAGCTGAGCCAAGCTCATGCGAATAAACGGTCTGATAGCGCTCGTTGTCCTGCAATTTCTCGGTGATGTATGGCGGCAGCGGCATATTGCCGATCTGCTCCAGCACCGGAAAGATGCTGTCGCCTTCATAGCTGAAGCGAATCAGGCGGTTGCCGCCCTCGACTGTCTCCAGCACCTCGCCTTTGAGCAGTCCGTCGCCAAATACCAGCTTGACGCCAGGTTTTGCCTTTTTGCCAGGTTTAACCAGTGTTTCCCAGACATCCTGTTCCTTCTGTTCCAGCAGCAGCACCTCGATGTTTGCGCCGGTGTCCTCTTTTTTGCCATACAGACGGGCTGGGATAACGCGCGAATCATTGACGACCAGCAGGTCGCCTTCCTTTAAATAGTCGAGTACGTCGTAAAAATGATGATGGCTGCATTTTCCGCTCTGACGGTCCATCACCAGCAGCCGAGAATGGTCGCGCGGTTCGACAGGAGTCTGCGCGATCTGCTCCTGCGGCAGGTCAAACCAAAATTCCGATTTTTTCATATCTTTTTCCTCCACTGTACAGGTGTAGAATTCATTTGGAGAGATGAGCGGTTCTCATTCCCCTTTTTTTGCATTTCAAAATCTATTGTACGAGTTCTTTTGTCGACTGTCAAGGAAATTCCTCCCTGGTGAAGAAAACCGGAGATTTTGACAAAATTCCCTGTTCTCCTCCCCAAAAGAATGGCTTTTTTAGGGCAAATTCCCCCTGTAAAACGGGCCACTGGGATTTTTTGCAAAAAAACGTCGCTTTGTCCTTGACAGAGCGCTTTCTCGATGCTAATATATACCCAAACACTTTCTCACAAATATGAAACGATAGAGGCGCACTTTTCATTAGTAGCACGGGATGAGGCTGCCAGAGCCGTTTGAATCCTCTGTGAAAGGGAACGGTGCCGAAGGGAGCATTTCGGCGGATGCTGCCCTGGGTGTGTCCTGAACAAGGGCACAACTGTCATCCGGTTCCGATTATCTGCGGACGGATGAAGCGCTATCCGGTTTTTTCTCTGTATCCTTCTTTTTAGGTTTGGTGCAGGGAAAAATGCCCCTATCAACGATTCGCCGGTTTTTTAAAAAAACCGGCTTTTTTCATATCCTGCTTTTTCCGCCTTTGCCTTTCGGCATTTTTCGGGAAAGAAAAGCATACAGTGTTTTATCCTCAAAGTTTGAAAGGATGTATCACAAATGAAACAGTACAATGTAGCCGTTATCGGCGCGACCGGTATGGTCGGCCAGAGATTTGTCTCCCTGCTGGAAAATCACCCGTGGTTTCACGTCACTGCCCTTGCTGCTTCGGCAAACTCTGCCGGCAAAACCTATGAGCAGGCAGTCGGTCACCGCTGGATGATGCACACTCCTATCCCCGAAAATGTCAAAAACATCGTCGTACAGGACGCTGTCGCCGACGCAGAAACCATCGCTCACAGCGTTGACTTTGCTTTCTGCGCTGTTGATATGAAAAAGGATGAAATCCGTGCACTGGAAGAAACCTATGCGAAATACGAGTGTCCGGTCATGTCCAACAACTCCGCTCACCGCTTTACCCCTGACGTTCCAATGATGATTCCTGAAATCAACGATGACCATGCACAGATCATCGATGCACAGAGAAAACGTCTGGGCACCAAACGCGGCTTTATCGCCGTCAAATCCAACTGCTCGCTGCAAAGCTATGTTCCTGCGCTGCATCCGCTCAGAGCCTGGGGCATCACCAAAGTGCTGGCCTGCACCTATCAGGCAATCTCGGGCGCCGGCAAAAACTTTGAAACCTGGCCGGAGATGGTCGACAACGTCATCCCGTACATCGGCGGCGAGGAAGAAAAGAGCGAGCGCGAGCCGCTGAAAATCTGGGGATCTCTGACTGATACCGAGATCGTACCGACCACTACTCCGTCGATCACCACCCAGTGCATCCGTGTTCCTGTCACCGATGGTCATCTGGCTGCTGTGTTCGTTTCGTTTGAGCATAAACCAACTATCGAACAGATCAAGGCTGCATGGAAAAACTTTGCCGGCTATCCGCAGGAGCATCAGCTTCCTTCCGCTCCAGCACAGTTCTTGACCTACTTTGAGGAGGATAACCGTCCGCAGACCGGACTGGACCGCGACCTTTACAACGGTATGGGTGTATCGGTCGGCCGTCTGCGCGAGGACACCCAGTACGATTACAAGTTTGTCTGTCTTTCCCACAACACCATCCGCGGTGCCGCCGGCGGCGCTGTTCTGATGGCAGAAACACTGGCAAGCAAGGGCTATCTTGATTAACAGAAAGGGTCTTTTCCTATGAAAAACACCATCTTTACCGGCGCAGGCGTCGCCATTATCACACCGATGAACTCCGATGAGTCGATCAACTTTGAAAAACTCGGTCAGCTCATCGACTTCCAGATCGACAATGGCACCGATGCCATCGTCATCTGCGGAACCACCGGCGAATCTGCTGCCATGACCGACCAGGAACATGTCGATTCGATCGCATACGCTGTCGAGCATGTCGCCGGACGTGTGCCTGTCATCGCAGGTGCCGGCAGCAACCACACCTCCTACGCAGTGTGGATGTCCAAGGAAGCCAAACGTGTCGGCGCAGATGCCCTGCTGCATGTCACTCCATACTACAACAAAACCTCCCAGCTGGGATTGATCCGCCATTTTAATGCAGTTGCGGATGCTACCGACCTGCCGATCATCCTCTACAACGTTCCGTCCCGTACCGGTGTCAACATCACTCCGGCAACCTATCGCGAACTTGCAAAACATCCAAATATTGTTGCTGCCAAAGAAGCCAGCGGCAATATCTCTCAGATTGCACAGATCGCCCAGCTCTGCGGAGATGAACTTGACCTCTATTCGGGCAACGACGACCAGATCGTTCCGCTGCTCTCGCTGGGCGCAAAGGGCGTCATCTCGGTGCTGTCCAACATCATGCCGCGCCAGACTCACGACATCTGCCGTCTGTTCTTTGAAGGAAAGATCGCAGAAAGCCGCGCTTTGCAGCTGAAGCTTCTGCCGCTGATTAACGCGCTGTTTTCCGATGTCAACCCAATTCCTGTCAAAGAGGCAATGAACCTGATGGGATGGGAATGCGGCGAATGTCGTCTGCCGCTCGTTTCGATGCAGCCGCAGGTCAAAGAGCATCTGCGTGCACTGATGCAGGAACAGGGACTGATCAAAGAATAACAACAACTGGGGTCGGGTCGCTTGCTCCCGACCCTTTTTTGGGGATTTTTGCAAAAGAAAGGACGTTTATTTATGGTATCTATTCTTCTCTCCGGCGCCGGAGGTAAAATGGGACAGGTGATTACCCGCTCTGTTTGTGAGCGCAGCGACTGCCGCATTGCTGCCGGCATCGACATCCATCCGCTTGACTGCGGCTATCCGATTTTCTCCGCTCCTGACCAGTGTGATGTTCCCTGCGATGTCATCATCGACTTCTCCCATCCGTCGGTCACTATGCCGCTGCTTGCGTATGCGGTCAAAAACCACATCCCTGCAGTGATTGCAACTACCGGTCTTTCTCCGGAACAGATCGAGGCAATTCACCAGGCTGCCAAGGAAATTCCTGTCTTTTTCTCTGCCAATATGTCACTGGGTGTTTCCCTGCTGACCGAGCTTGCCAAAAAGGCAGCCAAGGTGCTGGGCAACGACTTTGACATTGAGATCGTCGAAAAGCACCACAACCGCAAGGTGGATGCTCCCAGCGGAACCGCTCTGATGCTGGCAGACGCCATCTCGGAGGAGCTGGAACAGGCGCCGCAGTACACCTACGACCGCCACAGCCGCCGCGCTGCCCGCAGCAAAAACGAGATCGGCATCCATTCGGTGCGCGGCGGAACCATCGTCGGCGAGCATGAAATCATTTTTGCCGGTCACGATGAAATTCTCAGCCTCAGCCACACTGCCATGAGCAAGGAAATCTTTGCCACCGGCGCCATCAATGCCGCACTTTTCCTGGCAAACTGTCAGCCAGGTCTTTACAATATGGGTGATTTGGTTTAGGATAAGGGTATCAAATCTTTTCCTGAATCTGACCCTGCAGGGAGAAAGGATCTTTTCTGACTATGAATGGTGTGAGCAAAATTTCTGTGACAGAGGATATTTCTCTGATCAGCTTTAACAATGTCCCACGAGATCTGTCGGTCACTTCCCAGATTATGACCGAATTTTCCGCCCAGAACATCAACATCGACATGATCTCCCAGTCGGCACCTACGGGAGAAACCGCCGATGTTTCCTTCACCGTCAACTCGGAGGATGTGGTTCGTGCGCTGGCAATTATCCAGCGATTCCGTGAACAGCACCCTTCGGTGCGACCTATCGTCTCCAGCGGCAACTGCAAGATTCAGCTGTACGGCGAGGAGATGCGTTCCCGTCCTGGCGTTGCTGCTCAGGCGTTTACGGTGGCATCCAGTCTGACCGACGAAATCATGCTGATTACCACCTCGGAGGTGGACATCTCCATCCTGGTCGCCCAGCATGCCGTAGAATCGGTGTTGGAAGGACTGTGTGCACATTTTGAGGTGACGCTGTGAGTCAGCGCTGCATCGACTGCCGCCACTGCTGGAAGGACGACCGCAGCACCGATTATCGCCGTCCTCCCTGCTACTTCTGCCTGAAAAAAGGCCCGTTCCAGAGCCGCACCTGGCAGATCGGACAAGGCAGCCGCATCGATCCCATGCAGGACGCCTGCAAACAATTTTCTCCCCGATAAAACGTTTGCCGTCAACACCGGCAGGTTAGAGTTTTTCTAACCTGCCGGTGTTTTTTCTACCGTTTAAGGGTTGACTTTCCACAAGGCAGTACTATAATAAGATTTGTTATAATAAGAATTCTTATTATTGGAGGAATTACATGGAAAGTTTGCATTATCTGCTGATGAAATCCCACGCCATGCTCTCGCGTCGAGTCCTTGCCCAGGCTGGCAAGCTAGGGCTGACCTCTGGACAGCCAAAAGTGTTGGACTTTTTGTGGAAATATCAAGAGGCCGATCAAAAGACGATCGCTGCCTACTGTGAAATCGAGCCGGCAACGGTCGGCAGCATCCTGCTGCGCATGGAAAACAATGGACTGATTGTGCGCAGGCAGAAGGACGGTAACCGACGGTCATTGTATGTGTCCCTGACTCCTGCTGGTAAAGAAACCGCCGCTAAACTGATGGACATTTTTGAAAGCGAAGAATCCAGCGCAGTTGCTGGACTTACACCCGAGGAACAGACTGCCCTGAATCAACTTCTGGCCAAGCTGTGCGACACCATGCAAACACCGAACCAAGGAAAGAAGGAAACAAAATGAATACACCATCCCATCGTATCAATCACCCGATCAAACGCCTGTTCTTTTTGTGCGCAGGACTTATCATTATGGCGTTTGGCGTGGCATTTTCGATCAAGGCTGCACTGGGCACCTCGCCTATCTCCAGCGTTCCCTATGTCACCTCCGCCATCTCAGGACTTTCGGTGGGCACCACCACCATTATCATGAACTTTCTGTTTGTACTCCTTCAAATTGCCATCCTGCGCAAATAGTATGACTGGTTTCAGCTGCTCCAGCTCCCTGCCGCTATCCTGTTTGGTACAATGATTGATGTGGCAAAGGTGATCTTGCAGCCAATCAACGTATCGGGCTATCTTTCTCAGTGGATCCTCTGTGCCATCGGTATCTTTCTGGTCGCGTTCGGTGTCAGCGTCGAAGTCATGGCAAACCTGGTCACCACCGCCGGAGAAGGCATCGTGCTTGCCATCTGCAAGGTGGCGTCCATCCGTTTTGGCAACATGAAGATGTTGTTCGACGTCACACTGGTCTGTTTGTCTATCCTACTCTCCTTTTGCTTTTTAGGCCATCTGGACGGTGTACGGGAAGGAACCATCGCCGCTGCTGTTCTGGTCGGACAGATCACAAAACAAACCAACCGCTGGATGAAAAAGGTGGAGCAGCTAACTCTCTGCTAAACATACAAGAAAGCGCAAGGCAACAGAAATCTCTGTTGCCTTGCTTTTTTTGAGAAAAAAAGATATTTTTAATACAGATTGCAGCATTTTGGTGCGGGACAAGGTATTGTCTGTGAAGGGAGGTTACATCATTGCGTACGAATGAATCGATTGACGAGGTCATTGCGCTGTACTCAGACATGGTCTATCGTCTTGCTTTTTCTCACACCGGCTCCAAAAGTGATGCCGACGACATCTTTCAGGAGGTGTTTCTGCGTCTTATCAGCTGTCGCACTCCCTTTGACAGCGAGGAGCACCGCAAGGCATGGCTGATTCGGGTCACCATCAACTGTTGCAACAAGCTGTGGCGATGTGCCTGGCGGCGGCACACCGTAACGCTGGATGCTCTGCCCGAGGAATCCCATACCTTTTCCCTGCCGGAGGAATCGGAACTGTTCTGCGCTTTGCAGCGCCTGTCCGCCTCCGATCGGGATCTACTCCATCTTTTTTACTATGAACAGCTGTCGACTCGTGAGATCGCCGCCATCTTCTCACAGAAGGAATCGACCATTCGGTCCCGTCTGACCCGAACCCGACAGCGGCTCAAAGCCATTCTCAAGGAGGACGCATAATGGATCAACAACAATATCGCGACCTTTTTTCCCGTATTTCTCCCTCTCCCGAACTGATTGAACAAACCAAGGAGAAAATGCGCGACCAGATGCGCCTGGAACGTGTCTGCCGCTGCTCTTTTGCGCGCTCACGGCGAATGCTGACTCGTCTGTCCGCAAGCGCAGCAGCAGTTGTACTGGTATTTTCTCTCGGTGTTAACCTCAGTCCGGCCTTTGCCGATGCCGTGCGCGACGTTCCGGTACTGGGCTCCATCGCAGAGGTGGTCACACTGAAAAATTATTTCGAGCAAAAAGACAATGTTTCCTATTCTGTCCGTCAGCCTGCCGTTGCCGACGACCAAGGTCAGGTGCAGGACGATGTCGTCAATCAGCAGATTCAGCAAGCCATCGACACCTATCTTGCCGATGCTCAGCAGCGAATTGAAGAATATAAGGAAGCTTATCTGGCAACCGGCGGCACAGAGGAGGAATTTCTCTCCCGCAATATCCAGGTTCAGGTCGATTATCAGGTCTTTTCCCAGACCGAGGACACCCTGTCCTTTGCGCTCTACATGGACGAAAACTGGGTCAATTCGTACGGTATCGTCAAGTATTACAATCTTGATCTTCAAACCGGTCAGCCATTGACCCTGCAAGATCTGTTGGGCGACAACTGGCAGTCGATGGTCAATGAGGAAATTGCAGCGCAGATTCAGCAGCAAGAGCAAGAAGGAATCCCTTATTTGATTGATGAATCCACTTTTTCCGGTGTTACCGACCAGACCAAGTTCTACATCAACGACCAGCATCAAATTGTCATCGTATTTGACAAGTATGAGATTGCCCCTGGCAGCAGCGGCCGTCCCGAATTTGTTCTTCCCTTTACCCCTCTGATATGATATCCTCTTTTTCAAATTTATCCACATAAACAATCAAGACCTCCGCACTTAAGCTTAGTGTGGAGGTCTTGATTGTTTATGACGATTTCTTCTTGCTTCTTGTTTTGCGATTTGTCTTTCCTGCAGGCTTGATGGCGCCTTTCTCGTGCGCTTTGATTGCCGATGGCTCCTTCTCTTTGATCGCACCTTTTTCATGCGGTTTGATTGCAGACGGTTCCTTCTCTTTGATCGCACCCTTTTCATGTGGTTTGATGGCGGACGGTTCCTTCTCTTTAATCGCAGTTGGATCAGGATGTTTCAGGGCAGAAGGCTCTCTGTTTTTAATGGCAGTCGATTCCTTTTTGACTGTCTTTGGTTTCTCCACAACCTCTGCCTTCCACAGCTGATTGTCTCCACCTTTCTCCCAAATCTGAACATGGGTGTTATCTTCCAGAGCAACATCCAGATATCTGCCGCTGAGTACCGAGCAGAAACGGAGGTTCTCTCCTTCTTCCTCTACCTTCCAAAGCTGGCTCGCAGTGTCCGTGCTCTCCCAAAGGTGGGTCCATGCGCCGTTGACGGTGCCTGCTTCGATGACATCCAGCACCTTCTTGGTCTGCACATTGAGAATACGGTAACTGCCGTCCGCTTCAGGGACAAACTTCCATACCTGTGCTGCCTGTTCGTCCTGTGGTTTGACGACAATCATCCCATCTTCACCGACACTCAGGCGGTTGCCCGTGGACGATGCGGTAATATAATATTCTTTTGTCTTATATACTTTCATTCTTGACCTCTCCTTTCCAAAAAGGAAACAAAAGCCGGAAAATTGCCGCAATGCAATTTTTTCCATCGGTATGCTTTTTATTATAGCACCGTTAAAAGAGATGGTCAATTTAGACTCTGTTATTTTTTCATCAATATAAGTAAAGTCCTGTAAAAATCCGATGGATTTCTACACCTTCTCCTTTTTATACTGCAAACTTAGCAGGCTCTCTTCTGCGCAGCTGCCGGCTGCACAGACTGCTGCTCAACAAGTTTTGGCTGCTTGTCCGCTTTTTCCTGCCGTTCCAGAGCCAACCCACACAGTCCCAGCACGATCATTCCTCCAAACAAAGCCATCGTCAGATATACCACTGCAAACATGCCTGCTCCCCCTTTTTTCTTATGATTGCACAGTGCAATCATAAGGTCAAAAAAAATTTAATATTAGCTCCCACTCTATCATTCCAAGTTAAAACAGGGCTGATCGAGATTGAATATCCGCCGATTTCCTACATCTTGTGTGAAAATTTAACCCAATTAACCTGGAAATCAAATTCTTTCTGGCTTTATTTTAGCACTATGCAAATCACAAGTCAATAGCACAGCGCAATTTTTTATTTTTTTGGTTGCGTCCTGCAAAACCTCGTGGTATAATATGGGTAAAAAGGAGGGAGTCGTGTGGAAAAAAACATCCAAACCGGAAAACGCATTCAGGCTCGCCGCGAGGAGCTGGGAATGAACCTGGGCGATATTGCCAAAGAGGTCGGGGTGGCTGTTTCGACGATACAGCGTTATGAAAAGGGAAAGATCGAAAAAATCAAACTTCCCGTCATCGAAGCGATTGCCAAATCTCTTCAGGTGGATCCGGCTTGGCTGCTGTGCCAGACTGATCAGATGCACACCAGCGTCGAAACACAGGTTTCCTCAATCAGCAACCTGATCCCCCTTCCCAAGACCTATCAGATTCCGCTGCTCGGTGAAATTGCCTGCGGCAGGCCGATTTTGGCGGAGGAAAATATCGAAGCCATCCTGGAGGTGCCCCAGCACATTCGTGCCGATTTTGCGCTGCGCTGTCACGGCGACAGCATGATCGGCGCACATATTCACGACGGCGACATCGTCTATATCCGCCAGCAGCCCGACGTTGACAACGGCTCCATCGCCGCTGTCTGCATCGAAAACAGTGCAACGCTCAAACGGGTGTACAAATATCCTGACCGTCTGGTGCTTTCCCCTGCCAATCCCGAATATGAACCGCTGGTCTATACCGGCGACGAGCTGTCTCAGGTGCGCATCCTTGGCAAAGCGGTGGGATTCACCAGTGTGATTGAATAAGTTTTCTCTTTTTGTAAACACAGAAGGAGCCATACCGCTGGTATGGCTCCTTCTGTGTTTATGTACTATCTTGTGCCCAATTTCTTAAATGCTTCCGGCAGAACACCGCCGACCAGATTGCCCAGCGTCATCACCACAAGGTAACCCAGTGTATGCAGGCTCCAGACATTTGCCACTGAGAAATAGAACATGTTGGCGATACAGTGCTCAAATCCGCACAGGATAAACACCGATACGCCCAGAAAGATTGCGAGATATTTTCCCAGCTGATGCGGATTGTTCTTGTAGTTTTCCACCGCAATATAGATCATGATATTGCACAGCACCGCCAGAATAAAGATGCTGACCAGCGAATCGGACAGCTTGGTTTCGCATAGACCCATCGCCTTTTCCGCAAGTTCCGCACCCACACGGGTCAGACGCATCCCATAACCTACCGCGGCAGTACCGATGAGATTTCCCAGCCAGATCTGTCCCAGCCAGAGAAGATACTCTCCTTTGTTGTCGCTGTCCAACAGATAGCACGCCTTGCCGGTATACAGATTATATCCAAATGTACAGATGGTAAACAGTCCGGTCGCAAACAGCATCGCTCCGACCACCTTGCTCTCCACGCTCAGATAAACCACGCCGCCGATGCCGATGCACAGTCCTGCCATGATCGACTTTAACCACGAATCCCTTGTTATCACTGTTGCTCCCTCTTTCCGCTGCTCTGTTAAATCTTCCATTGTCATGAAAAAGTTTTCAAAAAAGCGAAGGAACAGGGTTGTTCCTTCGCTTTTTTCTGTTTATTTTTGCTCAAACCACTTTGGTTCTTCACTTTCGCCCAGCACCATAAAGCCGTCAAAGCCCTGCTCCTCCAGCTTATTCAGGAATTTACCCAGCTTTTTCGGGCGTACAAAGGCACTGGCCTCATAGCCCTGTGCACGCAGATTGTCGGTCATGCGCACAGCCTGACCTGCCTGCTGTTCATCGCAGAGTACCGCAACACGGCGGCGACGGTCAGGAATTGCAAAGCCCTGCTCCTCCAGAATCTGGAAGATGCGCTCAAAGCCGATGGAGAATCCAACTGCCGGTACATTTTCACCGGTGAACTTGCCGACCAGACCGTCATAACGTCCGCCGCCGCCGATGGCGCCGCGGAACTTGTTGCTCTGAATTTCAAAGACAGTACCAGTGTAGTAGCCCTGACCACGGATGAGCAGCAGATCAAACACGACGTCATAGCGTCCGTCCGCCAGCTCGTTTGCCTGGTCGATGATCGACTTGAGCTGCTGAGCATATTCTGCCTCGCCGCACAGCTCGCCAGCCTGTTCGAGGGTGCAGCCGCCTTCCAGCAGCGACACGATTTTTTCGCAGACTTCCGGTGCAATCTCCTTTTCACCGAGCTCCGCCAGCACTCCTTCGGTGCCGACCTTGTCCCATTTGTCCAGAGTGACGCAGACGGTGTCCATCTTTTCCTCTGCAATGCCGATATTGCGCAGCACGCCCTTGAGGACACGGCGGTCGTTTACTTTAATGGTGAAGGAACCGATGTCCAGTTTCAGCAGCGCAGCAGCGGTGGTATGGATCAGCTCCAGCTCACACAGCGGAGAATCGCTGCCCAGAATGTCGATGTCGCACTGAACAAATTCGCGCATTCTTCCCTTCTGCGGACGCTCTGCGCGGTAGGATTTGTCGATCTGGATACATTTAAACGGCGACGAAAGCTTTGCACGGTTGGCCGCATAAAAACGGCTGAGCGGCAAGGTCAGATCGTAGCGCAGTCCCAGGTCTGCCAGATGAGTATAGTCCTGTTTTGCAAGCGCCGCATCCAGCTTGTCGCCGCGCTTGAGAATCTTAAACATCAGGTTCAGGTTATCTCCGCCCTCGCTCTTTTCCAGGTTTTCCATGTCCTCGATGGCAGGAGTCATAATCCGTTCAAAACCTGCCGCACGGTAGGTCTCCAAAATCTGATTTTGCAGATAGTCCCGCAGCAGGGTCTGGGACGGCAGATAATCAGCCGTTCCCTTGACTGGGTTGATCTTCATAACACAATATCCTCCTTCAAAATAACACAGTTTTACACTGCTTCCAATCGTACTCTCATCATACTATACCACAGCGCGCTTGTCCAGAAAAACTTTTGTTTTTCTTTGTCCCGACTGCCTTCAGCAGCCCTTGAGCGGCGCTCAGCCCTGAAAACCTGCACCACTGTCCGCATTGGAGGGCGGCGTTGGTACAACGGGTGCCTGTTCTGGTTCAGCTTCTTCATTAGGAGATTCTTCCAAAGGAGCATCCTCCTGTTCGGGCTGCTGCACCGGTGTTTCTTCAGAGGTTGCTTCCTCCTCCGGCGTTTCCTCGGAAGGAGTCTCCTCCTTTGCTGCATCCTCGGAGGAAGCTTCCTGCGAGACCTCCGGTTGCTGCAAGACCACCGATTCCTTCTGTGTACAGCCTGCCAGCAACAGCATCGCCGCCAGCAGCAGAGCTATCCATCTGTTCATTTGTTTTCTCCTCCTTTTTCTGCCTCGATGCCGCCATACGGTTTTACCCGCAGCTGTTCGAGAGTCGAATGGATCGCGCCGGTAGGACAAAACGTCTTGCAGTCTCCACAGCGGATACACTCGACGCTGTTTGGTTTTTCCCAGACTGGAATGTCCATCTTACACACCTGCTGGCAGCCTTTGCAGTGGACACATTTGTCCTGATCCACCGTCAGGCGGTAGAGTGCCATCGGATTAAACAGCCCGTAAACAGCGCCCAGCGGACAGAGATATTTGCAGAACGGACGGTAGTATTTGATCGACAACACCACAATGAGCACCAGCAGGAACATCTTCCAGCTGAACAGCCAACCGATTGCCGAGCGCAAGGTCGGATTGGAAAGCAGCAGCGGTACACCACCAAACAGGGTTCCGCTCGGACAGATGTATTTGCAAAACCACGGGTCGCCCATGCCGGTGATTCCCACGACCGTCATCGGCAGCAGGATGACAAACAGCACCAGCACCACGTATTTGAGATATTTAAGCCACTGGTGGCCTGGCAGATTCTTTTTCTTCTGAAACAGTGGAATCTTGTGCAGCAGATCCTGAACCAGCCCAAACGGACACAGCCATCCGCAGACAAAACGCCCCATCAATGCCCCGAACAGCATCAAAAAGCCAAAAACATAGCAGGAAAAGCGAAATTTTCCGCTGTCCAGCACCGCCTGCAAAGAACCGATGGGACAGGACCCCAGCGCACCAGGGCAGGAATAGCAGTTTAAGCCTGGGACACATACAAACTTGGTTGCACCTTTATAGATTTTTCCTTCCAAAAAGCCTTTGGCATAGCCATTGGTGAGCGCAAACCAGCCCGCCTGCACCCACAGGCGCAGCGTTGTTCTTTTTTTAGCCAATTCCGATACACTCCATACAGATATTGATTGCTTTGGTCAGCACCAGCTGTGCTTCTCCGCGCACAGTCCCCGCTCCAATCAACAACAGGGACAGCGCGATCAGCAAAAGCGGCACTGTTTGTTTTGTCCTGTTCTTCATCGGTTAGTTCTCCAGCATCTCCAGACGGCTTGCGATCTCGCTCTGCCAGCCAGCTTTGTCATTTGCACCGATAATCGGATCTCCGACAAAATTGCCCTGTTCATCTATAAAGTAGGTGGTTGGTACGCCGATGACATTTTCCACCAGGAAAGCATACATTTCCTCATCCGGCACCAGGTGGGTATAGGAAGCTCCGGTCTCTTCGACAATCTTCTTGGCAGCTTCGATCTGCGAATCCACCGGCTGGATATCCTGATCTACAACGTCGGTGACAAGACCGACAATCTGCACACCGCTGCCGTCCTCAGCATATTCCTTTGCCAGCTCACCCAGCTCCGGCATCTCATCTAAACATGGTCCGCAGAAGGTTGCCCAGATGTTTACCATCGTCAGCTTGTGGCCCTCAAAGAGCGTTGCATCCACTTCGTTGCCCTCAAGGTCTTTGAGCGCAAGAGAAGCAAAGATGCTCTCGCTGTCCGCCTGTTCTTCCTGCGGTGCCTCCTCAGGTTCGGACTGCTCTGTCTGAACCTCTGTATCGGTCGTCTGCTCCGTTTCCGCCGTCGATTGCTCAGATGCAGTGCATCCCGCAAACGCAGTCAGCAAAAGAGCGGCAGTCAAAAGCAGTGTAATCATTTTTTTTACCATATTGAGAATTCCTTTCGTGTTTTCATTTTTGCTTGTCATCTTTATTGTGATTTCATGCAGTTTTTATTATACATATACGACTCTCCTCTGTCCAGTGGTTTTGCCTTCTCGGTCTGTCGTGCAAATTTTTACAAAAGCAAGAAAATTTGAAGAAATTTCCTGTTCTACTTCGTTTTTCTCCACAGGATATTCTCTCTGCAATCTGGTTAAATCTTGTCGAGGCTATCAAAATGAGATTGCATTTTGTCTCAAATTGCCCTATACTTAAATATTGACAGAGGTCTTTTTTAATTGGAGGATGTTTATGCGTATTGCAATTTTTACCGAAACGTATCTGCCACAGATTAACGGCGTAGTTACACATATCAAAATCTTGAAGGAAGGTCTGGAGGCGCTTGGACATACCGTTCTGATCGTCACCGCCGATTCCAAAACACGCAAACATTATATCAAAGATAACGTTCTGCACTGTCCTGCCCACAATCTCAAACGTATCTATGGACTGGACCTTGCTTCACCGGTCAGCCGCTCCCGTCTGCATTATCTGCGTGAGTTCGCTCCGGACATCATCCACGTCCACAATGAATTCAGCATCGGCTTAAGCGGCATGGCGATTGCGAAGATTCTGCGTGTACCGGTGGTTTATACCCTGCACACCATGTACGATGATTATATCTACTACATTGCACCAAAGCCACTGGTGCCACTGACCCGCAAGCTGTCGCACCGCTACTTCCGTTTGTTCCCACAGTATGCAAACGTGGTCACCGGCCCTTCCAAAAAGTGTCAGGAGTACACCAACGAGATTGGCAGCGACAAAAAGGTCGAAGTCATCCCCAATCCGGTGGAGCTCGACGCTTTTGCTCCTGAAACTTCCACTCCTGAACAACGCGCAGAGATTCGCCAGCGCTTTGGTATCCCACAGGATGCCACCGTCGCCTGCTTTGTCGGACGTCTGGGACAGGAAAAGAGCGTCGACGTACTGCTCAAATTCTGGGCGGAGGAGATGAAGCCGGAGGACAACATGTATCTGATGATAGTCGGCGATGGACCGGACAAGCCGCATCTGGAAGAGCTTGCCAAGGAGCTGAAGATCACCGATACCGTCATCTTTACCGGCAAGGTCATGCATCCAGATCTGCCTCCGTACATCCACACCAGCGATATCTATGTGACTGCATCGCTGTCCGATACCAACTCCATCTCGATGCTGGAGGGCATGGCTGGCGGTCTGCCGGTATTGCAGCTGTACGATGAGCTCAACGCCGATCAGGTGCGCGACGGCGTCAACGGCTATATGTTCCGCGATGCCAAGGAGATGGCAGAGCGTCTGCGTCAGCTCCGCGACATGGACCCTGAAGAGCTGAACCAACTTAAACAGTCGGTTATCCAGTCGGTCAAAAACTCGGGCGCTGATACGCTCGCAAACTATATCCAGACCATCTACTATCAGATTTACAAAACCGTGCCGCCAAAGAAATCTCCGCTGCTGCACATTTCCGGTCTGCTTACCAACCATGGATTCCGTCACAAATAATTTTAACCAAAAGAGAGGATTTTTCCTCTCTTTTTTTTCGCCTTATGCACAATATGTTATGGACTAATTTACGAATGTGTGCTATTCTTATTCTAATCCGGCTCCTCTTTTTCGACAGCCGGTACTTACTATGACATTTTGTTGAAAGGCGGTTATTTTATGGACGATTTGGATCTTTCCCTGTTTACTGACTGCAAAAAACGTGTGCTTGAAAATTGCGGCAAGGTAATCGTCGGCAAGGACGATGTTATCAACCTTGTCTTTACCTGTTTTCTCTGCTCCGGCCATGTTCTGCTGGAGGACGTACCTGGTACCGGCAAAACCATGCTGCTGCGCGCCTTTTCCAAGACCATCGGCGGCAAGTTTAAACGTATCCAGTTTACCCCTGACCTGCTGCCATCCGATCTGACCGGTATCAACTTCTACAATCAGAAAACCGGTGAGTTCCAGTTCCGCGAAGGTCCGCTGTTCTCCAATATCATTCTGGCCGACGAAATCAACCGTGCGACTCCACGTACCCAGTCGAGTCTGCTGGAGGCAATGGAGGAGCGCCAGATCTCGGTGGATGGCGTCACCACAGTATTGCAGGAGCCATTCATGGTCATGGCTACCCAGAACCCGCTGGAATCCTACGGCACTTTCCCGCTGCCGGAAGCTCAGATCGACCGTTTCTTCATGAAGCTTAAACTCGGCTATATGACCCGTGAGCAGGAACTGTCGGTCATCTGCCGTCCGTCTACTTCGCAGATTGTGGAGGAGCTGGAGTGCGTTGTCTCTCTTGAGGAGATTGCAAAGATGAAATCCATGATTCCGCTGATCTCCGTCTCGGAGGAGGTTGCCGGCTACATCATGGATATCATCGCCCAGACCCGTCAGGCCAGCATGCTGATGCTGGGTGTTTCCACCCGTGGCGCCATCGCTCTGTACAAGGCTGCCCAGGTTACTGCCGCCCTGAACGGAAGGGACTTTGTCATTCCAGAAGATGTCCGCTACGTCGCGCCGCACATCCTGGGCCACCGCATTGCCTTCAATGGCGTTGCCCGTGCAGGCGATGTAGAAGAATATATCACCCAGCTGCTGGATCAGGTAACGACACCTCTGGAAAATGTCCGCAGCTGATAAAGGAGGGGCAGTATGCTGATCCTTCTCATCATCTTTATCATTATCCTGTTGATTGTCGAACAGATTTCTCTGCAATACGGTTTGCAGAAAATTCATTACGAGCTTCAGGTTTCCCGTCCGCTGTTGGAGCCGGACGAGGAATTTACCATCACCTCCACCGTCGAAAACCACAAATTCTGGTTTGTTCCCTACATCAGCATGACCGAGCTGTTCCCTGTCGGCATCATCGTGCCTGGTCAGGAGGACAATCTCAGTGACAGCGGCATCTCGGAAAATCTGTATTCCAGCGACTCGATGACCTCGCTGCAGCAGAACATCGGCACCTGGATGCACTGTTCCTTTTATCTGATGCCAAACCAGCAGTATGTGCGCAAGGTCACCGCAAAAATGCCACGCCGCGGACGGTACCTGTTCACCGGTGCGATGATGAACGGCGGCGACCTGCTGGGACTCAAAGACGGCAACGCCCGTTTTCCTGCCACGCAGGAGCTGGTCGTCATCCCAAAAGCTCTGCCCTGTCCAGACCTCGGCATCGCATTGGGTGGTTTTTTGGGAGATATGTCGGTCAACCGTTTTCTGTTTGAGGACCCGATGCTAACCATCGGTTTTTCCGAATACAGCGGCCGTGAGCCGATGCGCGACATCAGTTGGACGCAGAGCGCGCGCATGGGCCGCATGATGGTCAAAAACTATGACCACACCGTCGACCTGTCAGTGACAGTGCTGCTCAATATCCAGTCGGTCAAAAACGTCTTTGAAAACGAGGAAACGGTGGAACAGTGTATCTCGATGACCCGTTCGGTCTGCGAAATCCTGGAAGAAAAGCAGATCAAATACAGCTTCATCACCAACTCGGTGATGGCAGGCTCGATGAACTTTTTCTCCTCGATCGAAGAAGGTCTGGGCAACCGCCACTTTTACAGCGTCATGGAGTCGTTGGGACGCGCGACCATGCTCTCCTGCGAGAGCTTTTCCTCCACCATCCTGCGCGCCTGCCGTTCGGGCGAACAAGGCCGTTATCACATCATTATCACTCCTGATGAAAATGATGCCTGGAGCTCTGCTCTGCAAAAGCTGCGCGATTTGAGCGACGGCAAGGTGTTTGTACTGACTCCTTCCATGGTAAAACAGGACGACAGTAAAAAGGAGGGAGTTGCGTGAGCTTCTATTTTCTCCTGAAAATTGTCAGTGACCTTGGATTTTTCTTTGCCGTTGCCACTGCTTTCCTGTGCGCCACCAGCTGTGACACTAGCTCTCTGGTGCCGTTGATTGCCGTGTCGCTGTCTGTCACGCTGGGATACTGGCTGGATGGAAAAAAACCGGCGCTGCGCTATATCGCTCTGCTGGGCCTGCCGCTTGCTTTCATCGGCTGGCCTCGCGACCTGTGGACCACGCTGATCATTGCAGTTGCCTGTATTTATGGCGGACTGCATATCTTCTGGCAGCGCTTTTCTCTCAGCCATGACGAACGTCTGCAATTTTTATCGCTGGCGGTCAAGGTTCTCCCTGTGTGCCTGGTTCCTTTTGGTATCTTTATTCCAGGCATGCCGACGCTGTACATCTTTATCCGCTACGTGCTGATCTTTGCTGTTCCCACCCTGATCTTGACACAGGTGCTGCGGCACTCCCCTTCTATCCTTGTTCAGCGGCGTTTGAAGCTGGGCATCATCTCCTGTGTCATACTGTTAAGCCTTGTCATCCTCTTTTTCAGCTCAGGGTTGTTCTGGACGGTTGTGCTCTGGTTGGCAAAATTTTTCTACCAGTGGGTCATCATTCCAATCATCATGGTGATTGCCGTTGTCATCTGGCTGATTGTATGGGTACTGTTCACCTTACTGCCGATAAAGCCAGGTACCGAAGGCAAAGTTACTGAGGCAATGACGCAGTTTGCAAAACAGTATCAACAAATTGAACCAAACGAGGTCACTCCTTCCATAGACCCTCTCCTTCTGAACATCATTAAAGTCAGCGTGGGCGTAATTGTCCTGGTCATACTGATTCTGTTCTTCCGTAAAATGCTGAAAAACCGCCGGTATGACCGCAGCATGCGGGCGGAAGAAAGCCGCTCCACGATTACGACACCACGAGATTTTCGTTCCGAGAAGGAACCTCGCGACACCCATCCTCCTGTTGACCCGCGCGAAGCAGTACGCTATCACTACCGACACTTTATGCGCGCCTGCCGCAGCATCGGCATCCTGATTCCGAATTGGGCCACCAGTTTGGAGGTAGAACGGGAGGCCCGCAAGCTGTTCCCGATCGAACATCAACAGCAGCTGCAGGATACCCGCCGTATCTATCTGCGGGCACGATACAGCAATCACCCTATCGACCGCAAAGATGTGAAAACCATTCGCGAGAATGTCGAGCAGCTGCAAAAAGACCGCGACGAAATCGAACATCGTATGTAGCACCTTATGCTGTGACAAAGGAGGGTCGATTGTGAGCTTCTTCTTTCTGGTCAAAATGGTCAGTGATCTCAGCCTGTTTTTCATGGTAGCAACCGCTCTTTTGAGCGGTACCAACTGCGACACACGCTCTCTGCTGCCGCTGATCGTCATTTCGGTCAGCGGGACACTGGGATTTTATTTGCAGCAAAAAAAGGATTCTATGCGCTTTGCAGCGCTGCTGGTGCTGCCGCTGGCCTTTGTCGGACAGCCGCTGAATGTTTGGAGCATTCCTCTGCTGCTGGCAGCCTGCCTGTATGGTGTACTGATTGTAGGACAGAGGCGGTTCTCCCTCAGCTATGAGGAGCGTCTCTTAGTCTTTTCCATCGGGATGAAGCTGCTGCTGGTCTGCCTGTTCCTTCTGGTCGCCTTCTGGCCGGAGGCGCCGGTCATCACCGCCTTCTCCCGCTACCTGCTGTGCTTTGTGATTTCCACTCTACTGCTGACCCAGACATTGCGGCACAGCTCCCAGATCCTCTCTCAGCGCCGTTTTCAGCTGATGGCTGCCTCCTATGCCGTGCTTGCCGTCGCTGCCGCTGTCTTTTTCAGTTCCAAACTGTTTTTCCGGTTTCTGCTGCTGGTTTATCAGTGGGTGCTGGTTCCGCTGATTTTGGTGCTGGCAACCGTCATTGGGCTGTTCTTCTGGCTGCTGTTCTCCCTGCTGCCCAACAAAGAATATACCGGCAATGCCTTTCTGGATATCCTGGGTAGCGTCACCGACTTGATTAACATCGTTCCCTCTCTGGGAAAACTGCCGTCCATTGATCCGTCTGTGATACAGGCTGTCAAAATAGTCTGGGGCGTTCTGATCTTCGTGGTCGTCTTTCTGTTTTGCTGGCGGATTCTTCGCCGCAGGCGCCATAGACGCCACGTCAAAGCGATGGAAAGCCGCGCTCCTATCACGGTTCACCGTGTATTTCGTTCCACCGAGGAGCCGCTCGACGATCAGCTGCCTCGCGATCCGCGTGAAGCGGTGCGCTTCTATTACCGCAACTTTATGCGGATGTGCCGCTCCATCGGAATCCTCATTCCGTCGTGGGCCACCAGTCTGGAACTGGAACGTCAGGCACGCCAGATCTTTCCTTTCCACCAACAGCAGCTGCTGAGCGACACCCGCCGCATCTATCTGCGGGCGCGGTACAGCGACCACCCTGTCGGACCGGAGGATGTCTCCTCCATCCGTGACAACTGTGAGCAGCTTCTGCGGGAAGGTCGGGACATCGAGAACCGCTAAACACTTCACATGCAAAAACACCCTTGAAGAAAATTCTTCAAGGGTGTTTTTTGTTTTTCTTTACTTGGTGATGATTGCTTCAAAAGCATCCAGTGCGCGGTCGATGTCCTCGCGGCTGGTGTCATTGGTAGCAACAAAGCGGAACTCGCCGTCCTCGATACCGTTGATCTTGACACCGGCTTCCAGCATCTTCTCCGGCAGGGTGTCGATCACCTGCTGTGGTGCATCCAGCTTGAAGAATACCATGTTGATCTCCACCGAGTTCATATCAAGGCTAACACCAGGCATCTTCTGAAGGCGCTGTGCCATATATTTGGCATTGTCGTGGTCCTCCTGCAGACGTTTGGTCATCACTTCCAGTGCAATCAGACCCGCTGCTGCCAAAAATCCGCACTGACGCATACCGCCGCCGAGCATCTTGCGGTTGCGGCGGGCACGTTCGATGTATTCTTTGCTGCCGACCAGCATCGAACCGACCGGTGCGCACAGGCCCTTGGACAGACAGAACATGACCGAATCTGCGCAGGCAGCGATCTCCTTAACATCCACACCCAGAGCCGTTGCCGCATTGAAGATGCGCGCGCCGTCCATATGTACCGGCAGGCCTTCTTCCTTTGCCATGCGGTAAACCTCCTGCAGCTTTTCCAGTGGAACCAGCTTGCCGGTTGCCAGAGGTTCCTCCACACAGATCAGTCCGGTGCGTGGATAGTGGATGTTGCTCTTGTCGCGGATCGCTCCACGGATCTGCTGTGCATCAAAGATGCCGTTTTCAAAATGCAGGGTACGGATAAATGCCTGTGCAAGCACCGCTGCACCGCCGACTTCATGAGCAACAATGTGGGCGGTATCAGAGAGGATGATCTCATCGCCGCGCTGAGTATGGGACATCACCGCTACGGCGTTACCCATGGTGCCGCTGGCAACAAACAAAGCTGCCTCTTTGCCGAGCATTTCGGCAGCTTTGCGCTCCAGCTCGTTCATGGTTGGATCGTCCCCGTATACATCGTCTCCGACCTGTGCACGGTACATGGCGTCGCGCATCTCCTGGGTCGGCTGAGTGACGGTATCACTTCGTAAATCAATCCATTTTTGCATAATAATTCCTCCCTTTTTCGTGGCTGCTCGAAACCGGCGTCACTATTTTGTCTTTATTATACACACATTCAGAAATCCACGCAAGTTTTTTGTCCAAAAAAGCAACAAAAAGACAAAACAAAACCAGCTCTGCATAACAGAGCCGGTTTTATGCGTGATTTTATTCAATATAAAATCAGATTAGTGTTTCTTCTTGCCAAGCACAACCAATCCCATGAACGAAACTGCTGCCGCCGCCAGTACCGCGGTGAGATCCTGCGCACCGGTAGAAGGGTTTGGTTTATTGGAATCGGTTTGTGTTTCTGTGGTCGATTGTGTTGTCAGGCTGTTGCCCTGCTTCTCTGCCAAAGCATAGTAGCTGAAGTGGTCTGTCTCAAAGTAAGCGACACCATCTTTGACAACAACCGGATACTCGATCAGATTGCCTTCTTCATCAATATAGTAAACTACCAGTTTATCAATATCGAAGCCGTCCGACACTGGAATTCCAACTGTAACAGTTCCCTTTGGCTGAACAGTATTTCCGTTTTCGTCCACAAGTTTGATGTCATACAGCAGGAAGGTTCCAAGTTTGTCGGACAGGGAGGAAACAATTTCATCCACTTTTGTAACCTTCAGTTTGAGGTCGGCAGACAAAACACCTTTTTCTCCAGAAACAGTAACGTTGGTCTTTTTATCTTTCAGTACAACGCGGGAAGCATCCTCTTTATCCTTCAGTGCCTCCAATTTTTTGGTAAACATGGAGACAAATGGTGTGGAACTTCCTCCATTACCGGAGCTGGAGCTGCCGGAACCGGAACTGCTGTTTCCGCTGGAAGGTTTGTTCTCTGGCTTTGGTATCGGATCTGGATCTGGGGATGGAACAGCACCTTCTGGAACATAGTTGTCAGGATCCTCGGTAGAATTGACCGCAATGGAAGTAGCATTATTAAAGCCCTGCTCATACAATGCGTTTACGATTTCCTGAATAGTAGAGTCACTTGTAATGCCTTGTAAGTCGTTTGTATCAGCATTTTCGATAATTCTATCGACGGTATCCTGGTCCATATAAACGAGCGGACGACCATCATTGGTGTCTCCGGTCACATTGAAAATCTTCAGTATCGGAACAGTTGTAACACCATCGCCCATAGAATATTCGATGTTGGTATAACCTGTGGAATGAAGATCGCAGTTCTCCATACTTACTTCGCTGCCATTGACCTGCACCGAGGTATAATAACCACCCTTGACAGTTACATTGCTCAGCTTTCCACCTTCAGCGCAGTAGAACTGAATGCCGTGTTTTGCATTGGTTCCTACATCTACAGTGATATTCTGAATGGTAACGTTATCTGCATCTTTACCAGCAGTTACAAATGCTCCATTTCCAACGGTTCCTGTAAGGGAAAGTGTGTGTCCACCACCATCCAGAGTAACACCAGCCGGAATAGTGATTGCAGTTGTAACGGTGATGTCTTTTGCAAGCTGGATGTTTTTGATGCCATCGGAGAGTGCTTTTGTCAGTTCAGATTCGTTGTTCACTTGAAATGTTCCTGTTTCTTTTGAAACAATATTTCCATTGCCGTCTTGAACTAATCCTTCCGCTAAATATTCATTAGGAAGGTTTTTATTTGTGAATTTACCACCATAAATAGTTATATCTGGTGTCTCACAGGATGCTTCACTTTTATCAATCGAGCCAAAACTGCCATTTCCTCTAACTTCAAGATGTGCCTTATCTTTATCTGTACTATCATAAATGATCTTTCCAGTTATTGTACCTGTATAGGAGTCATCAAAAATAACGCTGACACCATCTGTATAACCACCAGCAGACCAATAACATGCGTCAAAGGCTACTATATTTTCATTAGAGCTAATGATATCTGTTTCACCTTTAAAAACAATGTTTCCATTATTAAAACTTAATGCATAATCTTCTCCACCTGCTTGATTTGCGGTGTAAAATTTCATATTTTCGAGTGTCAGATTTGCATAGTTTTGGATAATTCGTTTGATATTGGTTTGACCTGGTTCAATCCGCACAATTCCATTTTTAAAAGTAATTGTTGAATCTTTTAAAAGCTGAAAACCATTTGTTTCTGTACCTGTAGAACCAGCCCCAGGGTCTTTTAACGTATATGTATGTCCTGCAAAATCTAAAGTAAAATTCTTTCCAGACGCTACAGCAATTCCCACTGCATCGTCAATATCTGCTGTTAATGTAATAACTGCTCCATCAGAAGCGTTATCGATTGCGTTCTTCAACTCTTCCATGCTGGAAACCGTTGTATCTGCCAATACAGACGGTTCCCCTATCGGCACGATTCCCGTGTTGGCACTGGGTGTAACATCCGGAGTCGTTCCGTCTGGTGTTGTTCCATCCGGTGTTGTTCCGTCTGGTGTTGTTCCATCCGGCGTTGTTCCGTCCGGCGTTGTTCCATCCGGTGTTGTTTCGCCTGGTGTTGTTCCATCCGGTGTCGTTCCGTCTGGGGTTGTTCCGTCCGGCGTTGTTCCGTCTGGGGTTGTTCCGTCCGGCGTTGTTCCATCTGGTGTTGTTCCATCTGGAGTCGTTCCGTCTGGTGTTGTTCCATCTGGGGTTGTTGCATCAGTCTCAACGTTTGTTTGTGGCGGTAACTGCTCTCCTTCCTCTGCAGATACTGCCATACTTCCGCTGGCAATCATCGCTGCACATAGAAATACGGCCAGTCCTTTTTTCCATTTTGGGGTCATTGTTCTTCTCCTCCTTGTTGATTTTCACAATCATCTATAAGGAATTCCGATTTATATCGCAAAATCGGAACTTCTTATCATTTCAGACAGTTTTTATGTCGCATATTCTCTTTTTATAACTATACTTTCAGTTTATCTTCACTTAAACTGCTTATACTGTTTATAATGGTTTAGTATTATTATAGCACGTTTTATTATAATTTCAAGTATATATATACTTGAAATATATTCTTCGAATGGTATTTTTCCGATACTCTTTGATAGAGGTGGTGCCACTTGAAAATTGATTATACCGCTGTTGGGAAAAGAATTGCTCAAATACGCAAAAGTTGCAGCATGACACAAGAACAGCTCGCCGAAAAATCCGACCTATCCAATATTTATATTTCCCATATCGAAAATTCCCGCTCCATTCCCAGTCTGGAAACACTGATGAAACTATGCAGTGCGTTGAACGTGACCCCAGACGAAATTTTACTGGGAACAAAACAGGATATGGAAAACTATCTGCAGTCAGATATTCAAAACAAGCTTTTGCTCTGTACGCCAAAGGAACGACGACTGGTCAATGGTTTTATTGATCTTCTGCTGAAGGAGCGCGATGATTCCACCACCAAATAATTGCAGATTTGCTCCAACCTTCAAAAATTCATTGGGCAGATCGAATTCATTTTGTTCAAAATTACCTTTGCAATTTGATTTCAGATTCTCTATAATAAAAAATACAGCGTGTAGCACAACTGCGTAAATCCGGTTGCTTGCTCACGCTGTATTTTTTAAGAAGAGGCGTTATACAACGCCAATTTCACAGCGCGTAGCCAAAGGCGTAAATCCAGCTCCTTTGGTTGCGCGCTGTTTTTATTTTGAAATGGAGGGACTCCCATGGATCAAAAACAAAACTCTTTTCTGGAATCAAAGCCGGTGGGTGCACTAATGCGACAATACGCTGTTCCTTGCATTATCTCGCTTCTCGTCGCAGCCCTGTACAATATCGTAGATCAGATTTTTATCGCCAATGCAAGCTACCTTGGCTCCTATGGAAATGCCGCTAACACCGTTGTCTTTCCTCTGACGGTCGTTGCACTAGCTCTGGCTGTCATGATCGGTGACGGATGTTGTGCCTTTGTCAGCATCTGCTTAGGCGCAAATGATTCTAAAAATGCCAGCCGCAGTATCGGCAATTCAATCATTCTAATCATTTTGATCAGCATCATTTTAACCGCTATTTATTTGATTTTTCTGGAGCCTATTCTCACTGTCTTCGGAGGACAGGTCAATCAGGAAACCTTCCAGTACTCCAAAGAATATTTCTTTTATATTGCACTGGGAATTCCCTTTTATATGTTTGGTCAGGCAATGAATCCTATTATTCGCTCCGATGGCAGCCCTCGTTTTGCCATGATTTCCACTGTTGCAGGCGCCATCGTCAATATCATTCTGGACCCTGTTTTTATCTTCCTGTTCCACTGGGGCATGATGGGCGCTGCTGTCGCCACTGTCATCGGACAGATCCTTACCGCCGCTTTGGCCATTTGGTACCTGTGCCACACCAAAGCTGTCCATCTTGAAAAAAACAGTTTCATCCTGAACAAAAAACTTATCTTCCGCTTTTTGCCGTTGGGTATTTGCAGCTTTTTGTCTCAAATCTCGTTGGTTGCCGCTATGGCCGCCATCAACAATATGATTCGAAAATATGGTGCACTCGACCCCATCTTTGGTCAGTCGGAGTATGCACAGATTCCAATGGCTGTCGTCGGCATTGTCATGAAATTTTTCCAGATTGTAATCTCTATCGCAGTCGGCATGGCAGCTGGATGTATCCCTATTGTCGGCTACAACATCGGTGCAGGACACAAAGATCGTGCCAGAAAGCTGTTCAGTTTGCTGCTGGGATATGAAGCTGCCGTCGGTGCCGTTGCGCTGCTGATTGTAGAATTCTTCCCACAGCAATTAATTGCCATTTTCGGCGCTGCAAACGAAAGCAGCTACTACACTGAATTTGCAGTCCGGTCTTTCCGCATTTATCTGTGCATGATGATCTTCGCTTGTGTCAACAAAGCCACCTTCATCTATCTGCAATCTCTGGGCAAAGCGCTGACCTCTACATTGCTTTCGATGGTGCGTGAGGTTGTGTTTGGCGTTGGATTTGCATTGCTGCTCCCTGTTTTCTTTGGTCTGGATGGCGTTTTATATTCTATGCCGGTTTCGGATGTCCTTACGTTTATCATCTCTGTCGTCGTTATCCGCTATACCTACCGTACCTTGCGTTGTGAAAAGGAGGAAACTGTATGAAAAACAGAATTATCACCATCAGCCGGCAATTTGGCAGCGGTGGAAGAAGCATCGGCAAACAACTGGCACAGCAGCTGAACATCCCCTGTTATGATCAGGAACTGGTGGATAAGATCGCCGCTCAGAGCGGTCTTGCCAAGGACTTTATCACCGAGAGCGGCGAATATACCAATTACAGCAGCTGGTTTGCAAATGCCCTTGCCACTCGGGACTTTTCCGGTCGATCCACACAGGATTATCTGTGGAGTGTTCAGAGCAAAATTATCTTGGATCTTGCACAGCAAAGCTCCTGCGTCATCGTTGGACGCTGCGCCGACTACATTCTTCGCGATGTTGCGGACTGTTTGACCGTATTTATCCATGCGGACATGGAAAAGCGCGCCAAACGAATCGTCGAGCAATATGGCGAGCGCGAGGATTCCCCCGAAAAACGACTGCGTGACAAAGACAAGCGTCGCGCAGCTTACTACCAGTTTTACACTGATATGAAATGGGGTGACGTCGAAAACTACCACATTGCCCTTAACAGCGGTATTCTGGGTCTGGATCAATGCGTGCAACTTCTTGCTCAACTGTACTGATATGACAGATGAGTACTCTCCTCCCTTTTTTCTCTAATCTTCTCGATTCGGACCTAATTGCAAAAAGGAGGCCTGTCCAAATTGGACAGGCCTCCTTTGATGTTATCATATCTTTTATACGTTCAGCTCCGCATGTTCGCCCAGCAGTTCCTTGTTTGCTTCCAGAACAGGGTTGACACACTCGTTGAGGAATTCGGTTACCTGGGATGGTGCACGGCCGGTAAAGTTCTTTGGATCGAGGATCGAAACGATCTCCTCTTTCTTGAGGTTGAACAGCGGGTCAGCAACGATGCGGTCGATCAGATCGTTTTCGCCGCCTTCTTCCTTCACTACGCGGGCTGCTGCCTGAGAGTGAACACGCAGCTGCTCATGCAGAACCTGACGGTCGCCGCCCTTCTTAACTGCGGACATCATGATGTTTTCGGTTGCCATGAATGGCAGCTCACGCATAACGCGCTGATGGATTACCTTTGGATAAACAACCAGACCATCACAGATGTTGAGCATGATGTTCAGGATCGAATCAACGCCCAGGAATGCCTCTGCAACCGAGATTCTCTTGTTTGCGGAGTCGTCCAGGGTTCTTTCAAACCACTGAGTACCTGCGGTAATCGCTGGATTGAGGGTATCGACCATCACATATCTTGCCAGAGAGGTGATACGCTCGCTTCTCATTGGGTTGCGTTTGTATGGCATTGCAGAAGAACCGATCTGGTTTTTCTCAAATGGCTCCTCCATCTCTTTGAAGTTCTGCAGCAGACGCATATCGTTGGAGAACTTGCTTGCCGACTGTGCAACTGCGCTGAGGTTGGAGAGCACATAGTAGTCGATCTTTCTGGAATAGGTCTGACCGGATACCGGTACGCAGCTTTCAAAGCCCATTTCATGAGCGATCATCTGCTCTGCCTGTTTGCATTTTTCCTGGTCGCCGTTAAACAGCTCCATAAAGCTTGCCTGGGTACCGGTGGTTCCCTTGGAGCCGAGCAGTTTTAACGATTTGATTCTTGCCTCGATCTCCTGCTCGTCCATCAGCAGCTCATTGATCCACAGGGTGGCACGTTTGCCGACGGTGGTCAGCTGTGCAGGCTGAAGATGGGTATAAGCAAGGCATGGCATTTCTTTGTACTGGTCAGCAAATTTAGCCAGCATTGCAATGACGTTGAGCAGCTTTCTGCGGACGATCTCCAGACCCTCGCGCATGATGATGATATCGGTGTTGTCGCCGACATAGCAGCTGGTTGCACCCAGGTGGATGATACCTTTGGCATTTGGACACTCACAGCCGTAAGCATACACATGGCTCATAACATCGTGACGGACCAGTTTTTCACGCTCGCGTGCTACCTCATAGTTGATGTTCTCTTTATTGGCCTCCAGCTCGGCAATCTGTTCATCGGTGATGTTGATTCCCAGTGCTTTTTCTGCCTTTGCAAGAGCAATCCACAGTTTTCTCCAGGTTTTAAATTTGTTGTCCTGAGAAAAGACATACTGCATTTCGTCGCTTGCGTAACGGGAAGAAAACGGGCTCTCATACGCATTGGTGCTCATTGTAACATTCCTCCATCATGATCTCAAAATACAAATTCCCTGATTGATCGTCAGGGACATCTTTCCTTTTTAGTTTAACAATCCAGCGGATAATTGTCAATTCATTTTCTCCTCCGATTCGACAAAGCTTTTCTTTTCTCTATTTTTTACAAGTATTCACGTTTTGTTGCCCATGGTCACTTTTCTCTATTGACAAACCTCTCCAAATATGGTAGAGTTATCTCAGAAGATGAGTTAGCGATCGCTAATTAACAATGATATTTATTCGATATTCGGAGGTTTTTCTATGTCGACCTTTATTATTGCAGCTATCCTGATTGTACTGGCAGTCCTCGCACTGCGCAGTGTTATTCGTTCCCACGCCTCCGGCTCCTGTTCGGGCTGCTGTGGAGGATGCAGCGGATGCTCTTCCTGCCATACTGCAAAAAAGCCTGAATCTCAAAACGAATCCCACTAACTTTCATTTCGATAACCCATTTTTATTCCTTCTTCTTTACAAAAAGACAGCCCTCGGTTCATAAAGCCGAAGGGCTGTCTTTTTGTGTTCTATAAAGATCAGCACCGCTGTTTTTCAGCCCGACGTTTCTCCCACCATCCATTGAGCCGCACCGCCAGATAGCCAAACAACCAGCCCAGAGCGGCACCGCACAGAACATCGGTTGGAAAATGCACATAGAGATACAGACGGGAAAAGGCAACCAAAACTGCGACCACCACCGCTGCAATCGCCCAGCGTCCAACCTGTTTGCGGCGATACCAGAACACACTTGCAAAAGCAAAGGAAGCCATCGTGTGACCTGAGGGAAAGGAGTAATCGGGCAGCGGTTCCACCAGCAGCTCGATTCCCTGCACCAGGTCATAGGGACGGATGCGCGCCACCAGCGGTTTAAGAAGCAGATTTCCAAACAGCAGCCCCAATAATAAGGCGATGGCAAGCGAACGCCCCAGACTGCGCCAGCGTTTGGTGCACAGCAGCACCAGCGTCAGCAGCACAAAAAAGATTCCTCCATCGCCCAACATGGTCACCAGCGGCATTGCCACATCCAGTGCGGCGCCGCGAAGATGGTGCTGAATCCAATCCAACACCATAAAATCAATTTTTTGAATCCATTCCAACATTATTTGTTCCTTTCCCGCCATCATGACACTTTTCTCTGTCAAAAAGTTCGGCTTTATGGTATGATACTTTGTAAAGTAGTTTTTATCACAGGAGGCATTTTCATGCAGGAAGTTTTTGCTGAGGTATCCCTTCCGGTGCGTGAGCTGGTCGAATTTATCCTGATGAGCGGCAGCATCGACAACCGCGTCGGAGGCACCGATCTGGTGGAGCGTGCCAACGAAGGTTCCCGTCTGCACCGCAAGCTGCAAAAGCAGTCCCGCGAGCGCTATGGCGACCGCTACCGTGCCGAGGTCTCCCTCTCCCAGCAATGGACGGAGGATGGGATCTCCTTTCGGGTATTTGGGCGTGCCGACGCCATTTTGACCGAGGAGGACGGCTCGATCACCATCGAGGAGATCAAAACCACCGACCTGCCGCTTTCTTCGCTGAGCGGCACCGAGGGCGAGTCAGGTTTTCGTCCTCTGCACTGGGCACAGGCCAAATGCTATGCCTTCCTCCTTTCGCAGCTCGAACATCTCGACAAGGTCGGTGTCCGCCTCCTCTACTGCCAGACCGAAACGGAGGAAGTTTCCCAGTTTACCCAGGTTTTTTCCGCTCAGCAGCTGCAGGAGTTTTTCTGTGACCTGCTGCATCGCTATCACCGTTGGGCAAAGATGCAGCTGGACTGGTCGGTTCTGCGCAACCAGCAGGCAAAACAGCTGCCCTTTCCCTTTGAAAGCTATCGCGCCGGTCAGCGTCAGATGGCAGCAGTGGTCTATCGAGCTGCGGTGAATCGCTCCCGTGTATTCTGCCAGGCACCCACCGGCACCGGCAAAACCATCTCGTCGCTCTTTCCCGCCGTCAAAGCGATGGGCGAAGGGCTTATTTCCCACCTGTTTTATCTCACCGCAAAGACCTCTACCCGAGCGGTCGCGGAGGAAGGCTTTGCGCGGATGCAGCAGCAGGGACTGCGGCTCAAACGGGTGACCCTCACCGCCAAGGACAAGATCTGCTTTCTGTCCGAACGGCTGTGCAATCCTGACGACTGCCCCTATGCCCGCGGCTATTACGACCGTGTGCAGGACGTGCTGTTTGAGATGCTGGCACAGGAGGACGCCTTCACACGAGACACCATCGAGCGTTGGGCCAAGGAAAAAATGCTCTGTCCGTTTGAGCTGGGACTGGATCTGTCGCTGTGGTGCGACGCCATCATCTGTGACTACAACTATCTGTTTGACCCTGTGGTCTATCTGCGCCGGTTTTTCGACCGTCCAAGCGACTACTGCTTCTTGATCGACGAGGCGCACAACCTGATCGACCGCGCCCGCGGGATGTACTCTGCCCAGCTGCAAAAGACCGACGTCCTTGCCTGCAAAAAACTGGCTGCACCGCTTTCCAAAGAGCTTTCCCGCGCGCTCGGGTCGTTAAACAAGGAATTGCTCGCGCTGAAAAAGCAGATTGCGGAACAGAGCGAGGAACGCGAGCACTTTCTCTGCTCCTCTGAGATTCCGCCTGCCTTTCTAAAGAGCGCCCAGCGGCTGTACAACGCCTTTGTCCATTTTCTGGAGCAGCGGCGGCAGGACCGCATCTGGCGCGGCGCTCTGGCAGGAGCGCAGGAGGCCGTCGCACCGGAGCTGTTGCAGCTTTATTTTGACCTGCGCTTTTTCCTGCGCATCGCCGAGCTGTTTGACGAGCGGTTTGTCTTTTTTGTATCGTCCGCTTCCTCCCAGGTCACGGTGCGTTTACTCTGCCTCGATCCTGCCAATATGATCGACCAGCGGCTCAAGCTGGGACGATGTGCGGCGCTGTTTTCGGCGACTCTCTCGCCGCCTTCCTACTATAAAACGGTGCTGGGCTGTGCAGACCCTTCATCCCAGACCCATTCCTACGCACTTCCCTCTCCATTTGACCCTGAGCACCTCTGTCTGCTGGTTTGTCCGCAAATCAACACCCGCTGGGCCAACCGAGAACAGAGCCTTGTGCCCATCGCTCACCTGCTGTACCGGATGGTGTCGGCGCGCAGCGGCAATTATCTGGCCTACTTTCCATCCTATCAGTATTTGCAGCAGGTGCAGGAGGTCTTTGTCAAACTCTATCCGCAGATAGAGCTGCTGGTGCAATCCTCGCAGATGACCGATGAGCAAAAGGAAGAATTCCTGCACCGCTTTGACGATCCGCACACCGACTCCCCGATGCTGGCTTTCGCGGTGCTGGGCGGCATCTATTCCGAAGGTGTGGACCTTGCCGGAGAACGGCTGTTGGGCTGCGCCATTATCGGCACAGGGCTGCCCAAAGTAGGACCACAGCAGGAGATTCTGCGCGACTACTATCAAAAACAAAACAGCATGGGCTATGACTTTGCTTACCGCTACCCAGGCATGAACAAGGTGTTGCAGGCTTCGGGCAGGGTGATCCGCACCGCATCCGACCGCGGCGTGGTGCTGCTGCTGGACGACCGCTTTTCCACTGCCGGCTACCGCCGCTTATTCCCTGCCCACTGGAGTCATGCTCGCGTGGTTGATAGCGAACAACAGCTGACCGACGCGTTGCAACAGTTCTGGGAAAAAAGTCAACAGCTCAAATAAAATAAGAAGGGAGACATTCTTATGGCACGACATGTCATCGTGGTCGATTATGACCCCACGTGGCCAGAAAAATTTCAAGCAGAAGAAAAAAAGATTCGCGCAATTCTCGGAGATAACTGCGCTGCTGTCTATCATATCGGCAGCACCTCCGTTCCTGGATTGGCGGCAAAACCAGTCATCGACATCATGCCGGTGGTATACGATCTGAAAGCAGTTGATCTTGTTGCTGACGACTTTCGTCGGATCGGTTATGAATATATGGGGGAGTGGGGCATCCCTGGTCGACGTTATCTGCGCAAAGGTGGGGATCAGCGCACCCATCACCTTCATATTTTTGCACAAAGTGATACCGAAAATATTCGCTCCAACCTCGCTTTCCCCAACTACCTGCGAACCCATGAAGCAGTAAAGCAGGAGTATGCCCTTCTCAAAAAGAAACTTGCTGCGCAGTTTCCTTACGATATAGAGGCATACTGTAAAGGAAAGGATGCTTTCATCAAAGCTGTGGATGCAGCCGCCAGAACAGAAAACCTTTCTGAGTCAAATCCATAATGCACCTACCACTTTTTGATAAATGCGGTTTATTTTACCCCTTCTCTCCACCGCAGAATCTCTCCCACGCTGCATCCACAGCGCAGAGCGGCCTGCTTTGCGGATTCATACTCGACGCTCACCTTTTCCACGTCGTCATAACGACAGCACTTGAGCTGCAGTTCTCCCCACGGAGACTGCACCGTTCGAAAGCTGCGGCGCATGACTGCCCGCTCAAAGTAGTTCCAGCGCACGCCGATGGTCGAGGTGTGCTTCATCAGCAACCGGCAGAACATCTGTTCCTGTCCTGGCGTACAGACCACCGTCACCATGGTGGCAGGCCGGTTCTTTTTCATCTGGATAGGCGTGAAAAACACGTCTCTTGCTCCCGCTGCCAGCAGCTGCTCCATCGCCCAGCCAAGCTCCTCGCCGGTGCTGTCGTCCACATTGCAGCACAGCACCGCCACTGTATCGGACGCTTCCATGCCCTCTCCCAGCACTGCCAGCGCCGAGTAGCCTTCCGCCTGCGCTTCCTTTGCCTGCAATGGACACATGGCTGGACTGCGCTCGCCAAAGCACAGCTGGATGCCTGCCTTCGCTAGCTCCTGAAAGAGTGCAAACAGCTTGGGATCGCTTGCCCTTTCTCCCATCTTTACCAGTGCGCAGAAGTCGATGGCCTGCTGCAAATTTTCTGTTCCTGCCACTTCCAATGGTGCAAACACCACTTTTTCCACCCGCAGGCTTTGAAGCAGCTCGGCTGCCGACATCGCCGTCGGTTGGTCGGTCACCATCTCTCTCAACGCCTGTACACAAGCTTGTACACCCAATGCACCGGACTGACCGGCACTGATCCAGCAAATTTTCATGAAGAAACCTCCCTGTACAACACAAGCCACCGGTCCTATCGGACAAGTGGCTTGTTGTTTTATCCTGTTTGTATTATCGAGCTAAATTAAAACTCTGCGGAACCGGTGGTTCTTGGGAATGGGATGACATCGCGGATGTTGCTGACACCGGTGATGTACATAATCAGACGCTCAAAGCCCAGACCATAACCGGCATGTTTGGTGCCGCCGTATTTGCGCAGATCGAGGTACCAGGAGTAATCCTCTTCTCTCAGACCCAGCTCACGGATACGGTTCAGCAGGACGTCGTAGCGCTCCTCACGCTGGCTGCCGCCGATGATCTCGCCGATGCCTGGAACCAGCAGGTCTGCTGCGGCAACGGTCTTGTTGTCGTCGTTCAAGCGCATATAGAAGGCTTTGATCTCCTTTGGATAATCGGTGACAAAGACTGGCTTTTTGAATACCTGCTCGGTGAGGTATCTCTCGTGCTCGGTCTGAAGGTCGCAGCCCCAGTAAACCGGATATTCAAACTGATCCTTGTGCTCCTCCAACAGCTTAACTGCCTCGGTATATGGCAGACGAACAAAGTCGGAGTTGACAATGTGGTTGAGACGCTCTAGCAGGCCCTTGTCATAGAACTGGTTGAAGAATGCCATCTCCTGCGGGCATTTTTCCATCACATAGGACAGAACATATTTCATCATATCCTCGGCCAGATCCATCATATCGCTCAGATCCGCAAAGGCAATCTCCGGCTCCATCATCCAGAACTCTGCTGCATGACGGGTGGTGTTGGATTTCTCAGCGCGGAAGGTTGGGCCAAAGGTGTAGATGTTGGAGAATGCCATTGCCATGCACTCGCCCTCCAGCTGTCCGGATACGGTCAGGCTGGTTGGTTTGCCGAAGAAGTCCTGGCTGTAATCTACCTTGCCATCCTCGGTGCGTGGTGGGTTTTCCATATCCAGAGTAGTAACATGGAACATCTCGCCTGCACCCTCACAGTCGCTTCCGGTGATCAGTGGAGTGTGTGCATAAACAAATCCGCGCTCGTTGAAGAATTTATGGATTGCAAATGCTGCCTCCGAACGAACACGAAATACTGCGCTGAAGGTGTTGGTTCTTGGTCTCAAATGTGCGATGGTGCGCAAAAATTCTACCGAATGACGTTTTTTCTGCAGCGGATAATCCGGAGTGGACTGTCCTTCGATGGCAATCTCATCGGCATGAACCTCATATGGCTGCTTAGCCTCTGGAGTCATGATCAGCTGACCTTTGACGATGATGGAAGCACCGACGTTGAGTTTGCTGATCTCATTATAATTTTCCACCTTGCTATTCTCGAATACAACCTGCAGATTCTGGAAGGATGTACCATCATTCAGTTCGATAAAGCCCAGGTTTTTGGATGTACGGATGGTTCTGACCCATCCGGCGACGGTCAGCTGTTTGTCTGCATACTCCGCAGAAGCTGCCGCCAGCTTTCTCAGTTCAACTCTTTGCATCGTTTTTACCTCCATATATCTTTTATCCTCATTATATAATGAAAGATATTGACTGATATTCAGGGACAAAGGTAGCTGTCTTTGTCCGTATTGCTTTATTATAATACGTTTTCATGCAATAATCAATCCACTGTCCTTGGCTTTGGATAAAAATTTTGCCAAAGATTGTGTTTTTGGGGCAAGTATGATAAAATAAAGCTATCACCCAGAATGGAAAGGATGTTATTTCATTGAAATGTAATATAAGAAAAAATGTCACCTCCAACGCTCTGTATCAGTCGGACCTTGACTGCATCCAGGAAGGTCTGGATCTGCTGGAGCAGGACATCAACGATTTCCTTGCCCGCAAAAACTTTAAGGAAATCAGCGAAGAAAACGCCAACAAAAATCTCGGCTATATCAAATCGGTCCGCGAGCAGCTGGAACAGGACCGTCAGTCGCTGGGACTCAATGAGCTGAAGGTTGTCTACATCGGACTGAACTTCCTGCGCGATGATCTGGATGCTCCAAAGGACAAACGCAGCGAGAAAAACCGCGACCTGACCGACCGTCAGCTGCTGGACAAACAGAAGGACGTCATTGCTGCCCGTCAGAAAATTGTCGCTGTCTTTACCCGTATGGGCGTGGACATTCAGGCAACTCTGCGCGGATTCTAATTTTTTGTCTGTTGTCTTCTTTTTTGGGATTGTGTATTTCCCAAAAAGGGAGTATAATGAATGAGAGTTAAATTTTGTATCGGAGCGGCGGATTTTCCGCTTTGTTCTTCGGAAAGGAATGGATTGACATGAAAGCAACCGATATCGTAAACAAAGTAGAACTGGAAGTTACCTACGACAGCCTCATCCAGCTGATGAGAGACGGCCGTCAGGTTGACTTTGTTCTGCCTGCACCGGAAACAGACGGTGACGGCTATCTGACCTGGGACACCGAGTACTGGACCACTGTTGACAACAAACGTTTCATCCGTACCTATTCGCTCAACGGTCGTGTACTGCGTGACTCCACTACCCACAACATCTACGACCTGGAAAACGATTTCAAACCGGAGAAAGCTGCACAGATCCGCATCAGCTAATTTTGTTATGCAGAATGGACGATACCTCTATGAGGTGTCGTCCTTTTTACTTTCAGGAGGTTTTTTATGAAACTGGATACTATCATCACAAATCGCTTGATCCTGCGCCCTTTCTCCCCTGATGACCTGGAGGCTTATCTTCCTATCATGACCAATCCGCAGGTCACTCGATTCCTTGGCAGCGGAAAAGACAAAACACCGGAGGATGTCCGGCAGGTGATGGAGCTGTTTATGCAATACCCACAGGAACATGGCTTTGGGGTTTGGGCGGTCTTGTTGCGGGAAAGTGAAAAGTTGATTGGTCACTGCGGATTTCTTGCACTGGAAGACGGAAGTGGCGTGGAGCTTTTATATGCGTTTGATCCGACAGTATGGGGAAAAGGCATCGCTTCCGAAGCTGCTCAGATCTGTCTGGATTACGCGCGGCAGCATGGTCTATGGGAACATCTTTATGCACTTGCCTACCCAGAAAACGCTGCTTCTATCCGTGTTCTGGAGAAGTTGGGCTTCTATCCTGACGGAGACACATTCTGTTTCGGTCAGATGCTTAAACGATTTTTATACAAATTGTAAGTCTTTACTCTTTAATCTTTCTTTACAAAATCCACCAGTTTTGTTTAAAACAGGGTTAAACGAAAGACATATTTACAGGGTATACTGTAGCCATAGTCAAACGAAAGGAGCGGATGCAAAAAACAACTGAATGAACTTTGATGATTCATTGATGATCTAATATAATTTTTCTTCGTCGGTTCTTTTTCTGAAAATAGAACAACTGTTAGCTCATCGTGTGGGCGGAATACCGGCACGATGAGCGGGGCAGACTACCAAATATCTCCGACCTTGTCGGATTGATGCAGCAGTTGGCTGCCGGATCAATCGGTCCGTATAGATTCTTCATTTCGATATTTTCTTTTTTTCTTCATAAACTCTCCTAAGAAAAATCCGTGCTTCATGATAAGCGCGGATTTTTACTTTTTCGGAAAACTTCCGCCAACTTGACAGAAACACTTTTTTCTCTCTTTGCATAGAGTGGTAATGCCGCAGCACTTGTTTGCGGTACTGGTTACCAGTAATCCAATCTGAATGAGGTGGAATCCATGTCATGTTATGATCCATGCTGCTGCAACCCTTGTATGATGTGTTCACCGTGCTCCTGCAGCCCTGACCCTTGCAGCTGTAACTGCTGCTATAACAGTTGCTGCAATAGCTGCACCAACAGCAACACCACATCATCTTCCCCATCCTTTGTCTGTGCAAATGGTACACTGAATGATTATGCGCGCTGCGCTCTGGCACGCTATGACCAGATCTCCTGCGATCTCGATTCTATTCCAGCTGCTCCCTGCTGCAATCCTTGTGGCTGGCCATGGACTTGGCCTTGCGGATGGTCCGGCTGCTGCCTGCCAGGCTGCAACTGCCCAACCACTCTGCCAATCTTTCCACGCACCGGTTCCTCTGCTTCTACCAGCAGCACTTCCTGCGCTAACTGCGCCGGTCTTGGCTCCGGTGTCGGCAACTGTTCGTCCTGTGCTCCAAGCTATCTGAACGCTGTCAATGAGGCAGAACAGTCGGTTGCCAATAACGGTCCTGTTCTGTTTGCAACCGATCGCCTTGCAAATGGCACCTGTGTTCAGCACACCGCTGGCACCGCAAACTTTACACTGACCTGCCCTGGTGTTTACTTAGTGGAGTACAATGCCAACGTTGAACCAGACAGCGGCAGTGACGTCGCCATCTCGATGGCTCTGCTCTCCGGCGGCGCTGTTGTTCCAGGCTCCGAATCTGCAACCACCGGAGATGCCAGCCAGTTGAACTCGGTCAGCGCATCTACCCTGATCACCGTTCCCTGTGGCACCACCGGTACCATCACTTTGTCCAACACTTCTGCCGGAACCGTCAAGGTCACCAATGCAAACATTCTCATCACCCGTATCCTGTAAAACTGCACAGACCAACGGTCGGACGCAAAATGCGTCCGACCGTTTTTTATATATAAATCATTTCGTTTACCTTGCAAATTGATTTGAGAAAATATGGTTTCAGGATTGAATTTTTTAAATAATGACATTATAATGGAATTAACTGATAAACGTTGTTTTTTATGATATATTTTGTCCTTATTTTTTAATTGTGTAATATTTTAGGATAAAATTTCTTAAATCATGAAAAGCCTTATGTAAAAAAGGAGGATGTTCCCTATGCACTCTGTCGATGCCCTGCTCCAGTACATGCAGCAGCATGATCTGGATGCTTTTTTTCTGGCCAAAAAGCCAAATATCCGCTACATCAGCGGCTATACCGGTGATGATTCCTACCTTCTCATCACCAAGGACAGATTTTTCTTCCTGACCGATCCTCGCTACACCGAGCAGGTCGCTCAGGAGTGTCCCGACTATGAGATCGTCCTGTGGAAAAACTACGGTTCTATCGGCGAATGTGTCGCCGACCTTGCCCAACAGCAGCATCTGCAATCCATCGGCTTTGAAGCGGATGCGCTGAGCTATCTGTTCTACTCCCAGCTGGAAAAGAACGTGAAGGCACAGCTGGTTGCGACCACCGATGTGGTAGAAACCTTCCGCTCAATCAAAACACCGCAGGAAATCGAATATCTCCGTGCTGCCTGTGAGATCTCCTGCCGCGCCTTTGAACATATCCTGGAAGACATCCGTGTCGGTGTCACCGAAAAAGAGCTTGCCGCCAAACTGGCTGCCTATATGGTGATGGAGGGCGCGGACACCCAGCCATACGGCAACATTCTGATCTCCGGCGCACGCACCTCTCTGCTGCACGGCATCCCGTCGAGCAAAGCCATCGAATACGGCGACTTTGTCCTGATGGACTTTGGCTGTCAGTTTAACGGCTATCTTTCCGATATGACCCGTACCGTTGTTGTCGGACGCGCCAGCGCCAAACAGCGTGAAGTCTATGAGCTGGAAAAACAGATGCTGGAGGATTCGCTGGACAAGATGAAGGCCGGTGTCCCTCTGCGGGATGTATTCGACGCATCGGTTCAGGCGGTCAAAGGCACCGAATATGAACAGTACATCTATACCGGCATTGGTCACGGTATCGGCATGTTTGTTCATGAAATCCCATTCATGGGTCCAAACAGCACCGACATTTTGCAGGAAAACTCGGTGCGCACCATCGAACCTGGCATCTATATTCCAAACTGGGGCGGTGTCCGCATTGAGGATCAGATCTTGATCACCAAGGACGGCTATGAGAATATGATCTCCACCACCCATGAGCTGATCGAGCTGTAATTTATTCTGGAGGAAACTGTCTTTGGACAGTCTGACAATATACAGGAGGGAATACAATGACTACGAATGAAAAGATCGCCAAGGTCAGAGAACTGATGAAGCGCGACCAAGTACAGGCCGTCGTAATTCCAAGCGGCGACCCACACATGAGCGAGTATTTTTCCGAACACTGGAGAACTGCCACCTTTATTTCCGGCTTTACCGGTGAGGCCGGCACTTTAGTGATTACTGCTGATATCTGCGGTCTCTGGACCGATGGAAGATTCTATGTGCAGGCTCAGAATCAGCTTGCCGGCAGCGAGGCTGTTCTGTTCCGCGCCTCTGAACCGGATTGCCCAAGCTATACTCAGTATTTACATGATGTTCTGCCGGAAAACAGTGTCGTCGCTTTAAACGGAAAACTGTTCACCGTCGATGCAATCAACAAGATGAAAGATCTGTTTGCGGACAAGGAGATCAGCATCGACATCACCAAAGACTACGGCAACGATATCTGGGAAGATCGTCCGGCGGAGGAGTATACCCCTGTTTACTATTTCGATGAAAAATACAGTGGAAAATCTGCCGCACAGAAGATCGCTGAAGTAAGAGAAACGCTGGCAGAAAGCGACTGCGACGCTCTGGTTGTTTCCCGTCTGGATAACACAAACTGGTTGTTCAACGTCCGCGCACACGATGTTTTAACCAGCCCGCTGGCAACTTCCTATGGATTTATCTCCAAGGATTCTGCTGTCCTCTTCCTCAATCTTTCCTGCCTGTCGGATGAAGCGAAGGAAATCCTCGCTAAAAACGGCATCTGCGTCAAAGAGTATGAGGAAATCTATTCCTATCTGGAAAATCTGGATCATCAGGCTACCGTTCTCTGTGACGGAAGTGAAGTCAACGATATGCTCTACAACGCAATGGAGAAAAACCATCACCTGATGCTGGTTCCTGGTGTTGATCCGATTCCAATGATGAAGGCAGTCAAAAACGAAACTGAAATCGCAAATACATATACTGCTTATCTCAAAGACGGCTGCGCAGAAGCAGAGTTCTTCGGCTGGCTGTTTGAGGCTTTGGAAAACGGCGAAACTGTGACCGAATGGGATTGCTCCGAAAAAATCGCTCAGTTCCGCGCTGCACAGGGCAACTATGTCAGCGAAAGCTTCACTGCTATTATGGCTTACCGCGACAATGCTGCTATGATGCACTACGCTCCAACTGCCGACAACTGCAAAACTCTCGCACGCGAGCATCTGTTCCTCAACGATAGCGGCGGTCAGTACTTTGAAGGCACCACCGATACTACCCGTACCTTTGCCCTGGGTCCTATCACCGATCAGGAGCGCCGCGACTTTACCACCTCGCTCAAAGGTGTCATCGCTCTGTCCAGCCAGAAGTTCCTGGCAGGTTCGACCGGCTCGGATCTGGATGCCATCTGCCGCGGCAAGGTATGGCAGGATGGTCTCAACTACCGCTGCGGTACCGGACATGGTGTCGGCTACTTCCTCAATGTCCATGAGGCACCTCCGAACTTCCGTGACCGCACCGTCGCTCTGGAGGAAGGCATGTTTATCACCATCGAGCCAGGCGTCTACACCGAAGGCAGCCATGGTGTCCGCACCGAAAACTCGGTGGTCGTTGCAAAGGACGTAAAGACCGAATACGGTCAATTCTATCGCTTCGACACCTTCACCCTTGTTCCAATCGACACTGACTGCATCGACATTTCCCTGATGACCGACGAGGAAATCTGCTGGCTCAACAGCTATCATCAGCACGTCTATGACAAGGTTGCTCCGCTGGTCAGCGAGCGCGCAAGAAAATGGCTGGAGAAAAAGACACAGCCAATCAAACGCTAACGATCAACAAAAAAGTCCGTGTATCCCGAAAAGGTACACGGACTTTTTTAACAGGCAAACACACAAAAAGGCGGATGGAAACTCATCCGCCTTTTGCATATATTCTCTTTACAAGTACAAAATCACAAATCCTGCCATTGCAAACGAAGCAGCTGTGAATAGGATCATCCCTGGATTGAGCAACGCAGCATCCAATGCTCCATCCTCCAGAGGTGGTGTATTCTTCACCCGCAAATGATGGTAAATCCAGGCAGTGCGCACCGCATAGATGCTTGCCGCCAAATAGATCACTACCAACAGATACAAAACCGCCGGTATCTGATCGCCGATCATCGGTAGGATGCCGCCAACAAAATTAGCCGCCGCATGCAGCAGAATGGTGTTCCAGATATTTCCGGTGCGCAGGTAGATGCCGGCGAACAGCAGTCCCAGCACAAAAGCATAAGGATACTGCACCACGTTGCCGTGCATCAGCATAAATAGGCAGGCACTGGTGAACAGGTAGGCTTTTTCTCCATAGTTGCCGACCGCCTCATAAACCAGCTTGCGAAATAAAAATTCCTCCGCCAGTGGTGCCAGTACCACCAGCAGCAGAATCCCTCTCCACAAGGAATAGGTCGAAACACTCTGCTCCACCAAATTGGCTACCGGTGCGCCCTTCACCATTGCCAGCATGAGATTGATCAGATTGCCCACGATGTTAAACAGATACATTAATCCAATTCCCAGCAGTGCACAGCTGAGAAATTGTTTGGGTGAAAGCATTTTCGCTGAGATGGGTCGGCGCGGATTGCGGATGCTTCGAATCACCATGGCAGCAGCCGGCAATGCAACTAAATATTGTACTCCATCCTGAATCAGAAGTGATACCCATTCTGTTTCCAACAATCCCATCGAGCGTGCCAGAAGCAACAATGGTATCGGAAAAAACTGGGTAATCAGCATATAAAGCAGCATCCCCAACCCCAGTCGATTATAACAACGTCGAATCTCTTTTTCCTGTTCCATCTGTTTCTCCCTTTCTGCCTGTATATGGTGCACTTTATATCGTTTTATTCCCAACGATGTGGCAATAATTGATCCAATGTAAAAACGCCCTCATTCAAATACACCTGTGCCAGATGATTATCGTCATGCAGCTGGCACAGAAACTCTCTGCACCGTCCGCACGGCGGAATAACAGCAAAGCTGCCGTCCTCACCGCAGTGTACCGCGACCACCGCTGCTACCCGATTTTCTCCGGCAGTGACCATCGCCGCTGCTGCGGCATGTTCGGCGCAAAATCCCATCGAGCAAGGGGTATCAATACATACCCCTGTATACAGGTTTCCTCGATCGGTCAGCAGTGCTGCTCCAACCGAAGCCGCCCAGCTGTTTTTGGAAAGCTGACGAGGACGACAAACTGCCTTCGCCGCTTCGATCATTCGGTTCCAGTCGATCTTCTCCATTATGCAACAGGTTCCTCTCTTAATTTTGTGATGATGCTCTTGTTCTTCCATTTTCCGCTTGCATAGTAAAGACCGGAAATCAACAGACCAAGCACCCATCCGACTGCGTAGGAGTAATAGATGCTCTCCTTATCAAACAGCCATGCAAGCAGGTATGCTGCCGGCAATCTTGCCAACCACAGGCTGATAAACGAGGAGATCATCGGCACCATCATATCGCCGGCGCCTCTCAGAACAGAGTTAAACATAAAGCTGATTGCCAGCAGCGAGTAAAACGGCAGTACACCATGCAGGTAAGCGACGCCTGCATCAATTACCTCCAGATTGTGGCTGAACATCTGCATCATAAAGGCACTGGTCGGATACAGCAGCGCACCGACGACGATACAGCAGCCGATCGACAGGATCATCGAGGCCTTCAGTCCTTCTTTGACACGGTGCTGGTTACCTGCACCGATATTCTGTCCGGTGTAGGTGGTCAGCGCATTGGACAGGCTCTGTACCGGCAGGAATGCAAAGGTGTCGATCTTGTTGGCGCCGTTAAAGCCCGCCATAAAGGCCGAACCATAGCTGTTGACCAGCGACTGCATGAACATGATACCGATGGAAAACAGCGCCTGCTGGATGCCGGAAGGGATGCCCAGCTTCATTGCCTGTACAAACAGTCCCTTCTGGAAATAAAATTTTTGCGGCTTGATGCTGATAAAGTCATATCGGCGGTTGATGTAGAATACACCGAACAGCCAGGAGGAAATCTGCGCGATGATGGTAGCCAGTGCAACACCGGCGACACCCATTCTGATCGGGATGGTCAGCACCAGGTCAAGCACGATGTTGATGACAGTTGCAATCATCAAAAACAGCAGCGAGGTGCGGCTGTCACCCAGTCCCTGCAGAATACCATAGTTGATGTTAAATCCCAAGTTACCGATGATACCGATAAAAATGATGATCATATAGGTTCTTGCCATTTCCAGTGTTCCATCGTCCGGCACCTGAATCAGACGCAGCATCGGGTCGCTGAGCAGTACACCGATCAGCGAAAGCGGAATGATACCGATAATCAGCGCTGTATAGATGGTGTTGACCGTCTGATTGACCTTTTCCAGGTCGCGTGCTCCGTAAAACTGGGAGATCATGATGGTTGCACCGGTACCAATTCCCATAAACAGCGAGCTGAGCATAAAAATGATAGGAAAACCTGTTCCCACCGCAGCCAGTGCCTGATCGCCGATGACATTGCCGACGACCACACTGTCCACCATGTTGTACAGCTGCTGGAACACATTTCCCAACAGCAGCGGCAGGGTAAAGCTGATAATCAGCGTGTACGGATTGCCCGCCGTCATGTCAATAGATGTTGATTTCTTTGCCTTTGCCATAGCTTTCTCTTCCTCTCCTTTAAAATTCCTCTCTTTCACAGGTACATTCTATCCCCCTGTTTTTATTCAACAAGGATAAAAATAGATGGACAAATTGTCCATCCGTACCTCTTTTTCATTATAAAAGAAATACCCATGAATTACAAGGTGGTTTTTCCCTTCCTTTTCCATTTTCTGCATTTGTTTTGTGTTTTGTGTATTACGGCTATTTTTATTTTTAATTTTTCTTTTATTTTTATTGACTTTTTACGACGCAGGCGTTATAATGTAGTTACACAAAAACAAAGGGATTTTTCTCCCCTGTTTTTGTTTCCTAAACTTCATTTTGAGATCTCCTGACCGGTAACGCCGGTCGTCCTCTATTTTTTATTACACAGCCGAAAAGGGAAGTCCGTTTGGACTTCCCTTTTCGGCTTTTCCCTTTTCTTTGTGCTGCATTGCCTTCTGTAAAATTATGTGCTATAATAATTCGATGTACCTTTGATATTGTTCTAAAACATAGACGCATTTTCTCCGGTTATCATCGGCAATCTGGGCCGGAAAGAAGAGGAGGGTTTTATGGAATACGATAAAGAATTTTTACTGGAACAGCAGTATCTGCAAAAGACCTGTTCCTTTATTCAGGAAAATCTCAGCCGTGAAGAGGCTGCCTGTGCGGATGAAAAAGATCAGATCATCTCTGCCCGAAAGGAAATGTGGGAAAATGTCTCCTTCCGCGGCGGCTTCGACAACGCTGTTGAAGCTCATCAGGTCCTGGAATCCATTCAGAGCCAGTCTGCACGCTATGATGCTGCCCACAAGCGCATCGACCACTACCGTCAGGCATTGGACAGCCCTTATTTTGCACGCATCGACTTTACCGAGCGCGGCTTTGAATCGGAACCGGCTGAAAAAATCTACATCGGTCTGTCCACCATTCAGGATGAGGACAGCTATGAAACCTACGTCTACGACTGGCGCACTCCTATCGCCAGCCTGTTCTACCGGTACGAAACCGGCGAAGTAGAGTACCAGGCACCTTCGGGCACCATCCATGGCAGTGTGTCTCTTAAACGCCAGTTTGAAATTAAGGACAGCACCCTCAACTACTTTTTTGACTCGGATGTCAACATCATGGACAACATGCTGCGTGAGGCGCTGTCGCACAATGCTTCCCAGCAGATGAAGTCGATTGTCGAAACCATCCAGCGTCAGCAGGACATGATTATCCGCGACACCCAGAATGAGCTGGTCTTTGTACAGGGAGTTGCCGGCAGCGGCAAGACCGCCGTTGCGCTGCACCGTGTCGCCTTTCTGCTGTATCAGGGCGTTACACAAAAGCTGTATGCCAACAACATTATTATCATCTCCCCGAACAACCTGTTCGGCAGCTACATTGCAAATGTTCTGCCGGAGCTAGGCGAACAAAACGTCGCCAGCCTGACCTTCGAGACATTGTTTGCCAAAGTCAGTGATACCGGAAACACTCTGCTCCCTCGCAGTCAGCTGCTGGAACAGATGGTCTGCGCGGATACCAAGAAGGAACGCACGCTGCTGCACCGGTCGGTGGAGTTTTTCTCCTCTGCTGCCTTTGCAACCATTCTGGAGCGGTATGTTTCCTACTATACCCGCCGGCTCATCCCCTACACCGATCTGTATTACGACGGAAAGCTGGTGGAAACCCGCGAGGAGATGAGCGCCTTTGTACAGAAGGCCTGCCGCCGTGCACCTCTTGACGGCGCGCTCAAGCTGCTGGAACAGCGCCTGTGGACCCAGCTGCACAAGCTGCGCCGTGAAAGTCGTCTGCCTAAGCTGCGCAAATTCTCGGGCACCTTTGTCCAGCATCTGTACGACAAAAAGCAGTTTGGCCGACTGCTTTCGGTCAAGGAGAGCAGCCGCATCAAACGTCAGATCAAGGCGTTCACAACGTTGGACAGCATGGAGCTGTACCGTCGATTGATTGCCAACCGCACTCTGTTTTTCCATCTGGCACGCGGTCTTTCGCTGCCCGACTGCATCGACGAGATTCTCGACGGCGCACAGGCACGGTTAAACGACCCTTCGCCGTATCTTTCCTATCAGGATGCAATGCCGCTGTTGTATCTGCACCTCAATCTGTTTGGCTGTGACCAGTTTTCGGACATCCGTCAGGTGGTGGTGGATGAGGCGCAGGACTATTATCCTCTGCATTTTTACATCCTCAAAAAGATGTTCCCATCTGCCCGCTACACTATCATGGGCGACTACAACCAAACCATCGAAAAGCAGGAAGGTCCGCAGTTTTACAAGGACACGGCAGCCATCTTTGCAAAGCGCAATTCCTGCCTGATTACCCTGAGCAAAGGCTTCCGCTGCTCCTACGAGATCAACGAATTTTCCCGCCGCTTCTTAAGCTGTGACGAAGGCATGGAGAGCTTTGACCGTCATGAGCAGCCGCCGCTGATCGAGCAGCTTGCCGACAAGGAAGCGCTGATCGCACGAATTGTCGAGCTGACCCGCGGCTATCTCGCAGAGGGCTACGAGTCGGTGGGACTGATCTGCAAGAGTCAGAAGCAGGCCAAAAAGCTGTATGCTCTGCTCAAAGACCAGCTGCCGATTCATCTGGTGGACACCAACCGCAAGGAGATTTTCTCCGGCATCATGCTGATGCCGGTCTATATGTCCAAGGGATTGGAGTTCGACGCCACCATCATCTGTGGTGCCGATGAGAAAAACTACCGTAATGAGTACGACCGTCAGCTTCTCTATGTTGCCTGCACCCGTGCGCTGCACCGTCTGGCGGTGTTGTATACCGGCGAGGCCAGCCGATTCCTGAAAGAGGATAAATAAAATGTCAAACCGGAGATGGAAAAATCCATCTCCGGTTTTTGTTTAAGGAATCTTCTATATTGTCAAAAAATTTCTACATCAGAAATTTCGCAGATATTTAATGCCCATATAGAAAAAGGCCGCCAAATGGCGGCCTTCGTACTCTCGTACGTCTACACCGAAAAGGGTCTGTGCCCCTATCGTTTTTATTTTTGTATTATTAAAGTATCACAGGGGCGTTGCCCCCGTATCCCTACAAACTTTTGTGTACAAAAGTTTGACAAAAAACTTTAGTTTTTGTTTTAGGTTCATTTCATCAAAAACTAGTCGTTGTTCGCACTAAGTGCCCGTTTACCAATATCCCGACGGCTAAAGCAATCCTCAAAGTGAATTTTGTCCACATTTGCATACGCTTTATCCAGTGCTGCCTGAAGGCTCTCTGCCCGTGCAGTGACGCCCAGTACACGTCCTCCGTTGTTGTAGTAAACACCGTCGCTCAGCTTGGTGCCCGAATGATAGATGCTTACGCCTTCGCGCTGACCCTTCTCGTCCAATCCGCTGATCGGCAGTCCTTTTTTATACGACTTTGGATAGCCGCCGCTGGCAATGATGACGCAGGCAGCTTTCTCATCCGAGAAATGAACCATATCTTCGGTCAGTGTGCCATTGTAGACCGCTTCCATAATGTCGACCAGATCGCTGTCCAGCAGCTCCAGTACAACCTGTGTTTCAGGATCGCCGAAGCGGCTGTTATACTCGATGACGTACGGGCCCTTTGGTGTCAGCATCAAACCGAAGTACAGACAGCCCTTGAATGGTCTGCCCAGCTTCTGCATCGCATCCACCGTTGGACGGAAGATCTTTTCCATACACTCCTGTGCGACCGCTGGAGTGTAGAATGGGTTTGGTGCTACTGTTCCCATGCCGCCGGTGTTGAGGCCCTTGTCGCCGTCCAGAGCGCGTTTGTGGTCCATCGAGGAGACCATTGGAACCACTGTCTTGCCATCGACAAATGCCAGCACCGAAACCTCAGGGCCGGTCAGGAATTCCTCGACAACAACATGGTTGCCGCTGGTGCCGAACACCTTTTCCTCCATGATCTCGTGCAGGCCCTCTTTGGCTTCCTCGTGGCTTGCTGCAATGATAACGCCTTTGCCCAGTGCAAGACCGTCTGCCTTGATGACCACCGGATACTCGTTCTTCTGCTCGATATAGGCAAGTGCTTTGGCTGGATCGTCGAATACCTCATAGGAGGCAGTCGGGATGCCAAATTCCTTCATCAGATTTTTGGAAAAGACCTTGCTTGCCTCGATCTGTGCAGCATCCTTTGTTGGACCGAAGGTCATGATGCCTTCCTTATTGAGCGCATCGACCATACCGGCTGCCAGTGGGTCATCAGGAGCAACGACGACCAGGTCAATGGCATTTTCCTTGGAGAAACGAACGACGCCGTCGATGTCCATCGCTTTGATGTCCACACACTCTGCATCGGCGCTGATGCCGCCGTTACCAGGACAGCAGTAGATTTTTTCTGCCTTTGGGCTCTGTTTGAGCTTGCGGATAATGGCATGTTCACGGCCGCCAGAACCTACTACCAGAATTTTCATAGCAAATCTTCCTTTCCTGTCAGATCATTTTAAAAGAGGGGAAGGAACGCTTCCTTCCCCTGTGCTTGGTTTCGATTAGTGATGGAACAGACGGATGCCGGTGAAGGCCAGTACCATGTTGTACTTGTCGCAGGTTTCGATGACGTTGTCGTCACGAATCGAGCCGCCTGGTTCTGCAATGTACTGAACGCCGGAACGATGTGCACGTTCGATGTTGTCGCCGAATGGGAAGAACGCATCCGAACCGAGCGATACGCCGCTGAGGGTATCCAGCCATGCACGTTTTTCCTCTCTGGTCAGTGGTTCCGGCTTCTCGGTGAAGAAGTTCTCCCAAACGCCGTCTGCCAGAACATCCATGTAATCGTCAGAGATATAGACGTCGATGGTGTTGTCGCGGTCTGCTCTGTGGATATCCTTCTTAAATGGCAGGTTGAGCACCTTCTTGTGCTGACGCAGGTACCAGATGTCTGCCTTGTTGCCAGCCAGTCTGGTGCAGTGGATTCTGGACTGCTGACCAGCGCCGATACCGATTGCCTGACCGTCCTTGACGTAGCAAACCGAGTTGGACTGGGTGTATTTGAGGGCAATCAGCGAGATGAGCAGGTCGATCTTTGCGTTCTCCGGCAGATCCTTGTTCTGAGAAACGATGTTGTTAAACAGCTCTTTGTCGATCTTCAGATTGTTTCTGCCCTGTTCAAAGGTGATACCGAATACATCCTTGTGCTCGATTTCAGCTGGAACATAGTTTTCGTCGATCTGGATGATGTTGTAGCTGCCTTTGCGTTTTGCGCGGAGGATCTCCAGTGCTCCTTCAGTATAGCCTGGAGCGATGACGCCGTCGGAAACTTCACGTTTGATGATTCTTGCACAGCTCTCGTCGCAGACGTCGGACAGTGCGATGAAGTCACCATAGGAGGACATTCTGTCTGCACCTCTGGCTCTTGCATAAGCGCAGGCGATTGGAGAAAGCTCGCCGAGGTCGTCAACAAAGTAAATCTTCTTCATTGTGTCGTCCAGTGGCAGGCCAACTGCTGCACCGGCTGGAGAAACGTGCTTGAAGGAAGCTGCTGCCGGAAGTCCGGTTGCCTGCTTCAGCTCTTTGACCAGCTGCCAGCTGTTGAAAGCATCCAAAAAGTTGATATAACCAGGTTTACCGCTCAATACCTGAATCGGCAGTTCGCTGCCGTCCTTCATGAAGATGCGGGATGGCTTCTGGTTTGGGTTGCATCCATATTTGAGTGCCAGCTCATTTGCCATGAAAAATCAGTCCTTTCTGCTATGTCCGGTTTTCTGCCCTTATTTGTTTTTATTGATAATGCGAGTTTCTGTTGCTCCGCTTTCTACGTCGATAAAGCGGGTGAACAGCGAAACTTTGTTTGCTTCGTTCAGGTTTTCCCAAACTTCCTTGGTGAATGCGTCGATGTCACCACGGATAACAACCGGTGTCGGCTCTCCTTCGTAGGAAGGGATCGGGTTGCCGTCGCATTTGTAGGTGTGGATGAAGTGACCCTCTCCTGCCTTTGGATCGCTGTACTCAAAGAAGTAGCGATGTGCGCTGGAAGGATCGCCGTTGTTGCTCTTGAGGATCGACAGCTTGTAGTCAAAGCCTTCGACCACACCGGAGATGCGAGGAGTGAAGTTTGGTGCATCCGGTTCAAAGGTGCGGGTGCGCAGTGCATCAGCAAAGGTCTTGCCTTCCTTGAGGAAGTCGTAGACGGTGTCGGTCTGATCGCCGTTGGTGACGATGGTCTTGCTGCCCAGTACGCGGACCGGCGCATAGATAATCAGGGACGGATCTTCCAGTTTTGCCGGATCGAATGCCTCGGTGCGGATGCCGCCGTCCTGCTCTACAAAGACGCGGTTGCGGCTGTTTTCGCTGCGGCCCATGATAAAATAGGCGATGACTGCCTTTTTGCCGTCCTCGCTTCTGCCCAGAACAATACCACGTCCAGGATATGTATTGCTGCGCAGTTCTTCTGCAAGATTAACACAATTCATGCTGCTGATTCCTCCTCCAAAATAGTTAACAGTTGCCTTTTTCCTTCTGTATCTCGTCGCAGAGCATCGCTGTTGCCTGCGGCAGCAGCTCCCATTCTGCCTGCTCCATGACACGTCGCTGTAAAACTTCCGGTGTATCCCCTGGCAGAACATCCACTGCTTTTTGCAGAATGATGCTGCCGCCGTCGGTCACCTCGTTGACAAAGTGAACGGTAGCTCCGGTCACCTTGACGCCGTAGGCAAGTGCCGCCTCATGTACCTTCAGCCCATAGAAGCCATTGCCGCAGAACGAAGGAATGAGCGACGGATGAACGTTGATGATGCGGTTTGGATAAGCATCAATGACCTCTTTGCCAAGGATGCTCAAAAAGCCGGCCAGCACGACAAGTTCGATGCCATGCGCGTGCAGTTCTTCGACGATTTTGTGGTCATAAGCTTCCGCGCTGCCGCAGTCTTTTTTGCGGACAACCGCTGTTTCGATGCCTGCCTGTTTTGCACGTTCCAGTGCATACGCATCTGCACGGGAGCTGAGCACCAGGCTGATCTGTCCGCAGCCGAGCTTGCCGTCCCGCTGACGGTCAATCAGCGCCTGAAGATTTGTACCGCCTCCCGACACCAACACTGCAATCTTGACCATTTCTACCGCTCCTTTTCCTGTAAAAATGAAAAGCAGACGCTGCGTCGCAATGGGTGCCGCGTCTGCTTTTGTCCAGATAGGTCCAATCAGACTAGAGAATCTCGATATTCTTTTCTCCGGCCTGAACTTCGCCGATGACATAAGCGTCCTCGCCCGCCTGATGCAGCACTTCCAGTGCTTTATCTGCTTGATCGCGGGAAACGATGGCGATCATGCCGACACCCATATTGAAGGTGTTGAACATGTCACGCTCTGGAATCTCGCCGACGCGCTGAATCTCCTCAAAGATTGGCAGCACGCGAACTTTGCTGCGGTCGATGACCGCTTTGGTTCTGGAGTTGAGCGCACGCGGAATATTTTCATAGAAACCGCCGCCGGTGACATGGACGATCGATTTTACCTTGACTTCGTCAATGAGCTTGAGCATTGGTTTGACGTACAGTCTGGTTGGGGTCAGCAGGGTCTGACCAAGGGTAGAACCATTAAATTCCTTGAAGATGTTGCGAGGAGTGTTGTCCAGGTCAAATACCTTTCTGACAAGCGAGAAACCGTTGGAATGTACGCCGGAGGATGGAAGTGCGATCAGCACATCACCGACCTCGACATTCTCTGGATCGATCATCTTGTCCTTATCTACAACACCTACGCTGAAGCCGGCTACATCGTACTCGTCGATTGGATAGAAGCCCGGCATCTCAGCAGTTTCGCCGCCAACCAGCGCACAGCCGGTCTCGACACAGCCATCAGCGACACCTTTGACGATGTCCGCTACCTTTTCAGGAATGTTCTTGCCCAGTGCAATATAATCAAGGAAGATCAGTGGTTTTGCACCGCAGCAGATGATATCGTTGACACACATTGCAACGCAGTCGATGCCGACGGTATCATGCTTATCCAGCAGAAACGCGATCTTCAGCTTGGTGCCAACGCCGTCTGTACCGGAAACCAGAACCGGTTTGGTGATACCGGTCAGGTCCAGCTCAAAAGCGCCGCCGAAGCCGCCGATTCCGGTCATCATGCCTGCTGTCATGGTTCTTGCAACGTGTGCCTTCATCAATTCAACTGCTTTGTATCCGGCTGTTACGTCAACGCCGGCTGCCTTGTAGCTTTCGCTGAAACTTTCGCTCATATCGTAAAAATCCTTTCCTGTTAATCCACTCTGCCCTTATTTTTTATTGCAGAGCTTCTGAGAAAATTTGTCACATGGTTTTTCTTCCGGAACATCGATTGGATATTTTCCGGTGAAGCAGCCCATACAGAACTCGCATCCTGTGGTGGTCTGTGCGATCTGTGCACAGTGTTCAATGCTCAGGTAACCCAGAGTATCAACATCGAGTGTACGACGGATTTCTTCCTGAGACATACGGCAAGCAATCAGCTTGTCCTTGCTGTCGATGTCGGTACCGAAGTAGCATGGGTTGATGAACGGAGGGGAAGAAATACGGAGATGTACTTCTGTTGCTCCGGCATCACGCAGCATCTTGGTGATCTGGATGCTGGTGGTTCCTCTTACGATGGAGTCATCGACCAGAACAACACGTTTGCCTTTTACTGCTGCTTCCAGAACATTGAGTTTAATGTGAACTGCACGTTCTCTTTCCTTCTGTGTCGGCAGAATGAAGGTACGTCCGATATAACGGTTTTTAATAAAACCGATTCCGTATGGAATACCGGATTCCTCAGCATAGCCGAGCGCTGCATCCAGACCGGAGTCCGGAGAACCGATAACGATATCAGCCTCTACCGGATGTTCCTGTGCAAGGAATGCACCTGCACGTTTTCTTGCCATGTGTACGCTTTCGCCTTCGATGACCGAGTCAGGACGAGCGGTGTATACATATTCAAATACACACAGACCGCTCTTCTGTCCACAGTGGCTTTCCAGGCTGCGAACGCCGCTTCTGTCAACAACAATGATTTCGCCTGGACGAACATCTCTTACGAATTTTGCACCGATGCTGTCGAATGCACAGCTTTCCGAAGCAAAAACAATTTCGCCGCCCATCTTACCCATTGCAAGCGGTCTGATACCCTGTGGATCTCTGACTGCCATCAGTTTCTGTGGGGACATTACAACCATCGAGTAAGCACCTTTGAGCTTATCCATCGCTTTTTCGATTGCTTCTTCAATCGAGTTGGTGTGCAGACGCTCATTGATGATTACATGGGAGATGACCTCTGCATCCGAATTGGAGTGGAAGATTGCACCTTTGAGCTCCAGCTCTTCTTTCAGTTCCGGAGCATTTACCAGCGCGCCGTTAAAAGCCAGTGCCATGCTGCCTTTGATATGGCGGACAACCAGTGGCTGTGCATCTGCACGTTCTGGATTGGTTGCGCCGTACAGCACATGACCAACTGCCATTCTGCCGCTGCCCAAATCGCTGAGCACCTGCTTGTTAAAGGTATCCGGCACCAGACCAAGGTCGCGATAGGATCTGATTACTCCATCATCATTGACGGCAATACCGCAGCTCTGCTGTCCTCTGTGCTGCAAAGCGTACAGTGCCATATAGGTATCCCCTACAACGCTTGAACTGCTTTCCGGCGAATAAATGCCGAAAACGCCGCATTCCTCATGAATCTGATCAAACATCAAAAAGTCCCCTTTCCAATCGGATCATAATGAAAACAACAGCCTGTCCCAGTGACAAACCGGTTTTCAATCCTCGGTTTTTATTACACAACTGTTATCGGAAGGAGTCCCTTCCGATAACAGTTTTTGGCAAAAGAACGGGAATTATTCTCCCAGCAGTCTCTTGAGGATTTCATGATAACCCTCATCAACATTGTCCATATCTCTTCTGAAACGGTCTTTGTCCAGTTTCTCATGGGTGGTTGCATCCCAGAAACGGCAGGTGTCAGGAGAGATCTCGTCAGCCAGAACGATGGTGCCATCGGAAAGTTTACCGAACTCGAGTTTAAAGTCTACCAGGTCAACGTTAACCTCTTTGAAGTACTGTTTGAGGATCTCGTTGATCTTAAATGCATAGTTTGCAATCTGATCCAGCTCTTCTCTGGTGCACAGTTCCATTGCCAGTGCATGATAGTCGTTGATCAGTGGATCGCCCAGTTCATCGTTTTTGTAGCTGTATTCCAGAACGGTTACAGGCAGAACTTTGCCTTCTTCAATGCCCAGACGTTTGGACATGGAACCTGCTGCGATGTTACGGATGATAACTTCCAGTGGAACGATTTTTACTTTTTTAACAACGGTTTCGCGGTCAGACAGCTGCTCTACAAAGTGGGTAGGAATGCCTTTGGTTTCGAGCATCTTCATCAGATGGTTGGTAACACGGTTGTTGATTGCACCTTTGCCCAGGATGGTACCTTTTTTCAGGCCGTTAAAAGCTGTTGCATCGTCTTTGTAGTCAACGATAAACAGTTCTGGGTCCTCTGTTGTATAAACCTTCTTTGCCTTTCCTTCATAGAGCATTTCACACTTTTTCATGTCTATTACCTCCATTGCTTCTATTGCCTTTTTCGGCTTCTATCTAATAAATATTATTAGCAACTGTATTTGATTGGACTAGCAGCCCAGCTCCTGCTGAAGCTTTGCATCCTTTGCCATGACCGATTCTTCCATGGTTTTCTTCATCTGGTCGAGCTGTGCAGCCAGATTGTCGTCAGAAAGTGCCAGCATCTGTACAGCCAGAATTGCTGCATTTTCTGCACCGTTGATTGCAACGGTTGCTACCGGAATGCCGGATGGCATCTGTACGGTGGCAAGCAGTGCATCCAGACCATCCAGAGTGGAAGATTTGATCGGAATACCGATGACTGGCAGAGTGGTGTGTGCAGCCAGTACGCCGCCCAGGTGAGCTGCTTTTCCAGCTGCTGCAATGATGACGCCAAAGCCGTTTGCCTTTGCCTCAGATGCAAATTTGCTTGCCTGTGCTGGTGTACGGTGTGCGCTCATCACATGAGCCTCTACCTCAATGCCAAAGGATTTGAGCTTATCAATCGCTGGTTTTACGGTTGGAAGATCGCTGTCGCTTCCCATGATAACAGCAACCTTTTTTGCAGTAACGTTTGCCATGGTCGTTCTCCTCCTATTCTTGTTTGGCTGCATCCAAAAATGCTGCCAATAAAAAAACGCTGCGACACTCCTGCCACAGCATACACTTTACCTGTATTCTACTTTTGCCTGCAAAAATCCTGCACCTGTCTTGAAAAAAGCGCGGAAAAAGCCCTGTTGCTCTGCTGCCGACAGCTGGCTACACTTATTCCAGTTGCAATGCTGCCAACGAAAAATTGCACAGATTTCCACAGCTTCTTCCTCCATTCTGCCAAAACACGGCGTTGGATTTTACCTCGATTTGATATTACTATTTTATCTGAATCGCGTCTAAATTGCAAGCGTCCCGCAACAGCCCCCGCAAAAATCGTACAGGTATTTTAATTTTCCTGCCATTTTGCACGGATATTTGTTCATATTATCTATGATTCTGTCGAATCCTTCTGTGTTTTCTCCGCTTTTTGTTATTTTATTATCAAATTATGTCGATAACAGAGCAAAAGCCCTGTTTTTTAAAAAACAGGGCTTTTGAAAAAGAAACCATGATTATTGCTGTGGCTCTTCCGGTGCCTGGTCGGTGACGACCTCTTTGATGGATGCAGCCAATCCGGCGATAGATTGCATCTGGCTTGGGATAATCAGCTTGGTTGCCTTGCCGTCTGCCACCTTAGCAAGAGCCTCGAAGCTCTTGAGGGTGAGAACTTTATCGGTCGGAGCAGCTTCGTTGAGCATCCGCAAGCTGTCTGCGTACGCCTGCTGAACCTTCAGGATTGCATTTGCTTCACCGTCAGCCTCACGGATCTTCTGTTCACGAACTGCATCTGCACGCAGGATAGCAGATTCTTTTTCTGCCTGTGCTTTCAAGATCGCAGCTTCCTTCTCACCTTCTGCAATCAGGATCTGGCTGCGCTTCTGACCTTCTGCGCGGAGGATCGACTCACGGCGCTGACGTTCTGCCTTCATCTGTTTTTCCATCGCATCCTGAATCTCTGCCGGAGGCAGGATGTTCTTCAGCTCGACACGGTTGACCTTGATGCCCCATTTATCGGTGGCAGTATCGAGAGTCGTGGTGATCTTGGTGTTGATAACATCACGGGAGGTCAGGGTGTGGTCCAGCTCCAGCTCACCGATGATGTTACGCAGAGTGGTGGCGGTCAGATTTTCGATTGCGGAAATCGGACGCTCCACGCCGTAGGTGAACAGCTTGGCATCGGTAATCTGGTAGAACACAACGCTGTCGATCTGCATGGTAACGTTATCGCGGGTGATTACCGGCTGCGGTTTAAAATCAACAACCTGCTCTTTGAGCGAAACACGTTTGGCGATGTGGTCGATGAATGGGACCTTGAAGTGCAGGCCGGTCTCCCAGGTCTGCTGGTAGGCACCCAGACGTTCAACGACAAATACCATCGACTGAGGAACAATCTTGATGTTAGAAACTAAAAGAATCAGTACAACCAAGACTAACAGAGCAATAATAATCCATAGCATAAAATAAACCACCTTTCAAATCACATGCTGTCTGTGAAAATGTTTCCCAGGAAAAGCGAGAAAACATATTACTGTTTTTGTACATACAGCGTTACGCCTTCGATGCGGATGATGGTGACATCCTCTCCGGCAGCAAAGCTGTCGCCTTTGTTCTGTGCAGCAGCGGCCCAGTCCTGTCCATCCACCTGCACCCTTCCCTTCTGGTCGGGAGTGATTGGCTGCAGTACTTTGGCTGTCTGCCCGATGATTCGGTCAGCATTGGTCTTTTCCTTTGGAACAGACTGCAGCTTTTTGACCATCGGACGGCTCAGCACCAGGGCAATCAGGGAAACAATGACAAATACAAGAATTTGTACTGTTGTTGAAAGATCAAACAACGAAACAATCAGTGCCACTGCTGCGCCCAGTGCAAACCATACTGCCACCAGCTGATAGGTGGCGACTTCCACCACAATCAGCAAGATAACCAGGATCAGCCAGATGATCGGTGCAAAAGACATCATAGAATCACGCATCCTTTCTCAGCTTCCATTGTAGTATAGGAACAACGTTTTTCGCTATTCCATCGATGAAATATCTTGTCGTTCTCTATGGACTAATCATACCATAAAATACTTCCGCACACAATATCCGCTAATTGTCAAAAAACATCTTTTAAAGGCACTGGCAGTCATTTTTTGATGCCTGGCATTCTCCGCTCGCTCCCGATTGCTCCCGTTTTCTCCCGCGCACGCCCGCACACGTCCAAATCCCATCTGTCAGAAAAATGACTGTGTTTATTGTTCTCTCGTTTTCTGTTCCACTGCTGAGATTTTTCATTTTGCAATTTCCTGACCACATATATCAAGACATAAATTACAAAAAAGGACAGCACCTCTCGGTACTGTCCTTTTGACTTTTGTATCGTTATTTGTCCGAACGATTCTCGTAGTGGGTGTGCAGCAGCTCATGAGCCAGATGGCTGTTTGGCTCCTTGAGGAACTCGTTGTACAGTGTCTGAATATCCGGATTCTTGTGAGACTGACGAAGTGGCAGGCTCTTATCGACCTTGTACAGGCCATCCATACGGTGTTCACGGATAGCAGCAGTTGTTCTGAATGGCTGACCGCCGCCGCCTACACAGCCGCCTGGGCAGCACATAACCTCGATAAAGTGGTAATCTGCTTCTCCTGCGCGGATCTTATCCATCAGAACACGTGCGTTCTTCAGGCCGTTTGTGATTGCAACCTTGACTGGCATACCGTCCAGATCCAGTGTTGCTTCCTTGATGCCTTCATGGCCACGGCAAGCTGTAAAGTCAAGGCTCTGTGGCTCTTTGCCGGTAACAACCTCGTAAACGGTACGGATTGCAGCTTCCATAACGCCGCCGGAGGTACCAAAGATCGCACCTGCACCGGAGCCAAGGCCCAGCGGATGGTCAAATTCTTCCTCTGGCAGGAAGTTGAAGTCCAGTCCAGCCATACGGATCATCTTCGCAAGCTCACGGGTGGTCAGAACGACGTCGACATCCTGATAGCCAGAAGAATTCATCTCCGGACGCTGGCACTCATATTTCTTTGCGATACAAGGCATGATCGAAACAACAAACATCTTGTCGCGCGGAATGCCCATCTTATCAGCATAGTAGGTCTTTGCGATTGCACCAAACATCTGCTGTGGAGACTTACAGGAAGAAACGTGAGGCAGCAGGTCTGGGTAGGTCTTTTCTACAAAGTTGATCCAACCAGGGCTGCAGGAGGTAATCATTGGCAGAGTGCCGCCGTTTTTAATGCGGTCGATCAGCTCATAGCCTTCCTCCATGATGGTCAGGTCAGCGGAGAAGTCGGTATCGAATACCTTATCAAATCCCAGTCTGCGCAGAGCAGCAACCATCTTGCCGGTAGCGATAGCGCCTCTTGCCATGCCAAACTCTTCGCCGATGGCAACACGAACTGCAGGAGCGGTCTGAACAACGACAAATTTATCTTTGTTGTCCAATGCATCCCAGACGCGCTGTGTGTCGTCCTTTTCATAGAGAGCACCTACTGGACAAACTGCTACACACTGTCCACAGTAGACGCATGGGGATTCGCTCAGCGGTTTTTCAAATGCAGTAGTGATCTTGAAATCGGTGGAACGTCCGCTGTAACCGATCGCATTGGTAGTCTGGATTGCCTGACAAGCTTCTACGCAGCGTCCGCAGCGAACACACTTGGTCATATCGCGAACCAGAGAAGGATTGCTCATCTCTTTTGGAACTGGTTTCCAAACCGGATCAAAGATGTTGCCGCGGATATTGTACTCTGCTGCCAGGGTCTGCAATTCGCACTTGCCGTTTCTTTCACAGTGCAGACAATCCTGTGGATGGTTTGCCAGCAGCAGCTCCAGGACGGTCTTGCGGGCTTTGCGGACCTTTGGAGAGTTTGTGGTGATATCGCCTGCTTCGTCAACCAGGTTGTTGCAGGCAGTCTTTAATCTTCTGCTGTGGCTGTCCTCAACCAGACATACGCGGCAGAATGCGCGGACACCCAGGTCAGGATGGTGACACAGGGATGGAATCTTGATGCCGATTTTTCTTGCGGCTTCCATGATAGTGGTACCGGATGGCACGGTTACCGGAATACCGTCAATCTTAATTGTAACCATCTTATTTGGATCAATATGCATACTGGTCACCATACTTTCTGCTATTTAAACAAACCGGACAAATGCCGTTGATGTGTGCCTCAAATTCTTCTCTTCTGTGCAGCAGGCAGGAATCCAGTGCAGTGCATGCAGACTGGCCCAGGCCGCAGGAAGAAGCTGTCGACATGGTAAAGGACAGACGCTCCAGGCGCTCAAAATCCTTTTCAGTCGCAAGACCTGTTGCAAATTTGTGCAGAATCATGTACATCTGACGGTTACCTTCACGGCATGGAACACATTTGCCGCAGCTTTCGTGAATGAAGAATTCCGAAACCTTTTTCAGGTAATCAATCATGCAGATGGTATCATCCAGAACAACGACTGCACCCGAACCGATGCTCAGACCAACCTTCTTCAGGGAGGTGTGATCGTAACGGGTATCCAGCTGCTCAGGGAAACCGATTGGACCGGACTGGCCGCCCAGATGATAGCACTTGAGTTCCTTGCCGTCTGGAATGCCGCCGCCGAATTCAGGATCAAAGATAATATCTCTCAGGGTGACACCGCCGATTGGAATTTCAAAGGTGCCTCTGCGTTTTACATTACCGGACAGACAGATCAGTTTGGTACCGCCCGAATCCTCGACGCCCAGCTCCTGGAAGGCTTTGCCGCCCATATTGACAATCTGCGGCACGCTTGCAAAGGACTCTACGTTGTTGACCAGTGTTGGTTTGGAGTACAGACCAACCTCTGCCAGATGCGGTGGTTTTACACGCGGACGGCCAGCCTTTGCCTCGATGGAGTTGAGCAGGCCGGAGTTTTCGCCGCAGATATAAGCACCTGCACCGGATACGATATGTACATGGAAGCTGAAGTTGGAGCCCATGATGTTATCGCCAAGATAGTTTGCTTTGACGGCATTGTCGATTGCCGCCTGGAAGAGTTTCTGAATCTCACGGTATTCGCCGCGGATATAGATATAGCCATCGTGCGAGTTAAATACATAACCGGCAATCGCCATACCCTCGATGATGCTCAGTGGATCTTTTTCCAGCAGGACCTTGTCTTTGAAGGTTCCAGGCTCGCCCTCGTCGGCGTTGCAGACGATATATTTAGGATCGCCCTCGATCTCATACAGCTGTTTCCATTTTTTGCCCGCCGGATAGGAGGCACCGCCGCGTCCCAGCAGTTTGGCGTCGATGACCTCGTTGATGATCTGCATCGGGTCCATATTCATCGCTTTTTTCAAAGCGGAAAAACCGTCGTGTGCAATATAGTCCGCCACAGAGTCCGGACGGATCTTGCCGCAGCGCGCGGTCAAAAGCTGAATTGTTTTTGCCATAATCTGACATCCTTTCCTCGGAGCCCGGGATTACTGGGCGTTTTCTCTGAGTTCTTTGAGAATCTTTCTGATTCTCTCCTCATTCAGGTTTCCATACACCTTGTCACCGATTTTGATAACCGGACCGATGTTGCACGCACCAACACAGGGCATATACTGCAGGCTGAACATTCCATCCGGTGTTGTTTCACCAAAGTTGATGCCAAGCTCTTTACGCAGGAATTTTGCCATCACATGGGACTTGGAGATATAGCATGGGGCGTTGTTGCACACCTCGATGATGTATCTTCCCCTTGGTTTGGTTTCCAGCATCGCATAGAAGGTCAGGATGTCATAAAGCTGCACCAGCGGGATGTCCAGTTTCTCTGCAACCACCCTTGCACTGGCTTCATTGATATAATTTCTTCTGCACTCCCTCTGGATCTCAATAAGAATCGAAAGAAGATGTTCTTTATCTCCTCCGCATTCCTCGATGATCTCCAGAACTCGTTCTCTGCTCAGAGTTTCTGTTGCCATCCAAAAATTCCTCCCCCAAACTTTTTTCAGCGTGCGAAACGGTGACTTGTTGTTTGTTTTGTTATATTTGTTTCTTATATACATTCCGCGCGCCTGTTGTTGTTTTTTAGAACAATCTTTTTCATATAAAAGATGATAGTCCCATCCTACTTCCGATAGACTTCATCTATATATGAAAATTATATTGGGTCTGCACCCTTCCGTCAAGCGTTAAATTTATGACAAATTCCCGTTTTAACCATTTTCTGTTTTTTATCGACAAACATTTGTCCCTGATATAAAGTTTTCATTTCCTAAAGCGCGCAAAATACTGTTTAAATTGCATAATTATTTTCAACTTTAGAAGCGTTTTTGTGCACCGCTTCGTCCTTGCCAGACAAAAATACCGCCTAAAAATCCACGTCAAAACATTTCTTTATTTTTCGTATAAAATCCTGAATATAGCTACAAAAAACTACCTTTTCCTTCAAAAGTTATTTGGCCTTCAGGTACAGTCATTTTCCTTTTTTTCGTTCTATTCTATCTTCTCATAAAAAACAATCCTTCTTTTTGGTTGGACACTTCGTCATCAAAAAGAAGGATTTGTTCATTCATTTATTCTGCTGTTTTCATCGGATTCGGGGTGTTCACCATCAGAATTTTTGTGATTTTTGAGGTCTGATTTTTCCAGTTGTGGCGAACTGCGGAGCTAAAGTGAATGCTGTCTCCAGGATAGAGGGTATAGTGTTTTCCCTCCAGTTCCAAAGTCAGAATTCCTTCCAATACATAGATAAATTCTTCTCCCTCGTGCTTATATGGTTCCGGCTCGCTTTCCGGTTCCTCTCCAAATGGAAGCAGATAGAACAGACGCGGAAACAATTCGCTCTGCTCTACGTTTTTGCTCAGGGTGTACTGGATAATCTCCGGTGTGATCTGGGTCATTGGCATATCATAGCCATGTGTAACCGGATCATTTCCCGCACGAGTATCACTTTCGAAGAAGTCGGACAATTCAATGCCGAGTACCCTCGCAACATTTGCCAGCGAATCAATCGCAATGGTGGTCATTCCGCGTTCCAGCTGGGACAAAAAGCCGATGGAAAGTCCCGTCTGTTCCGAGAGCATTTTCAGCGTATATTTTTTATCCTTTCTGTATTTTTTGATCTTGGTTCCAATATCAATGTTTTTGGTCATTGTCTCTCCTCCAACCTTAAATATCCTTTATTTTAATATAATATCTTTTTACTTAAATTACAATCACTATTTTTCAATATATTAAAAAAGCAGACAATATTATCCTTTTTAATTAATTATCTTCCTTATTCATTGTACATTATTACCAGTCTATTTCCTTCTTTTCACCGCTTTTTTCTGATTTCTTTTTCATAAAAATGAACATGTGCAATCATACCTTCCATACAGCAAATAAAAAAGCCGGTCTTAAAGACCGGCTTTTTTATTTGTACTTATTCTGTTGCCTGGTTATGTGCGTCGGCGATCGCATTCATTTCCTCGGTGGTATAACCATTTGCATTGGTTTCCCAGTTTTTGATCTTGGAGTTGACGCCGCCGTACATTGCGTTCATGGTGCTGTACAGGTTATACTTGGTCAGACACCAGCCAACGCTGTAGTTGCATGGGATTACCAGCGCATGCTCCAGCAGATATGCTTCTGCTTTTGCGTATGCCTGATAACGGGCATCCATATCATCGGTGATTGCATCTGCTGCTTCTACCAGCGAGGTGTATTCTTTATAGGTAGCAAGCAGTTCTTTATTTGCTTCTGTTTCTTCAGTAACATTGTTGATGCAGGAGTATTTGCTGGAATAGTACGCATTGTCGTTTCCGTAAGTTTCCTGGCCCAGATAGTTCTGTGGGTCACCGTAGTCAGCGCCCCAGCCATTGATCATAATGGAATGCAGCTGTGGTTCTATAACTTCATTGGTAGAGCTGGAAACGTATGTCAAAATATTCAGCTGAACATAGTCATCGCCCAAACTATCCGAGAACGCCTGTTTCAAAACATTGGCAGTATCCAGTGCAGTCTGGTTGGATGCGGCGATGTAATAGTCTATTTCGACTGGGAAGGTTACGCCCAGCGCGGTCAGTTCTTCTATTGCCTGCTGTTTGTACTCTTCTGCTTTTTCTGCATCCAGTCTGGCTGGTGTTTCACCGTCCGATTCTGGTAGACCAAGTTCCTGTCTGACAAGCTCTGTATACTCTGTGCCATCCGAAGTATAAACCAGACCCTTCATGGTGTAGAAGTTATTTTCACACTTCATTGGGTTGATTGGATTGGTTCTCTTCCAGTAGTTTGTCAGATCCAGTCCGTAGTACCATGATTTTCGGAACGCTTCATTTGCAATCGCTGTGTTCCAGTTGGTATCCGGTGTGCCGTCTTCATTCATCTTATCGTAGTTGAAGTGGAACTGATAAGAGAACTTTGTTGGTACGGTTTCACACAAATAATCATAGAACTCATTGCTTTCGTTGCCGCTGATAGTTGTAATGTTGCTTTCTGTCAGATCGACATAATCAATCTCACCGGACTGATAGAGCTGGAAGGCAACATCGTTGGATTCCACCATTTTGATTGTAACAGTATCGAACAGTTTGCAGTCGGTATCCCAGTACAATGGATTCTTGGTGAAAATCTTCTCATTGCCCTGAATGTAGGAGGTCATGGTATAACAGCCGTTGTACCACATTGTTTCATTGTCCATTGCCTTGAAGCCATCGACTCCCAGTTCATCTATCAAAGCCTGTGGTGCCGGATAGAGGCAAGAATAGGTCGCTACGGTATCAAAATATGGCTTTGGAGATACACAGGTATAAACAAGCGTCAAATCATCTGGAGTTTCCAAGGAAACCATTTCTCTGAACTTGGAGCCCTCCTCTGCAGTTAACGCATAAGCTTCTTCTTTGGAGAGTGTCTTGGTATATTCATAATATTCCGATGCACCCTTGATCATTTCAATCGGCATGGAGGTGTTGACCGAGTCATTTTTATGGAAATTCAATACCCATTCCAGACCGGTTGCAAAGTCCTGAGAGGTACAATCTGCTGTTGCATTTCCGTTTACGTCTACCCATTTAACGCCTTCGCGGAGGTGGAATGTCCAGGTCAATCCGCCGTCGTCTGTTCCCCAATCTTCAGCAATACATGGAGCCAGCTTGCCGTAAGAGTCAACTTCCAGCAGGCCATCTACCAGGTTGGTCAGGTTTTCTCCGTCCTCTGCTCTCTGGCTGTAGAGCACATTGAAAGTTTCAAGCTCCCTGGTTGCAAGCTTCGGAATAACCAGGTCTTTGATTTCATTTTCTGAGGATTCTTCTGTGCTTTCTTCTGTTCCAGCATCCGCACTGCTGTCGTCGACAGTTTCAGAGGATGTTGTACCAGAGCAGCCACTGAGCAACAAGGAACCAACCAAAAGTGCTGCCAGTAACCTCGACATTGTTTTTTTCATACTTTGTTTCCTCCTTCAGTTCTGAATTATGATAAAACAGATGCCGGCTTTGATCCCGTTTGGGATTGGGCAAATGTTTTAAATCAAGTTGCTTTTGCCCCTGTTTTTTATTTAATTGTAATAAAAAATATTTATCCAGTCAATAATATTTATAAAATTCGTCACTTTCCAACTTCTCTGCAATTAGTTTGTATGCAAATTATTCAAAAGTGTACCGTAATAATATATGAAAATTTTTCCACTAAAATGATACCACAACAATACTTCATTTCTAGAATTAGTAAAAATAGAGAATAGGAACATCAGATGATTATCTCGGAAGACATAAAAAAAGACAGGAGCTGCATGATGCAGCTCCTGTCTTTTTGAGAGAATTTGACAGAAAATGGTTAAATCAATTACTGATTCTGAGCATGTTCTTCTGCGATTGCCTGAATTTCTTCGGTGGTGTAACCGTTGACGTTGGTATCCCAGTTCTTCATCTTGTCGTTCTGGCAACCATACATTGCGTTCATCTTGCTGTATGGATCAATCTTGGTCAAGCACCAGGAAACGTTGTAGTACATTGGCAGTGCCAGTACATTATCAATCAGGTAAGCTTCTGCTTTTGCAAATGCTGCAAGACGGGCATCCTGATCGTCAGAAATTGCGTTAGCAGCTTCCATCAGAGCGGTGTACTCTCTGTAAGCATCGAACAGAGCTTTGTTGTCTTCTGTCTCGGTCATATTGTTGATGTTGGAATAGGTTGCGGAATAGTAAGCATTGTCATAGCCGTATGCTTCCTGAACCAGGTAGTTCTGTGGATCACCGAAGTCTGCGCCCCAACCGTTGATGGTGATGGACTGCAGGTGTGGTGTGTAAACTTCCTGAGTAGCACTGGATACGTAGGTCTTGATGTTCAGTTTGACATAGTCATCGCCAAGGCTATCAGAGAAGCACTGTGCCAGTACATTTGCGCTGTCCAGAGAGGTCTGGTTAGATGCAGCGATGTAGTAATCTACTTCGACTGGGAAGGTAACGCCTGCTGCGGTCAGCTCTTCAATCGCCTGCTGTTTGTATTCTTCTGCTTTTGTTGCATCCAGACGGGTCATTGTCTCGCCATTTTCTTCCGGCAGACCAAGTTCCTGGCGAACCAGCTCGGTGTAATCGGTACCGTCGGTGGTGTAGATCAGACCCTTCATGCAGTAGTATTCGTTTTCACAGCTCATTGGGTTGATTGGGTTGGTTCTCTTGTAGTACTCGGTGAGGTCAAGGCCATAGTACCAGGATTTACGGAATGCAAGGTTAGCAATAGCTGTGTTCCAGTTGGTATCTGGTGTGCCATCTTCTTTGTTCTTATCAAAGTTGATGTGCATCTGATAAGAATATTTCTGTGCTGGCAGCTCTACCAGGTAATCATAGTATTCATGATCAGTGTTGTTGTGGATAGTGGTCAGGTTGCTTTCGGTCAGGTCGACGTAGTCAACTTCTCCGGACTGATACAGCTGGTAAGCAACATCGTTGGACTCTACCATCTTGATGGTTACAGTATCAAAGCGGGTGCATTCGGTATCCCAGTAGCTTTCGTTCTTGGTGAATACCTTTTCGTTGCCCTGGATGTAAGAGGTCATCAGGTAGCAGCCGTTGTACCAATATGTTTCGTTATCCATTGCTTTGACGCCATCTACGCCCAGCTCGTCAACCATACCCTGTGCCATTGGGTACATACCAGCCCAAGTTGCAAAGGTGTCGAAGTATGGTTTCTGTCCGTTACAGGTATAAACGATGGTATTTGCATCAGGAGTTTTGATGCCAACCATTTCCTGGAACTTGGAGTTATCATCTGCAGTCAGTGCGTATGCTTCTTCCTTGGACAGGCTCTTGGTGTACTCATAGTATTCCTCTGCGCCCTCGATCATTTCGATTGGCTGGGAAGTATGAGAAGATTCATTCTTGTGGTAGTTCAGTACCCACTCCATACCGGTTGCGAAGTCGTAGGAGGTGACATCAGCCTTTTCGTTGCCGTTGACATCTACCCATTTAACGCCTTCACGAATATGGAAGGTCCAGGTATGACCGTCATCCTCTGTTCCCCACTCATCTGAGATTGCTGGAACAACGCGGCCGTAGGTATCAACTTCCAGCAGGGCGTCGATCATATTGGTCAGGTTCTCAAAATCACTAAAGTTCTGGCTGTACAGAATATTGAAGGTTTCCAACTCTCTGGTAGCCAGTTTTGCAATGACAAGGTCGGAAATTGCATTTTCCGAAGAAGCACTGGTTTCGCCGGATTCTTCTGTGGTTGTCTCCTGAGACGATCCTTCTTCTGAAGTGCTGCCGCTTGTGGAACCAGAGCATCCGCTGAGAGTCAGGACGCCTGCCAACATAAGCGCAAGCAGCTTAGACATCTGTTTTTTCATATCTGTTCCTCCTTCAAACTTTTCATTTCTCTCCTAACAAGAAAAACAAAATTTATAGCAAAATCTATCTTTATTGATTTTCAGACAGATTTACCATTACCATTTTACGTATAAAATTAAGAAACGATGCATTGTATAACGTTTACTTTAATTTTCTATATCATAGCAAAAAGCACTTTTAATGTCAATAATCACCAGAAATTTTGTATTATTCTTTCTAATTTCAGCTGTTTTTTCTTGTTATATTGCTGATTTGTGTCTGATTTATGCCTAAACTTTTTCAAGAAAATTCTATTTTCATACATAATGTTACATACTTTTTTACTTTATTTTGGTAAATTTTAGCTTTGTTTTCTATTTAACAGACAGCATATACTTTACTTTTTCTACCTTTTTATTCGATTTCTGCACATAAAAAAAGCCGACCCGAAGGTCGGCTTTTTTAATCAGAGATTCTGTTGTTGCTTACGGTTTACTGGACAGACTCAGTATAAGCTTTAATCTTTTCACTTACACCTTTTTCTTCAGAGGTGTAACCGTCAGCATTGGTGTTCCAGTTCTTCATCTTGTCGTTGACAGAACCGAACATAGCATAGATCTTGCTGTCGTTGTCGATCTTGCTCAGGGACCAGCCAACAGAGTAGTTCATAGGCATTACCAGAACATGGTCGAGCATGTAAGCCTCAGCTTTTGCGTATGCAGCATAACGTGCATCCATGTCGTCAGTGATAGCATCAGCAGCAGCTACCATTTCGCTGTACTCTTTGTATGTAGCCAGCAGGTCTTTGTTCCACTCTGTTTCCTCAGTAACGTCGTTAATGAAGGAGTAGTTTGCAGAGTAGTAAGCATTGTCGTTGCCGTAAACTTCCTGGCCCAGGTAGTTCTGTGGGTCACCGTAGTCAGCGCCCCAGCCATTGAGTGCGAAGGAATGCAGGTGTGGTACATAAACTTCCTGAGTACCGCTCTTGATGTAGGTGTTGATCTTCAGAGTAACAAAGTCGTCACCCAGGCTATCGGAGAAGCACTGTGCAAGAACTGTTGCGGAGTCCAGACCGGTCTGGCTGCCGCCCATGATCCAGTGGTCAGCTTCAACTGGGAAGGTAACACCAATTGCAGTCAGTTCTTCGATTGCCTGCTGTTTGTACTGTTCAAATTTTTCAGCGTCGAGTCTGATTGGGGTTTCGCCATTTTCAGCTGGCAGACCCAGTTCCTGTCTTACCAGTTCGGTGTAGTCGGTACCATCGCTGGTGTAGCACAGACCCTTCATGGTGTAGAAGTTGTTTTCACAAGCCATTGGGTCGATTGCGTTGGTTCTCTTCCAGTAGTTGGTCAGGTCAAGACCGTAGTACCAAGCTTTACGGAATGCTTCGTTAGCGATAGCTTTGTTCCAGTTGTCATCTGGTGTGCCGTCTTCAAGTTTCTTATTGTAGTTGAAGTGGAACTGATAAGAGAACTTGGAAGGAGTTGCTGGAACCAGATAATCATAGAATTTGTGGTTAGGATCTTTTGCGATGGTGGTCAGGTTTGCCTCGGATGGAGCGATAGCATCGATCTCACCGGACTCATACAGCTGATAACCAACGTCGCTGGATTCGATCATCTTGAAGGTAACTGTATTGAACAGTTTTGCTTCGGTATCCCAGTAAAGTGGGTTCTTGGTGAAGATCTTTTCGTTACCCTGCAGGTAAGAAGTCATGGTGTAGCAGCCATTGTACCACATGTTTTCGTTGTTCATAGCTTTGAAGCCGTCAACGCCCAGCTCATCGATCAGAGCCTGTGGTGCTGGATACAGACATACATAAGCGCCCAGAGAATCGAAGTATGGTTTCTGAGTGATGCAGTGGTAAACTACAGTGTAATCATCTGGAGTCTCGAAACCAACCATCTCACGGAATTTGGAGCCTTCGCCTGCGGTCAGAGCCTGAGCTTCTTCTGCAGACAGGGTCTTGGTGTACTCATAGTACTCATTAGCGCCTTTGATCATTTCCAGAGGCATGGAGGTGTTGGAAGAGTCGTTCTTGTGGAAGTTCAGTACCCACTCCAGACCAGTTGCAAAGTCCTGAGCGTTACAATCTGCCATCTCTTCGCCGTTCATGTTAACCCATTTAACGCCTTCACGCAGGTGGAAGGTCCAGGTCAGACCGCCATCTTCGGTTCCCCAATCCTCTGCGATACATGGAACCAGTTTACCTTCATGGTCAGCTTCCAGAAGACCATCAACCAGGTTTGTCAGGTTTTCAAAGTCTTCGGATCTCTGGCTGTACAGCCAGTTGAAAGTTTCGAGCTCACGGCTTGCGAGAATACCGAGAACCGGATCAGTGATTTCATTTGCACTTGCTTCTCCAGAAGCGTCGCCACTCTCATTGCCAGAGCCACTATTGGTGCCGCCGCAGCCGGTCAGAACCAGAACAGCAGTCAGAGCCAATGCGAGCAGTTTCGATACTGTCTTTTTCATAAACTTCCTCCTTGCTACTTGTTGTTACGCACAATCAAGTATCTTTCTGCCTTATTATTTTTTTAGAATGTATCGCCAGGCAGATGAAAAAGCCACACATTCTTCATTGCATTTACTAGAATACCATAGTGTTTATACTTTGTCAATATAATATATGGTCTTTTTTTACAAAAATTTGCCTGATTAGCCTATCTTTTTGTATTATAGACACAATTTTCATTTTCACGCGCTTTTCATCTTGAATATTTTAGCTCAAAAATAAAAACCGGTCAAAAAGACCGGTTTTTATTTACTAACATAAAATTATTTATTTTGCATCATGCTCTGCTGCAATCGCTGCCATTTCCTCAGCGGTGTAACCATTGACGTTGGTCTCCCAGTTCTTCATTTTTTCGTTCTGGATACCGAACATCGCTTTCATCTTGCTGTATGGATTGATCTTGGTCAGGCACCAACCGACGTTGTAGTAGTTTGGAATTGTCAGTGCATGCTGGATCATGTAAGCCTCTGCCTCGGCATAAGCCTGATAACGAGCATCCAGGTCGTCACAGATCTGGTTTGCAGCATCTACCATCGAGCTGAACTCTTTGTAGGTATCAAGCAATGCCTTGTTGTTTTCATCCTCTACCAGATCATTGACGTTGGAAAGTGTTCTGGTGTAGTATGCGCTGTCGTTGCCGTAAGTTTCCTGGCCGATGTAGTTTTGCGGATCGCCGTAGTCTGCGCTCCATCCAGAAATATTGATCGACTGCAGTTTTGGCTCATAAACTTCCTTACTTGCGCTGGAAACGTAGGTCTTGATGTTGAGCGTTACAAAGTCATCGCCCAGGCTGTCGGAGAATACCTGTTTGAGAACGGTTGCACTGTCGAGTGCAGTCTGGTTGGAAGCTGCAATATAGTAGTCAACTTCAACTGGGAAGGTAACGCCTGCTGCGGTCAATTCTTCGATTGCCTGCTGTTTGTACTGTTCTGCCTTCTCAGCATCCAGTCTGACTGGGGTCTCGCCGTTTTCTTCCGGCAGACCAAGCTCTGCTCTTACCAGCTCGGTGTAGTCTGTTCCATCCGAAGTATAGAGCAGACCAGGCATCGAATAGAAGTTATTTTCACAGCTCATCGGGTTGACTGCATTGGTTCTGCTGAAGTATGGAGTCAGATCCAGGCCATAGTACCATGCAAGGCGGAATGCCTCGTTTGCAACAGCGGTATTCCAGTTGGTATCGACCGAACCATCCTCGGTTCTCTTATCATAGTTAAAGTGGAACTGATAAGAACGGAAGTCGTTTGGCCATTCGATCATCTGATCGTGGTAATCGTTGTTTTCGTCGCCGCTGATGGTTTTGACGTTGCTTTCGGTCAGGGAAACGTAGTCAACCTCACCGGTCTGATACAGCTGGAAGGCAACATCGTTGGATTCTACCATCTTGATGGTAACAGTATTGAACAGTTTTGCATCGGTATCCCAGTACAGCGGGTTCTTGGTGAATACTTTTTCATTGCCCTGGATATAGGAGGTCATGGTGTAGCAGCCGTTGTACCACATGTTGGTGTTATCCATCGAACGGATACCGTCAACGCCCAGCTCATCGACCAATCCCTGTGCCATTGGATACAGACAGGTGTATGCAGCAACGGTGTCAAAGTATGGTTTTGCTTCGGTGCAGTGGTAGATCAGCGTGTTGTCATCTGGAATTTCCACACCGACCATCTCACGGAACTTGGAACCTTCGCCGCCATTGAGCGCGAGTGCTTCCTCTTCGGACAGGCTCTTGGTGTATTCATAGTACTCTGCAGCGCCCTCAATCATTTCCATTGGCATGGAAGTGTTGGCCGAATCATTCTTGTAATAGTTCAGAACCCATTCCAGACCGGTCGCAAAATCCTGTGCGTTGCAGTCTGCCATCTCTTCGCCGTTCATGTTGACCCATTTCACGCCGTCTCTGATTTTAAAGGTCCAGGTCAGACCGCCGTCCTCGGTACCCCATTCCTCTGCGATGCATGGGACCAGTTCGCCGTAGCTGTTAACTTCGAGCAGGCCATCGTACAGGTTGGTCAGATACTGGGTATCTGCGGAGGTCTCGGAATTTAACAGGTTAAAGGTTGCAAGCTCAGAAGTTGCCAGCTTTGGAATGACCAGGTCGGTAATCTCATCAGCACTACTTTCTTCGGTTCCTTCTGTTTCAGCAGAAGCATTCTCCTGTTTGTCGGTGGAGCTGCTTTCGCTTTCTGTCGTTGTGCCTGTACCGCCGCAGCCGCTCAGCACAAGAGCTGCTGTCAAAGCAAGCGCAAGCATTCTGGACAATGATTTTTTCATTACGAATCCTCCTTCGAACTATGTTCAGTTCTGTGCATCCATCCTTCATCATGAACGTTAATACACAGTGAATGATTTTCGCCCGTAATATGTGCGGCAATCACTTTACTTGTTCATGATAACAAAACATACACCCCATGTCAAGAACAGAAGTTTATATTTTAGCACACTAAACAATTTTATTTTATATATACAATTAAATTGCACAATTACCCTCAGATATTCACAAAAATAAGAAAAATGACCATTCAAATAACTTCCCTGCGCTTTCACTTTATATTGATAAAATTTTCTCTAATATTTGAATAAATCTAAGTATATACTTTATAATTGTGTCTATTTTGTGTCGGAGGATCTTTTTCACTTTATTTTAATACCAAATCCGATTTTTACTTGCAGAGAAACTTTTCCATCTTTTCTATATTATATGAGAATTGATGTACAAACCTTCCCCAAAAGCAAAGTTTCCCCTGTTTTTCTTTCTCCTTTCCGTTTCTCTATTTGAAAAAATATACACTCTCATTTTTGCTTTCAAAAAGCTTTTGAGCGACTATTTTTCATAATATTACCAATAATTTCAGGCAATTTATCTCTTTTTTTGTAGGAAACATTGCTTGCAAAGCAGAAACAAGGGATGTATAATAATGCAAAAAGGAGGGCAAAAAATGAAAACTTATGTATTCGATCATTACTATACATATCCTGAGCTGACGCAGACACTGCAGCAGCTGATGCAGGATTATCCTGGATTGATTCAGGTTGAGTCCATCTGCACCACTCCCGATCAGCACGAAGTATGGGCCGCTACCATCACCAACTTTGCCACCGGTGATCCTCTCAAAAAGCCTGCCTACTACGCGGACGGCAACCATCATGCCGGTGAAGTAACCGGTTCGATGGCTGCGCTGGGACTGATCGTCAAACTGGTTCAGGGATATGGCAATCAGGAAAATATCACCACTCTGCTCGACCACTCGACGGTTTATGTCATCCCGCGTATCAGTCCCGATGGTGCAGAGCTGATCCTGACCACACCGGAACAGTTCCGTTCGGTCAATCGTCCTTACCCTTATGATGAAATGACACCTGGACTGCATCCAAAAGATATGGATGGCGACGGTGTCATCCGCATGATGCGCGTCAAAGATGCAAACGGCGTCTGGAAACCAATGGACAAAGACCCGCGTATTCTGGTAAAACGTTCTCCGTCCGACTTCGGCGGCACCTATTATAATCTCTATCCAGAGGGCGAAATCCTTGGCTATGACGGTCTGCACATCCAGCCAGGCGAGGGCAAGTGGAATCTGGACTTCAACCGCAACTATCCGCTGGGATGGTTTCCGGAATCTCGTCAGCCAGGTGCCGGCGCTTACCCGCTGAGCAATCCGGAGAACAAGGCTGTGGCAGAGTTTGTACTCTCCCATCCTAACATCTGCTGTGGCGTCACCTTCCACACCTCGGGCGGCTGCTACATCTATCCACCTGGCACCAAACCGGAAGCACAGGCAGACAGGCGTGATATGCGGATGTTCAAGGAAATCGGCGCCATGGCAACCGAAGAAACCGGCTACGGCTGCTTCAACATCTTCGATGCTTTTCTGACCGATACGGTCAACTACTCCTCCGGTGCCTTTGACGACTGGATGTATCAGTGCCAGGGCATCCCGACCTACACCGCTGAACTGTGGGATCTGGCAATCCGCGCCGGTGTTCCTGACGTTTATCCGCGCACCAAGCCAGTTTCCGATCAGCAGCAGGCTGAAAATATCTATCTGTGCTATCAGTGGCTGGATGCCAACGCACAGAACAACCCTGTTCCTGCCATTCTTCCATGGACCGAGTTTGAGCATCCGCAGCTCGGAACGGTCGAAATCGGCGGTCCGGACTTCAAATTCACCTGGCAGAACTGTCCTGTCGGATATTTGGAGCAGGAGGTGGAGAAGAACGTCAACTTCTGCCTGAGAATGGCCGCTACCCTGCCACACCTTCAGATCGAATCGTTTACCGCTGAAAAACAGGCAGAGGGCGTTTACCGGATAACCGCTGTTGTCCGCAACGCCGGTTATCTGCCGACCTTTGTTTGCAACGAAGCAAAAACACTGCGGGTAGATCGTCCTCTGAAGGCAAAACTGACCCTGGACGGAACCATCCTCACCGACACTCCCGAGGAAATCGGACATCTGGAAGGCTTCAGCGGTGTCAAGAGCTACAAGCTGAACAACAATTCCTATGGATACAGCAATGTGAAAGCATATTACCAGCCAGAATATCTGAAGAAGCTCAGCTGGATGGTTGCTGCTCCTGCCGGTGCATCGGTCAGCCTCTGGGTAGGCAACGATAAGAGCGGCTCGGTCAGCGCTTCCATCACACTGTAAATAATCTTTTCTCCAAAAATCTATAAAAGCTCAAACGAGGAGGCATGCGCCGATTGTGCGCATGCCTCCTCGTTTTTTATAAAGGCGCTTTTATTAGATCTGTTTGAGAATAAACACCGGAATCGGAGGATTATTAGGACGGTTTGCAAACTCGGTAATCAGCACCGTGTACTGTTTGCTGTCGATGGTGCGGAAATACTCCATCAGTGCATCCTTTTCCTCAAAGCCGCTGTCTCCTCCATAGTAGACACAAAGACTCATCAGTCCGCCTGGTTTGAGCAGCTTCAAGCCTTTTTCGATGGCAGGAATGCTGGTCGCCGGTGTAGTGAAGATGCTGTGATCTCCTCCTGGCAGATAGCCAAAATTAAAGGTGATGCAATCTACGCTCTCCGGCTGGGCATACTGATCCATATTGCTGTGGCTGTCCAGAATAACCTGAGCTATCTGTGCATAGCCTTGCTCCTGAAGCAGATCGCGGGTGGAATCCACCGCCTGCTGCTGAATATCAAAGGCGATCACTCTGCCGCTCTCTCCCACCAGACTGCACAAAAAGGCGGTATCATGGCCTCGGCCTGCCGTGGCGTCGATACAGAAATCCCCTTTTTTTACCTTTTCTTCGATAATTTTATGGGCAACTCCCAGTGTGTTCAGCTTCACGTTTGTCGCTCTCCTTTTACTGACAAATTTATATTGTCTACATTATATCAGATTTCTTTTTCTTCTACAATTCTCTCCGGATTTTATTTCTGCTGACGATTTCACTCTTCATTTTTGTACCTGATAACTAATTTTGAAGCTTTCGGAGGATATTTCTCCATCTTCTCTGCCCCCAAATTTATTTTGTTTCTCCAAAAGGTGTATTGATTTTTGTGTAAATTGTGTATTTGTGTTAACTTTAACAATTATTTTTATGCTTGTTAAACAAATAACTTCATTGACAAAGCCATTTCTCCATCCTATAATGAACTTGTCAAGTGAATCATTCGGATGAAGAAACCGAGAGATACCACCCGAAAGAGTGGAGCCAACGGGGAAAACACGCAAAATCTCTCTGGCAAAAGAATCGGTTTTGGACGAAACTTTGTAAAGCCGCAATCGCGGCACCAGGTATGCAACCTTAGGCAGGTCTTTGAGCAGAAACCGCCCGAGGGAATCTTACAAGGTCTTATTTAGCAGAGGCGTGGAGGTAAGGATACTTCTGTGCCTCTGCTTTCTTATACCCTGTTTTATCCTATCACTAAAAAAGGAGTGTTTTTTATGGAACTTAAAACGCCTTTATATGATGTTCATGTCGCTCTGGGAGGCAAGATCGTTCCCTTTGCCGGCTACCTGCTGCCGGTACAGTACCCAACCGGTGTCATCACCGAACACATGGCTGTCAGAGAAAAAGCCGGTCTGTTCGATGTTTCCCACATGGGTGAGATTGTTCTCTCCGGTCCGGATGCGCTCAACAACGTCCAGATGCTGCTGACCAACAACTTCGACGATATGGAAGATGGTCAGGTTCGTTACAGCCCGATGTGCAACGACAAGGGCGGCGTTGTGGATGACCTCATCGTCTACCGCATCCGCAGCGACTGCTACATGATGGTTGTCAACGCTGCCAACCACGATAAAGACGCTGCGTGGATCTCCTCTCACCTGACCGGCGACGTTCAGTTCGAGGACTACTCCGACCGCATTGCACAGGTTGCTCTTCAGGGCCCGCAGTCCGAAGCAATTCTGGAAAAGGTTTGTGCAAAGGAAAACATTCCTCCAAAATATTACACCTACACCAAGGATGTCGAGGTTGCAGGCTGCCGCAGCATCGTTTCCCGTACCGGTTACACCGGTGAGGACGGCTTCGAAGTCTACTGTGCAAAGGAAGATGCCGTCAAGGTTTGGAACGCACTGCTGGAAGCAGGCAAGGAAAACGGCCTGATCCCATGTGGACTGGGTGCAAGAGATACCCTGCGTCTGGAAGCAGGCATGCCGCTGTACGGACATGAGATGAACGACGAAATCACTCCAAAGCAGACCGGCCTTGGCATCTTCGTCAAGATGGATAAGCAAGACTTCATCGGCAAGAAAGCGATGGAGGAGATGGGAACTCCAACCGTTAAACGCTGCGGCCTGAAGATCACCGGCCGAGGCATCGCCCGTGAAAACTGCCCTGTTTATGTCGGCGACCGTCAGATCGGCCACACCACCTCCGGTACTCATTGTCCATACTTGGGCGGTGCTTATGCAATGGCCATCGTCGAAAAAGAGCCTGCTCCGCTGGGCAGCACCGTTGAGGTAGAGGTTCGCGGCAAACGTATCCCTGCCGAAGTTGTCAAAGTACAGTTCTACAAACGCTAAGCGAAAAGCATCTCTGCTTTTTAAATGATACTAAACTACAAGATCATCTGATTCATACTGATTAAGGAGGACTTTTACTATGAGCAATCCAACCAATCTTCTTTACGCAAAATCTCACGAATGGGTACAGGATATGGGCGACGGCACCTACCGCATCGGTCTGACCGACTATGCACAGAAAGAACTGGGTGACCTGGTATTCGTCAACCTCCCACAGGAAGGCGACGAAGTAGAAGTTGGCGCTGCCTTTGGCGACGTTGAATCGGTAAAAGCTGTTTCGGATGTATACAGCCCTGTTTCCGGTGTTGTCTGCGCTATCAACGAAGAGCTGCTCGACCATCCTGAAATGATCAACCAGGACGCTTATGGCGCATGGATGATCCAGGTAAACGAAGTTTCCGACAAAGAAGAACTGCTGTCCGCTGAAAGCTACGAGGCATTTTTGAGCGAGGAGGCATAATATGGGCTCTTACGTTCCTTCCACTGTAAAAGAGCGGCAGGAAATGCTGGAGTCAATCGGACTGTCGTCCATTGACCAGTTGTTTTCCCACATTCCCGAGGAGCTGAAACTCGATCGGGAACTGGATCTTCCTTCCGGCAAGTCCGAGATGGAAGTCAGCCGCGTCATGAACAACATCGCTTCCCACAGCGTTGTATTCGACTCGATCTTCCGCGGCGCCGGCGCTTACGATCATTACATTCCTTCGATCGTTAAAAGCGTCACCGGCAAAGAGGAATTTGTTACTGCATACACTCCCTATCAGGCTGAAATCAGCCAGGGCGTTCTGCAGTCGATCTTTGAATATCAGACCATGATCTGCGAGCTGACCGGCATGGATGTTTCCAACGCTTCGGTCTACGACGGTGCTACCGCCGCTGCAGAAGCGGTCAATATGTGCTGCGAGCGCAGCCGTCAGGTTGTTTTCTGTTCGGAAGCTGCTCATCCTGACAACATTCGCGTCATCAAAACCTACTGCTGGGCTTCCGGTCATCAGCTGGTAATGGTTCCTGTCAAGGACGGCAAGACCGATCTTTCCCAGATTGCCGGACAGCTGGACAAAAAGACCAGCGCCTGCCTGTACATCCAGAGCCCGAACTTCTTCGGACAGATTGAGGATGTCGAACAGGCCGCCGAACTGATCCACTCGGTCGGCGCAAAACTGATCTGCGCCTGCAACCCAATCGCATTGGGTCTGCTCAAGACTCCTGCGGAACAGGGTGCAGACATCGCCGTCGGCGAAGGCCAGCCGCTCGGTATGCCGCTTTCCTTTGGCGGACCATACCTCGGCTTTATGGCAACCACCTCGGCTATGATGCGTAAGCTGCCAGGCCGCATCGTCGGTCAGACCACCGACGTTGACGGCAAACGCGCCTTTGTTCTGACTCTGCAGGCCAGAGAACAGCACATCCGCCGCGAAAAAGCCTCCAGCAATATCTGTTCCAACCAGGCACTCTGTGCAATGACCGCTTCGGTTTATCTGGCAGCCGTTGGTCCGGACGGACTCAGACAGGCCGCCTGCAGCTGCTACCAGAAAGCACACTATCTGGCAGAACAGCTCAGCCAGATCGAGGGCGTATCGCTGCGCTACACCGGCAGCTTCTTCCATGAATTTGTCACCGACCAGCCGGATGCAGCTAAAGTGCTGGATGCTCTGCAGAAAGAGGGCATCCTCGGCGGTCTGCCTCTCGAAGATGGCGGTATCCTCTGGTGTGCAACCGAAAAGAACACCAAAGAGGACATCGACCGCGTTGTCGAAATCGTCAGAAAGGAGCTGATGTAATGCAACTGTTATTTGAACGCAGTCATAGCGGCAGAAAATGCACCATCCTGCCGGAATGTGATGTCTCTTATCAACTGCCGGATGCATCCCTTTGTCGGGCACAGGCTCCTCACCTGCCGCAGCTGAGCGAAAATGAGATCAGCCGACACTACACCGAACTTGCAAAGCAGACCCACGGCGTCAACGACGGCTTCTATCCGCTGGGCTCCTGCACCATGAAATACAATCCAAAGATTAATGACGAGATGGCTGCACTGCCAGGCTTTGCAAAGATCCATCCACTCCAGCCGGAAGAAACCGCTCAGGGATGCCTGGAGGCTCTGTATCTGGCTGACCGCTACTTTGCCGAAATCACCGGCATGGACGCCATGACCTTCCAGCCGGCAGCAGGCGCTCACGGTGAGCTGACCGGTCTGATGCTCATCAAAGCCTACCATGAGTCGCGCGGCGACTTTGAACGTAAAAAGATTCTGGTTCCAGACTCGGCGCACGGCACCAACCCTGCCTCCGCTTCGATGGCTGGATTCCAGGTTGTCAGCATTCCTTCGCTGCCAAACGGCTGCGTCGATACCGAAGCACTGCGCCAGGCTGCCGATGAACACACCGCCGGCCTGATGCTGACCAATCCGAACACCGTCGGCCTGTTCGACCTGAACATCTCCGAGATCACCAGCATTGTTCACAACGCCGGCGGTCTGTGCTACTACGACGGTGCAAACCTCAACGCCATCATGGGCATCGTTCGCCCAGGTGACATGGGCTTTGACGTGGTTCATCTGAACCTGCACAAGACCTTCTCCACTCCGCACGGAGGCGGCGGACCTGGTTCCGGCGCTGTTGGATGCAAGGAAATCCTCAAGCCGTTCCTGCCTTCTCCGGTAGTGACTAAAGATGAAAACGGCTACCATCTCTGCCGCTGCAATCCACAGTCGATCGGTGCAGTCAAAGAGTTCTACGGCAACTTCCTGGTTGTCATCCGTGCGCTGACCTATGTGCTGACACTGGGCAAAGAGGGCATTCCGGAGGCTTCCTCCAATGCTGTTCTCAACTGCAACTACATGATGTCCCACCTCAAGGATATCTACGAGATGGCATTCGATACCGGCTGCATGCACGAGTTTGTCATGACGCTGGAAAATCTGAAGAAGGAAAAGGACGTTTCTGCAATGGATGTTGCCAAAGCGCTGCTTGACAACGGCATCCATCCGCCGACAATGTACTTCCCTCTGATCGTCCACGAAGCACTGATGGTAGAGCCGACCGAGACCGAACCTCGCGAGGTGCTCGACCACGCCATCGAAGTATTCCGCAATATCTACGAGATGGCACAGACCGAACCGGAAAAGCTGCATGAAATGCCGCTGCACACTCCTGTTCGCCGTCTGGATGAAGTTGGCGCAGCAAGAAATCCACATCTGCGCTTTGAATTTTAAGTTTAAACTGTAACTACGGAGGTATTTCCCGATGATTGAACACCTGTCCTATGTGATTGGCAAATCGAAAAACCCTTATCTCAATCTTTCCATCGAGGAGTACCTCCTGGATACGGTGCGCCCAGGCCAGCTGATCCTGTATCTGTGGCAGAATGAACGCACCGTTGTCATCGGAAAAAATCAAAACGCCTGGAAAGAATGTCGTTTCCAGCAGCTCGAAGCCGACGGCGGGCATCTGGCCCGCCGTCTTTCGGGAGGCGGAGCGGTCTTTCATGACCTGGGCAATCTCAATTTTACCTTCCTGGTCTCCACCAAAGACTATGACCTTTCGCGTCAGATGTCCGTCATCCTCAAGGCAGTCCGAAGCCTTGGCATCGACGCAGAAAAAACCGGACGCAACGACATCACCGTCGACGGAAAGAAATTTTCCGGCAATGCCTTCTGTCAGAAGGGAGAAAACTCCTACCACCACGGCACCTTGATGCTGCGGGTGAACAAGGAGCAGGTGGCACAGTACCTTAACGTTTCGGAAAAGAAGCTCCGCTCCAAAGGCGTTGCCTCGGTTTCCTCCCGCGTATGCAATCTGTGCGACTTTGTTCCCGACCTAACCGTCGAGCAAATGCAGCAGCAGCTTTTGCAGGCATTGGGCGAGGTGTACGGACACACACCGGTGGCTCTGCGGGACGAGGATATCGACCACAAAAAGGTGATGGCGATGTACGAGCGCAACGCCTCCTGGGAATGGAAGTTCGGCAGAAAGTTGGCTTTCACCTGGGAAGCCGATGAACGCTTTGACTGGGGCGAGGTACAGCTGCAATTACAGGTTGACCAGGGAATGATCCAGGACGCTATCCTCTACTCCGACGCGCTGGATGCGCCGCTGATCGGCTCGGTGTCCGCTCATCTGACCGGATGCCGCATGGAACCAAAGGCGGTACAGCAGCGTCTTTTACAAATCGACCATACCGAAGAACAACGTCAGATTCTGCTGGACATCGCCAGCCTGACCATGCAAAAAAGTTAGATGAACCATCTTTTGTACTACATCTGCCGAGGGGGATTTTAACATGAAACAATATCAACTGATCGTTATCGGCGCCGGCCCTGGTGGATATGAAGCCGCCATCCGCGCCGCACAGCTGGGTCTGCACACTGCACTGATTGAACGCCGTCAGGTCGGCGGCACCTGCCTCAACCGCGGCTGCATTCCTACCAAAACAATGCTGCACTCTGCGCAGCTCTACAAAGAAACAGCTCACTTCGAACTGTTTGGACTTCACACCGAAAACACAAGCTTTGACTGGGCAAAGATCCATCAGCGCAAAAATGACGTCGTTTCCAAGCTGCGCAGTGGAATCGAACAGCTTATCAAAGCAAATAAGATAGATTTTTTCAATACATCCGCTTCCATTCTTTCCCCACATGAGGTACAATTAGAGCAAGGGGAAGAAACGACTCTTTATGGAGACAACATTCTGATTGCAACCGGCTCGGTGCCATCCCGTCCGCCCATCCCGGGACTTGACCTGCCAGGGGTCGTCACCAGTGATGAGCTGCTGGATGATCCGTCCTATGCGCAGACCGACAGCCTGCCAAAGGAAATTTTGATCATCGGCGGCGGCGTCATCGGCGTTGAGTTTGCAAGTGTGTTCTCCTCCTTTGGATGCAAAGTTACCATCGTGGAAGCGCTTGATCGTATCCTTTCCACCATGGACCGCGAAATCTCTCAGAACCTCAGCATGATTCTGAAAAAACGCGGCGTCGAAATCCATACCGGCGCCATGGTCGAAAGACTGGAGCAAGCCGACGGCAAACTGGTCTGCCACTTCACCGAAAAGGAAAAGCCGCAGCAGATTTCCTCTCAGCAGATTCTGGTTGCGATTGGCCGCCGCGCCAACACCCAGGGACTGTTCGGCAACGACTTTTCGGTCGAGATGGAGCGCGGACATATCGTAACCGATGAATCCTTCCGCACCAGCGTCGATTCGATCTATGCCATCGGAGATGTTTCTGCCAAGATTCAGCTTGCCCACATGGCAAGCGCACAGGGAATCTGTGCAGCACACATCATTGCGGGAAAAGTCCCACCGATCAACCTGCAGGCTGTTCCTGGCTGTATCTACACCGATCCGGAGATCGCATCGGTAGGTCTGAGCGAGGACGAAGCCAAAAAGCAGGGTATTCCGGTGAAAAAAGGCAAATTCATCATGTCCGGAAATGGAAGATCCATCATCGACGAACAGGAGCGCGGCTTCATCAAGGTTCTGGCTCATCAGGATACCGATGTCATTCTGGGTGCACAGCTGATGTGTTCCCGTGCAACCGACATCGTTTCCGAGTTGTCTACCGCCATTGTCAATGGTCTGACCGTTGATCAGCTGGCCGCAGTCATCCGTCCGCACCCAACCTTCTGTGAGGGTGTCACCGAGGCAGTCGAAGATGTTCACGGCATGGCAATTCATCTTGCACCAAAGAAACGCTAAATTCGTTCCCCAAACTTTATGAGAGTACTGCTCTCATTGTTCTTTGCCGGACGGACTTTGCCGTCCGTCCGGTTATTTTTATCTTAAGTTTCAAGGAGGCTCATTCTATGGTAAACGAAATCATGAATTTCATCGCACAGTACGATCCTGAAGTCGGCAACGCTATCAAAGCAGAATATGCCCGTCAGAAACGCAACATCGAGCTGATTGCTTCTGAAAATATCGTTTCTGAAGCTGTCATGGCTGCAATGGGCACCGTGCTGACCAACAAATATGCCGAAGGTTTCCCTGGCAAACGCTACTACGGCGGCTGCGAATGTGTTGACGTTGTCGAAAACATCGCTATCGAGCGTGCTAAGAAGCTGTTTGGCGCTGAACATGCCTGTGTACAGCCTCACTCGGGTGCAAGCGCAAACCTGGCAGTTTACTTTGCGCTGATCAAACCAGGCGACACCGTATTGGGCCTCAATCTTGCACACGGCGGTCACCTGACCCACGGCAGCCCTGTCAACCTGTCGGGCAGCTACTACAACTTTGTTCCATACAGCCTGGATGATACCGAGCACATCAACTATGACAAGGTTCGTGAACTGGCTCTGGAACACAAACCAAAACTGATCGTTGCCGGCGCTTCCGCTTATCCGCGTGAGATCCGCTTTGATAAATTTGCAGAGATCGCCCATGAAGTTGGTGCATATCTGTTTGTCGATATGGCACATATCGCCGGTCTGGTTGCAGCAGGCCTGCATCAGAACCCTGTTCCATACGCTGATGTTGTTACCACCACTACCCACAAAACCCTGCGCGGTCCTCGCGGCGGCCTGATCCTGTGCAAAGAAGCTCTTGCAAAACAGATCAACAAAGCGGTATTCCCAGGTACACAGGGCGGTCCTCTGGAACACATCATTGCTGCCAAGGCTGTCTGCTTCGGTGAAGCACTCAAACCGGAATTCAAAGCATATCAGCAGCAGGTTATCAACAACGCACAGGCCTTTGCAAAAGCACTGATGGATCAGGGCTTCCGTCTTGTTTCCGGCGGCACAGATAACCATCTGATTCTGATCGACCTGCAGAACATGAACATCACCGGCAAGGAGCTGGAAAAACGTCTGGATGAGGTTTATATCACCGCAAACAAGAACGCTATTCCAAACGATCCAACCAGCCCATTCATCACCAGTGGTCTGCGTGTCGGCACTCCTGCTGTCACCACCCGTGGCTTCAAAGAAGAGGACATGGTTGAGGTTGCCAAGTTCATCAAATGGGCAGCTACCGACTTTGAAGCAAAAGCAGATGAAATCCGTGCTGGTGTCACCGCACTTTGCAGCAAATACCCAATCTACGAATAATCGTATCCACATTGGAGGACCGGACAAGTTTCCGGTCCTCTTTTTTCTTTACACAAATTTCCTTAGGTATCGCATAACAGCCCTCTCTTCCCTTCTGACACCACCTTTTCAGGTGCGGTAACTTTTCCTGCTTCCTGATGATAAAGGCTGCACAGAGCCTTCCCCCTTGTGCTAAAAGGATTTTGCCTTTATCACATTGAAGGCAGGCACAAAAAAAGAGACTTGCAAATTGCAAGTCTCTTTTTTTATCTGTTTTATGCGTTGTAAGCAGCAGCGATTTCTGCCATCTCTTCGGTGGTGTAACCGTCTGCATTGGTTTCCCAATTCTTCATCTTACCGTTGACGCATCCATACATTGCATTGATCTTGCTGTATGGGTTGATCTTGGTCAGACACCAACCTACATCATAGTAGTGTGGGAAGCACAGTGCGTGGCTGATCATGTAAGCTTCTGCCTCAGCAAATGCCTGGTATCTTGCATCCAGATCATCGTTGATCTCGTTGGCTGCCTCTACCATGCTGGTAAACTCTTTGTAGGTATCCAGCAGTGCTTTGGTGTTTTCATTTTCCTGAACGTCGTCGATGTAGGAATACTGTCTTGCATAGTATGCGTTGTCGTATCCCATGATCTCCTGACCGAGGTAGTTCTGTGGATCGCCATAGTCAGCGCCCCAACCATTGACTACGATCGAATGTTTCTTCGCATTGTAAACTTCCTGTGTGGAGCTCTGTACATAGGTCAGAATGTTCAGAGTGACATAATCGTCGCCCAGACAGTCGGAGAATACCTGTTTGAGAACGTTTGCGCTGTCCAGCATGGTCTGGTTGCTGCCCTGGATATAGTAGTCAATCTCTACTGGGAAGGTAACGCCTGCTGCGGTCAGCTCTTCGATTGCCTGCTGTTTGTACTGTTCTGCTTTTTCAGGGTCCAGTCTGACAGGAGTTTCGCCGTTTGGTTCCGGCAGACCCAGAGCTTCTCTTACAAGGTCAACATAGTCGGTGCCGTCGCTGGTATAGCACAGGCCCTTCATGGTGTAAGCATTGTTTTCGCAGCTCATTGGGTTGATTGCATTGGTTCTCTTCCAGTGATTGGTCAGATCCAGTCCATAGTACCAGGACAGACGGAATGCTTCGTTGGCAGCTGCCAGGTTCCAGTTGGTATCTGGAGTGCCGTCTTCATTCATCTTATCAAAGTTAAAGTGAATCTGCCAGGAGTATTTAGTAGGCATCTTCTCTACCAGATAATCATAGTACTGGTTGCTTGGATCATTGTAGATGGTGCTCAGGTTACCTTCGCTCAATGCGATTTCATCAATCTCACCATTCTGATACAGCTGGAAAGCAACGTCGACCGATTCTACCATCTTTGTAGTGACGGTATCAAACAGTTTGCAGTCCTGATCCCAATAGGTTGGGTTCTTGGTCAGAACCTTTTCGTTGTTCTGAACATAGGTGGTCATGGTGTAGCAGCCATTGTACCACATTGTTTCGTTGTCCATTGCCTTGAAGCCATCAACACCCAGTTCGTCGATTACAGCCTGGGAAGCTGGGAACAGACATGCATAGGTTGCAACCGAGTCAAAGTATGGCTTTGGAGCGGTGCAGTGATAAACGATGGTGTAATCGTCTGGAATTTCCATGCCGACCATTTCCAGGAACTTGGAGCCTTCTCCTGCGGTCAGTGCATAAGCTTCTTCTTTGCTCAGAGATTTTGTATATTCGTAGTATTCCTCAGCGCCCTCGATCATTTCCAGAGGCATAGAGGTGTTGACAGAGTCATTTTTATGGAAGTTAAGTACCCATTCCAGACCGGTTGCAAAGTCCCAGGCGTTGCAGTCTGCTTTTTCCTGTGCATTGACATCGACCCATTTAACGCCTTCACGCAGTTTAAAGGTCCATGTTTTTCCGCCATCTTCGGTGCCCCAGTCTTCTGCAATACATGGTACCAGTTTGCCGTGTGCATCAGCTTCCAGCAAGCCGTCCACCATATTACAAAGAACGTCAAATTCCTTCTGGCTCTGGCTTCCCAGAATGTTAAAGCTTTCAATCTCGTTTACGCCCAGCTGATAAGTATACAGGTCCTTAATCTCATTGTCTGCGCTTGTGGATTCTGTTGTTTCTTCTTTTTCGGTGTTCTCTTCTGTTGTGGTGTTTTCGTTGTTATCGGTGGTTTCTGTTTCACCGGATGTTGTTCCACATCCACTCAATACGAGTGCTGCTGTCAAAAGCAGCGCCAACCATTTGGATACTGTTTTTTTCATAATATTAATTCTCCTTCAAAATCAAAAATAATTTTCTGCCCTTTTAAATTTCACCTCCCTAAAAGAAGATTGAGCGAGCTAAAAACGGATGCGTCGCTCAAAAATTCAGTTTTTGTTCTGTTCCTTTTCATTTAATAGTTTAAATAATACCAAACAGTTCACATTTCGTCAATAGTTATTCGAATGTTTATATTATTTTTTGTGAATTCTCCAGTTTTATTTTGTATATTTTATATATATCATCAAGAATTTATTCGCTTTTGGAGCAAAAGTGCGTGCATGTAATAAACTAAAATCCTGCAAAATTCCCTTATTTTTGACTTTTTTCTTCCGCTTTGCAATTTCATGTTTTAAAACAATTTTATAAATATTTTTATAATAAAACAAGTTCTTTTGCTAAAAAGGATCTCAAAGTTTTTAGTACAGTGTAAAAACAAGCAATGGCAAATAAAGCCCCAGAACCACACAGGATGGTTCTGGGGCTTTTATAATTATTATTGCTGTGAATATGCTGCGATCTGATCTGCAACGCCTTTATCTTCGGAGGTATAGCCGTTAACATTGGTATCCCAGTTCTTCATCTTGTTGTTCTGAACACCGAACATTGCGTTCATCTTGGTGTCATTATCAACCCTGCTGAGTGCCCAGCCAACACCATAGTTACATGGCAGTACCAGTACATGCTCCAGCATGTAAGCCTCTGCTTTTGCATAAGCTGCATAACGTGCATCCAGATCGTCGGTGATCTCGTCTGCAGCCTCTACCAATGCAGTATACTCTTTATAGGTTGCCAGCAGCTCTTTGTTTGCCTCGGTCTCCTCAGAAACTTCGTTGACAAAGGAGTAGTTTGCAGAATAGTCTGCGTTGTCATAGCCGTACATTTCCTGTCCCAGGAAGTTCTGTGGATCGCCATAGTCTGCGCCCCAGCCATTGAGAACGAAGGACTGGAGATGTGGGTCAAGGACTTCCTGACGCAGGCTCTTGATATAGGTCTTGATATTCAGCTGAACAAAATCGTCGCCCAGGCTGTCAGAGAATGCCTGTTTGAGCACGTTTGCGCTGTCCAGAGCGGTCTGGTTGGAAGCGATGATGTAGTAATCAATCTGTACTGGGAAGGTGACGCCAAGTGCTGTCAGCTCCTCAATCGCCTGCTGTTTATACTGCTCTGCCTTTTCTGCATCCACTCTTGCTGGTGTTTCACCGTTGCTTTCCGGCAGACCCAGTTCCTGTCTTACCAGTTCGGTGTAATCGGTACCATCGCTGGTGTAGCACAGGCCCTTCATGGTGTAGAAGTTATTTTCGCAAGCCATTGGGTCGATCGCATTGGTTCTCTTCCAGTAATCTTTCAGGTTCAGGCCATAGTACCAGGATTTACGGAAAGCCTCGTTGGCAATCGCTGTATTCCAGTTGTCGTCCTGAGCTCCATCCTCGGTCTTTTTGTTGTAGTTAAAGTGGAACTGATAGGAATGTTTGGATGGTACATCCGGTACCATGTAGTCATACAGCTCGTCATCAGGGTTTTTAGCGATGGTGTTGATCTGTGCTTCACCCAGGGTGACGTAATCCAGCTCACCGCTTTCATACAGCTGGAATGCGACATCGTTGGACTCTACCATTCGGAAGGTAACCGTATCAAACAGCTTGCAATCCTGATCCCAGTAGGTTGGGTTCTTGGTATAAATCTTTTCATTTCCCTGCAGATAGGAGGTCATGGTGTAGCAGCCGTTGTACCACATCTGTGTGTTGTCCATCGCTTTGAAGCCGTCGATACCCAGCTCATCAATCAGTGTCTGAGATGCTGGATACAGCGAGTTGTAGGTTGCCAGCGAATCAAAGTATGGTTTTGGAGCTACGCAGTGATAAACCAGTGTGTAGTCGTCCGGTGCTTCGATACCGACTGTCTCCAGGAACTTGGAGCCTTCTCCGGCATTGAGCTCATAAGCTTCTTCCTTGGACAGGCTCTTGGTATATTCATAATATTCCTCTGCGCCTTCGATCATCTCCAGAGGCATCGAGGTATTGGAAGAATCGTTTTTATGGAAGTTGAGCACCCATTCCAAACCGGTGACAAAGTCCTGCGCTGTGCAGTCTGCTTTTTCCTGCGCATTTACATCGACCCACTTGACACCTTCACGCAGATGGAAGGTCCAGGTCAGTCCGCCGTCCTCGGTTCCCCAATCTTCTGCAATCGCTGGAACCAGCTTACCTTCGTGGTCAACTTCCAGCAGACCGTCCACCAGATTGGTCAGGTTTTCGCTGTCCTCTGCCCTCTGTGCATACAGAATGTTAAAGGTTTCAAGCTCACGGCTGACAAGCACTGGGATAACCAGATCTTTAATCTCTGCACTTTCCTGTTGTTCCTGTTCGCCGCCGTTTTCTCCTGCGGTGCCAGTGCTGCCGCCCGAACAACCTGTCAAAACCATCGCTGCTGTCAAAAGCAGTGCCAACCATTTGGATATTGTTTTTTTCATAATTCTTCTCTCTCCTTCTTTGTGGTTATAATTGAATCAGCGAATTTTTATCACACCTCCAATTTCAGAATAAATATAAATAATTTTAAAAAATATTGCTTATTTTTTATCAATTTTTATTTTTCATTTAATTTAATTTCATATTATCAAACTATTTTTGAGGTGTCAATACAGTTTTATCACTTTGTTCTAATTTTTACAACAATTTCAAAAAATTCTGGTTGTTTTGCTTAATTTGGTGAATTATTTCTTTTTATTTTCATTTTGTAAAAAATAATACTAAGATAAATTCATTCCAGTACATATTCATCCTCGCTTGAGCATCAAAAAAAGACCTGCTTTTTCATAAGCAGGTCTTTTTTTGATGCTGTATATTTTATCAAGCCATTTTTAAAACTGAAAGCGGTTAAACTGCAGTTGCTCATCAAATACGCGATCAACCACACCGTCGATCACCGTGACGACCATCTCGCAGGTGACACTGATCTTCGCCCACTTGAGGTGGCCGCCTACTACCCTTCCATCCATTCCGCCGGCGCTCATGTGCAGATGTGCATAGTATTCGCCGTTCATGGTATTGATGGTGCCGGTCAACGATACAATCTCATGATCTCCCTGAAAATGGTTGGGACAGAATACTTTTTCTTTGGTATCAAAGACACCGACCTCAAAGTCATCGGTCGCTCCCAGAGCGCTGACCTGTGCCAGTTTGATGTTTTCTTTCAGCGCAACCTGTTTGAGCTGCTCATAAATTTCCTCTCCACGGTCCATACGAATAACAATCTGATTGCCAAAGCGTTTGTACTCCATTTATGATTCCTTCTTTCCCATCAAATCCTGCAGCTGCTGCAACATCTGCTGCGGATAATTCCGATCCTGACGGTCGGGACGGACAAGCACAGATGGCGCCTGTTCCTCCTCTGCACACAGCAGCAGACTTCCAACTACTTGATCGTCCATGTCCACTGCCAGATAGAGGATCTCCTGCGCGCCATCAAGGCCCAGCATCCGATCCTGCAGCTTCTCCAGCCATTCATAATAATCGTTTTCCAGCTGTTCCCTGCACAGGTGCATGCAGCTTCGTCCCTGCTCCTCAAAAGCCTGCACATATTCTATCAATGCCCGCTGCATTCCCTCGGTGGGAAGAACCAGCTGAATCCAATCCATCATCGGCAGTCCTTTCTGTTCTGAGCGCCGCGGCGAACACGTTTGACCGGAACAATCTGCTCGACTGCGTGGTCAAGAAAGACAATGCCGTCCAGGTGCTCCAGCTCGTGACAGAAGCACTGCGCCATCAATCCTTCTCCAGTGAGGGTGATCGGTGTTCCATGCTCGTCCAGTGCTTCCACTGTCACCTTCTGTGGACGGCGTGTTCTAACCCAGCGATCTGGGAAGCTCAAACAGCCTTCCTCGCAGAGCTGTTCTCCTTCGCTGGCGACAATTTTGGGATTCACCAGCTTGAGCACACCGCCGCTGAGCTCTCCCAGGTCGATAACCACCAGACGCTTGCTGATGCCGACCTGTGGTGCAGCAATGGCGGCGCCGTTGTCGGTGGCGTGCAGTGTCTGGGTCATGTCGTCGAGCAGACTGCGGATGTGGTCGTCCACCACTGCCACCTCTTTGCAGCGGCGGCGCAGAATCGGGTCATTGTTAATGCGAATTGCTCTGAGTGCCATGATGTCCTCCTATGCTCCAAACTCAGCGTTGAGATCGTCCTCAATCTGCTGCATTGCGGTCAGTGTGCGCTGCAGCAGGTCATCCAGCTCCCAACCCAGCATCTCTGCACCCTGCTGAATTACCTCACGGGAGCAGCCGGCTGCAAAGCGTTTGTCCTTAAACTTTTTCTTGAGCGATTTTAACTCCATGTCCTTGGTGCTTTTGGACGGACGCATCAGCGCTGCTGCACCGATCAGACCGGTCAGCTCGTCGGTAGCGAACAGCACCTTTTCCATCTCGTGCTCCGGCTGAATATCACTGACCAGACCATAGCCGTGGCTGGCAGTGGCATGGATGACCTCTTCCTCCAGTCCTGCCTGGCGCATCAGCTCTCGGCTCTTGACACAATGCTCCTCGGGATACATTTCAAAGTCGAGGTCGTGCAGCAGGCCCACAATGCCCCAGAAATCCTCGTCCTCTCCATAACCCAGTTCACGGGCAAAATAGCGCATAACGCCTTCCACAGTGCGTGCATGGCGAAGATGAAATGGATCCTTGTTATATTGTTTGAGCAGCTCATAGGCCTGCTCATGGGTGTATGATGTTTTCATTGTCCTCTGTCCTTTCTGTCCTGCTGTCCGCAGTTTTCTTTATTATAGACTTTCTTTTGCAAGGATGCAATATCAACACTTCCTCTGACGGTGGATAACAAAACCAAAGCGCCGGTGCAAGCTTTGCACCGGCGCTTTGGTTCACAATCATTCGGACAAATCTCAGGCGGAAACAAACAGAGAGGAAACGGGCGTATTACAGCTCTTTGGGCAGGTATCCGATCGCACCCATCCGGTTTTGCAGCCAGTCATAGGGCAGACAGCCATTGTCATAATTGACGGTGACTCCATGGTCCAGATAGTTGATCTCCATCGAATGAATCCCATCCAGCTGATTCAGCTGGTCCCGCAATGTCTGATAATCAGGATGCCTGTGTTGTGTGTGAAAATATGCGCTTTGACGACTCATCACAATCACCTCATTCATAGCATCCCCTAAAAAATTCCGCCCATACCAAAAAGGTACGGGCGGAAAAAATTGGAAGATTCTTTTATTTTCTTCTTTCCTTGATGACCTTGTAGAGCTGGATAATAACGGTCGGCAGGAACGCCAGTAGATAGATCATGCCGACATCACCGGCGGTCAGATCCGCAATCATGAACAGGCCATGGAATGCAGGGATGAACAGAACTGCATTGAGCAGCACCAGACCTGCCAGGAAGGCCAGGATGGAGTAGATATTGGAGCGCAGGCCGAGCTTAAAGATCGAAGCATCGGCGCGGCAGTTGAAGCCGTGGAACAGTCTTGCCAGGGTCAGTGTTGCAAATGCCATTGTGCTTGCCAGTGCAGCACCGCTCTGTGCCAGACCGATGTGGTATGCGGCCATAACAAAGACGCCGATAATTGCGCCCTGTACCAGCAGGGTCAGCATAAAGTCTTTGGTCATGATCGACTCTTTTGGATTTCTTGGCTTCTGGTTGAGCAGGTCCTCACGCGGAGGTTCCATACCGATGGCAATCGCCGGCAGCGAGTCGGTCAAGAGGTTAATGAACAGCAGATGAACCGGCTCGAAAGGAATCGGCAGTGCAAACAGCGAGGTATACAGTACGCTGAGAATACCGGACATATTACCGGACAGCAGGAACTTGATGGCGTTCTTAATGTTTGCATAGACGTTTCGACCGTTAGTAACCGCTTTGACGATGGTTGCAAAGTTGTCGTCGGTCAGAATCATTGCAGCGGCATCCTTGGAAACCTCGGTGCCGGTGATACCCATAGCAACACCGATGTTTGCTTTCTTCAGTGCAGGAGCATCGTTGACGCCATCGCCAGTCATCGAAACGATCTTGCCCTTCTTCTGCCATGCATCGACGATGCGGATCTTATGCTCTGGAGAAACACGGGCATAAACCGAAACATGCTCCAGCTTTTCTGCCAGCTCTTCGTCGCTCATCTTGTCGAGTTCCACACCGCTGAGTGCGATGTCGCCCTCTTCGAAAATACCGATCTGTTTTGCAATCGCAGTCGCAGTAACCTTGTGGTCACCAGTAATCATTACGGTGCGGATGCCGCCGCGTTTTGCGTCGGCAACAGCCTTCTTGGATTCCTCACGCGGCGGGTCGATCATCGAAACAAGGCCGACGAAGGTGTAGCCGCTTTCGTCCTCCAGATTCAAGGTGTCACAGCAGGAGCTGTCTGGGAACTCCTTATAGGCGAAGGCAAGGACACGCAGACCGTTTTCCGACAGATGGGTATTGGTCTCGGAAATCTTTTTCTTATCTTCCTCTGTAATTGGGCGAACTCCCTCAGAGGTTACAACATTGACGCTGCGAGCAAGCAGAACGTCCATAGCGCCCTTGGTGCAGAGGGTATACACGCCATCCAGGCAGTGCAGTGTGCTCATCAGCTTGCGGTCAGAGTCAAAGGCCAGCTCTGCCAGGCGAGGATGCTGGGTACGATAGGTGGTCTCTTCCACCCAGAATTTATGTGCGAGGTTAATCAGTGCAACTTCGGTCGGGTCGCCGATCTCCTTGCCATCCACCGAAGTGGAGTCGTTTGCAAGAACTGCGGTCTTGAGCAGCCAGCGATGTGCCGGATTTGCAAAATCGAGGTTTTCTCCATCAAACAGAGTAAAGTCAGCGTAAACCTGTTTGGTGGTCATCTTGTTCTGGGTCAATGTACCGGTTTTATCCGAACAGATAACCGATACCGAACCCAAGCTTTCAACAGCGTTGAGTTCCTTGATGATGGCATTTTCTCTGGCCATCTTCTGGGTACCCATTGCCAGTACGATGGTAACAATCGAGCTAAGTGCCTCTGGAATTGCTGCAACAGCCAGTGCAACAGCAAACATCAGAGAATCCAGAATCGGCATTTCACGATACAGGCTCAGACCGAATACGACGATACAGATGCCGATAATCGCAATCGCCAGCTTCTGGCTGAAGTTATCCATGCTCTCCTGCAAAGGAGTCTTTTTCTGCTGGGTTTGGTTCATCAGTGTTGCAATCTTACCGATTTCAGTTTTCATACCGGTAGCAGTAACAACAACACAGGCACGACCATAGGTGACAAGAGATCCGGAAAAGACCATGTTTTTCTGGTCACCCAGTGCAACACTTTCCGCATCAATGACATCGCTGATTTTATCGACGCCTTCCGACTCACCGGTCAGCGAGCTTTCGTTGATCTGCAGCGAGTAGTTTTCGACGATACGACCGTCAGCTACGACAAGGTCGCCGGCCTCCAGCATCAGGATATCGCCAGGAACGATATCTTTGGACGGAACCTCCACCTTTCTGCCGTCGCGCATGACCTTTGCGCTTGGCGAAGAAAGAGCTTTCAGGCTTTCCAACGATTTTTCTGCCTTAAAGTGCTGGACGGTACCCAAAATCGCATTCAGGGTAATAACTGCAAGAATAACGATGGTGCTTTCGCTGTTGCCCGATACTGCCGAAATAATCGCCGCAATAATCAGGATGATAACCAGCAGGTCCTTAAACTGCTCAAGAAAAACAACCAACGGACTTTTCTTCTTTTCCTCTGCCAAAGCATTTTCTCCGTAGGTTTGGCGTTGTTTTTCCACCTGAGCCTGTGTCAGACCATCCTTGGTTACACCAAACTGGTCCAGCACCTGCTGCGCGGTTTTGCGGAACATTTGATCCATTTTGTAAATTCCTCCTTCAATTCCAAAGCAAGGCACTTTGCACTGTCACTGTACAAAGGCAATAAAAAAAGACTCTTCCTGTGTTTCCAATACCAGTATGTACGGAAACCACATGAAAAGTCTTGTTACCAAAAAGTTTGGCACATAGCGCAGAAGGCACTTTACAGAGCCAACGAGATTGTTGCGCGTATGTCGTGAACTACTCCCTTTTAATATGGGTACGGTGTTTTGTTTGATACATAGTATATCTGCAAAAATGTGTTTTGTCAAGTATTCCCAGTTTATTTTCAGGATAAAACCTTTTTTACATTATACTCACTGCAATCGAAGGCAGCAGGAAAAACAATGCGGAGAAAAAGTTGGCTGCCATTGCACACATCAGCTTTTCTTCTTCACTGAGCCCATCAAACTCCTCTGCATCTTCTCTTCTCTCCTGATTTGCATAGTCAGAAATGCCTTTATACTTTTTCTCTTCCTTCCTTCTTTTAAACAGGATACCAAGTGCCTCTCTGGCACTGACCAGGCCTCCTCCGACGCCATCCAACTGCAAATAATTCTTCCATAATAGTCCCAAAAAAGTAACACCCAAAATAAAAAATGGATAATTTAATACCGTAAAATGTCCCGAGGTATTTCCATACCTTGCCCATAACAAACAAAGGATTGCACCGATCATCAAGCGAGTCAGTGTCTTATAAATCATCGGTCCAATCATATACTTGTTGTATTTTTTGAAAAAGTTTTTCATTCCCGTATAATTTCCTTTCTATTTTGACGTCACTTTCTTTGTAAATCTTTAAAATCCCAAAAACCACAAAACAGTTACCTGGGCATAAAGCCCAGGTAACTGAAAGTTTGTGTAAAATTTTTGAAGATGAGTGAAACAAACGATTATGCGTTGTATTCTGCTGCGATTGCTTCCATCTCTTCGGTGGTGTAACCGTTGACGTTGGTCTCCCAGTTCTTCATCTTTTCGTTCTGGCTACCAAACATTGCGTTCATCTTGGAGTATGGATTGATCTTAGTCAGGCACCATGGAACGTTGTAGTATACTGGCAGAACAAGTACATGGTCGAGCATATAAGCTTCTGCTTTTGCGTATGCAGCATAACGAGCATCCAGATCATCGTGGATTGCGTTTGCAGCATCTACCAGCTCGGTAAACTCTTTGTAGGTATCCAGCAATGCTTTTGTATTTTCATTTTCCTCTACGTCATTGATCTTGGACTGGGAAGTAGAATAGTAAGCATTGTCATAACCATAGGTTTCCTGGCCGAGGTAGTTCTGTGGGTCACCGTAGTCAGCGCCCCAACCGTTCATAGTGATCGAGTGGAGATGTGGCTCATAAACTTCCTGAGTGGAGCTCTTGATATAGGTCTTGATTTCCAGTTTGATGAAATCATCGCCCAAGCTGTTGGAAATGGTCTGAGCAAGAACGTTTGCACCGTCCAGAGATACCTGGTTAGCAGCTGCGATGTAGTATGTCATCGAAACTGGGAAGGTAACGCCAGCAGCGGTCAGTTCTTCCATTGCCTGCTGTTTGTACTGTTCGAATTTTTCGGAATCCAGACGAACCATGGTTTCACCATTGAGATCCGGCAGGCCCATTTCTTTCTGAACGAGTTTTACATAGTCGGTACCGTCAGAGGTGTAAACCAGACCCTTCATGGTGTAGAAGTTGTTTTCACAGCTCATTGGGTTAACTGCGTTGATTCGTGGATAGTACTCAGAGAAATCAAGTCCGTAGTAGATTGCTTTTCTGAATGCTTCGTTAGCGATTGCAGTGTTCCAGTTGGTATCTTCTGTGCCGTCTTCATTCAGTTTGTTGTAGTTAAAGTGAATCTGATAGGAATATTTATCAGCAGGTCTTTCAACCAGATACTGGTTAAAGTCGTTGTTCTCATTGCCGCTGATGGTCTTGATGTTTGCTTCTGTCAGATCGGTGTAATCAACCTCACCTGTCTGATACAGCTGGAAAGCAACGTCGGTAGACTCTACCATCTTGATGGTAACAGTGTTGAACAGTTTGCATTCAGTATCCCAGTATGTTGGGTTCTTGGTATAGGTTTTCTCATTGCCCTGAATGTAAGAGGTCATGGTGTAGCAGCCATTGTACCACATGGTCTCGTTGTTCATTGCTTTAACACCGTCAACACCCAGTTCATCGATCATGCCCTGTGCCAGTGGGTACAGACATGCGTATGTAGCAACAGTGTCGAAGTATGGTTTTGGTTCAACGCAGGTATAAACAACGGTCTGAGGATCGGATACATCAATTCCAACCATTTCCTGGAATTTAGAACCTTCACCAGCAGTCAGAGCGTAAGCTTCTTCTTTGCTCAGGCTCTTGGTATATTCATAGTATTCCGATGCGCCTTTGATCATTTCAACTGGCATCGAAGTGTTTGCAGAGTCATTTTTGTGGAAGTTCAGTACCCACTCCAGACCGGTTGCAAAGTCCATAGAAGTAACGTCAGCTTTTTCCTGAGCGTTCATATCAACCCATTTAACGCCTTCACGAAGTTTAAAGGTCCAGGTTAAGCCTCCATCTTCGGTTCCCCATTCTTCAGCAAGTGCTGGAGACAGTGCACCGTGGTTATCTACTTCCAGCAAAGGATCAGTCAGGTTACAGAGGTTTTC